>Ga0118677_10006898_pt1 | contig 19040 bp, 12 predicted proteins | sample AliMusrvi5mmetaG_FD_86154 | JGI IMG/M metagenome (GOLD analysis project Ga0118677, IMG submission 86154) | reverse complement strand
ATGAATAAGATGAGTAATAAGCTGACCATATTACAACTGGTTTAAGAATTTAATAATTACAAGAATTTTTTCAATTACAGAAGGTAAAAGGATAGCAAACCCGACAAATACGAATCCATACAGAATATATGCCTGAATATTTCCGTTTTGCAGGAAAACGAATGAATTTAAGATCTTTCGGATAAAATGCAACGGTCTGTTAATAAACCAGATTTCAATTTTATCCTGCGCATGAGTGTGCTGACTTATATATTTGGGATACAGCCCCTGGGCCTCTCTTTTCTCCCGTTTAATTGAAAGAAGAGGCTCAGCTAATTTGCGGTATGTCCGGATAAATGAGGAAGCCGTATACTGCATTTTGGGGTTTGCAGGGGCATATGCACAACCCCATGTTGGCTGAAGTGTAAGAACCCGAGCTCGGGTAACCAGGTGTCTCAGGTAGTATACTGACACAATCAGCAAAATAAATCCCAATGAATACCAACCCACGATTGTGAGTTTACCAAGCGTCTCAATGAATTGCAGTTGTAATCCAATATCCAACGATGGGATATAAAGACTGACAATACGGATCAAATAGCCACTAAGCAGTAATGGAAACAAGCCGATTACCATTATTAGCAAAACGATGACATACATTGGCCAGATACGTTGAGGTAGCTCGGTGTCTTGTTCATCAGGAATTTGGATACGAGGTGAACCCAGAAAAACAATCCCAAAAGCTTTTGTAAAGCAAATCAGGGCGAGTCCGCCAATAATTACTAAACCCAGCATAGTGAATAGAAGAACCAGAATTGCAACAAAATTACCGGTTGCCAATCCATGAAATAATCCAATGTATAAAAAGAACTCCGAGATAAACCCGTTAAATGGGGGTAGACCGCAAATAGCCAGCGATCCGATTAAAAACAGGTATCCTGAATGGGGCATCTTTTTGATCAGGCCACCCAGAGATTCAATGTTCATGGTATGTCGGGCCTGATAAACATTTCCTGCACTAAAAAAAAGCAGGGATTTAAACAATGAATGATTCAGCGTATGAAGCAAAGCTCCGCCAAAACCGGCAAACACAAGAAATTGATTACTATTCCCTATTCCAATACATCCCAAACCGATCCCAATACCAATGATCCCAATATTTTCGATGCTATGGTATGCCAGCAATTTTTTCAGATTGTGCTGAACAATTGCAAGCATTACACCATATAGTCCCGTGACTACAGAAACCATAAGAATAAAATATCCAATAGTTATCATGTCACTCTTTATTAACATAAGAACGCGCAACATTCCGTAAATTCCAATTTTAATGATCACCCCTGACATAATACCTGAAATATGTGCCGGAGCTGCAGGATGGGCCAGTGGCAACCAGGTATGAAAAGGGACAAACCCTGACTTTATAGCAAATGAGGTAAAGAAAAAGATAAAAAGTGCAATTCCTGCGATTGGGGACTGTGATGTAGAAAATAGGGTGATAGCATTAAAATCGAATGAGCCGGTCCTGACTTTCACCCACATAAATGCTAAAGTGAGGAAAAGGATACAGACGTGCGACTGAATCAGGAAATTTATACCCGCTTTTAATGTTGTATTTTTATAATGCTCAAAAATTACCAATACGAATGAGGAGAGGGCCATGATCTCCCATACAACAAGTACCACCAGCCCATTTTGAACAATGCAGATATCAATCAATGAGGTATAAAGCAGTATGAATGCGGCCAGGTGAAGCGCCAGGTTATCTGGCTGATCCATATATTTCTTCATATATTGGACGCCATACCAAACCCCTGACAAGAATGTAAAACTGATAATCAACATAAACCAGGCTGACAGATAATCGATCCGTACCGGGATAGCCCCTGTGACCCATGAACCTGCATAGAAATATTCTGCTGCGCCATTAGTAAAAACAGCAAAAGATAGTGCCGAAACGATTATTATCTGTAATGAAATTACAAAAAGCGCCATAATTCCTCTCCCCTTTGTTTTTAAAAAAGGGATGGTTACCAATGCAGCGATTGCAAGCAGATTCAATATCTCAACAAATATCTTTGCCATAAATAATATCAATGGATTAGATTAAATGCTGTTCCAAGAAAAATCAGAATAATAAAAAATATACCATAGAGAACATAGGATTGAATCTGTCCATTCTGAATAAACTGAAAATAATTCAACATGAAAGTCAACCTTTTGGCAATTGGGAGTACAAGATATCTCTCAAGTAAATCAATATAAGAGGTTGACAAACTGTATGGAGCCGGGTAAATCATTCGCTTTGGAATTTTTTCGGCACTCTTTTTTTCCCTAACAAGAAAACTGAATAATAAACCAAAAGAACGGGTAAAAGATTGTCCCGTATATTGCGTCTTTTTAATTGGAGCGACATAACCGCAGCCCCACGTTTCGTATAGGGCGGCATTCCTGTTTCTCACTAATAGCCAGCGAATTCCATATAAGGAAATCAATAGGCTGATAAAAATAAGACTAACCACACCAATGTTGGTCAAATTATCGATTACTGTAGTCATTGAAAAGGAAGGGTTGGAAAGTTGAACAGGAAAAGACCCTGTCACCACTTTTGTTGCGTAGGTGAAGAAGAAACCGGGAGCCAGGGCCACGCTAAACATTACTGCCACAATCAGGTATTGTGGCAAAAGCATAATAAATGAAGTTTCTTCAGGCTCATGATAAAATTCTTTTCGGGGACTTCCTAGAAATATAACACCGAACGTTTTTGTGAAAGTGATCAGAGACATCCCTCCTACGATAGCAAGTCCGGTAATGGCTAGAATTATCAAAATCGACTGGGTAATCCCCTGAACACCCAGCAGACCCTTAAAAAGTCCGTTGTAAATGATAAACTCCGATACAAAACCGTTAAACGGAGGGACCCCTCCGATTGCCATCGATCCAATCAGGAACATAATTGCAGTGAGGGGCATCTTTTTTATCAATCCGCCTAAATGTTCAATATTTCGGGTATGGCACTGCTGATAGATACTACCTGCTCCAAAAAACAATAACGATTTGAAAAGTGAATGGTTCAGTGTATGTAATAGGGCTCCTCCAAATCCAAGGATTGCCATTGAATTATTGTTATTCCCGATCCCCATAAGTCCGATGCCAATGCCAATCCCTATAATACCAATATTTTCAATTGTACAATAAGCCAACATTTGCTTAAAATCTGATTTCATAGCCGAATTGGCAATTCCATAGATTGAGGTTAACATAGAAAGGATCAGAATAATTTCACCAAATAACAGCCAATCGTGTTGCAGGTGCATTACGATTCTGAATATTCCGTAGATACCCAGCTTTACAATAACACCGGACATCACACCTGAAATATGTGAAGGCGCAGCCGGATGTGCGTGTGGCAACCAGGTATGAAAAGGGATAAAACCTGCTTTGATGGCAAAACCGGCAAAAAGGATTATGAAAACCCATATCGATGAATCATCCATAGGTAAATGTCCCAATGCCTCAAAATTAAACGACCCTGTCCTGACATAAAGCCAGATAAAACCGAGTGAAAGTAAAGCCACACTAAGGTGCATCTGAACCATATAATTGATCCCAGCCTTGAGAGTCGACTTGTTTTGAAAATCAAATATAACCAGCATCAACGACGAAAGCGACATAAGTTCCCATGCAATCAAAAAACCAAGACCGTGTTCAAACATGCAAACCCAAAGCATTGAAGCGTGAAAAACAGAATAAAAAATCCAGTGCAATTCACGGTTTACCTTCAGATGTGAATAAGCTTTAAGATACCCGCTTCCATAGATAACCCCAGTGATGCTAGTAAAATTAATGATTAGAATAAACCATGCAGAAAGACTATCTATCCGAATTGAAAGCTCCCCTGCAAAGTGAGGAATATTAAACAGACCAACCTGTTGCCCTCCGGCTAACGCCTGAAATGAGGGGATTGAAGATAGTATTGTATTGGTCAGAACAATAAGCAGGGCTAGAAACGGACGGTATCTTTCACTGATCAGGATTAGTCCTGTAATACCCAATCCCAGCACAAGCGCCATCAATCCTAAAACCTCCTGCAATGTTCCCATATTAGCTACCCAAAAACAACCTTCTATTCTTAGTACAAGATTAGGCAATTTGCAGATCTAAAAACAGCGCTGAGATCACTTAAATAATTGATTTTTGTCAATTATTTGATAAATTTGTCTCTAAATTAAATCATTATGTCCATTCTTCCCGAAAGTGTAACTGAACGGTTTATATTCAACAGCAATTCTGCTTTCAGTAATCTTCCCGAACCAATTAAAGAGGAATTTTTAAGTCAGATGATCGTTAAACAGTTTAAGAAAGGGCAAAATATTTTCACTGAAGGGACCTATCCGGCCGGCATCTATTTCATTAAGAAAGGTAAGGTGAAAAAATATAAATCCCTAAACGGAGGTCGCGAACAAATTATATATGTGTGCAGTGAAGGGGAATTATTGGGTTATGCCGCTTTTCTAAGCGAAGAGTGGTACCCTGATTCGGCAGCATCATTAACAGATGCCCTCGTTGGATTTCTCTCGCGCGATAAATTACTTCGGTTACTGGATCAATACGATGAGCTATCAAAAATGCTGATGAAAAACCTTAGTCATGAGTTTGGGGTATTGGTAAATGTTATAGCAACGATCACTCAAAAAACGGTCAGGGAGAGGGTTGCATTGACGCTGTTGATATTGCAGGAGAAGTTTAAGGATAACCTCAACGGAGAGAATGAGGTAGAAATCGTTCTGACAAGGGCTGATTTTGCCAATATTGTCGGAACCGCGGTCGCTACCCTTGTAAGGTTAATGCATGATTTCAAGGAAGAGGAAGTTATCAGAACGGAGGGTCGCAAAATTGTGATTCTTAATAAAATCCGGTTACTTGAAATCGCAGATGTTGCTGATATTTTTTAAGTTTCCAATTGTTAAAGACCGATGAATATCTCTACTTTATTTAGTGATTATAGTCCTCTGACACTACTGATCTTATCACTATTGGCTTTTATTTCAGGATTTATTGATGCTGTAGTTGGCGGAGGTGGATTAATTCAATTACCAGCTTTACTGGTTACCCTGCCAAACTCACCCTTGCCAACTATATTTGGAACCAACAAAATCGCAGCACTATCGGGCACCTCCATGGCTGCGATTCAATACGCCCGAAGAATCAAGTTTAACCTGGGTCTGCTGTTTGCGATTTCAATAGCCTCATTTATTGCCTCCTATTTTGGTGCCAAAACCGTCAGCCTTATCAATCCGGCAACGCTGAAGCCAATCATCCTGCTGATTTTAATTGCCATCGCTATCCATACATTTTTAAAAAAAGAGCTTGGGTTGATTGTGACCAAAGAGCTACCCCTCCGACGTCAGATATTTTCCGGCATATTAATTGGTTTAGCAATAGGGTTCTATGATGGCTTATTCGGACCTGGAACCGGTAGTTTTTTCGTCCTGGCATTTGTTCTGATCCTTGGATTTGAATTTGTCCAGGCATCGGCATATGCCAAGATTGTAAATTGCATGACCAATATTTCCGCTTTAATTGTGTTTATCCGTCATGGGAATTTTATCCTTGGCATCGCTGTTTTGATGGCTATTTTCAATATTACCGGAGGAATTATTGGAAGCAGGATGGCCCTTAAAAGAGGGAATGGTTTTATCAGGATTTTCTTCCTTATTGTTGTTTCAATACTGATAGCCAGGTACGGTTATGATGTGATAACAAATTGAATATCATAATAATGAATTAATAACCTTGCTAATTTTCGGAACCTAATTTTATTAATGAACTTCAAAACCTCTCCCTCGGTGAATATTTAGTATGTAACAGCTGATGTGATCTTTCCCCCATCGGCTTCAAAAGAAAATCGTTATAAATTTTGAGTATCTCCGGATTTTGATGTGATTTGCGTAACGGCATCCCTTCATCTTCAGCATAAATAGCTTCGGCACGTTTGCGACGAATTTCAGGATTTGTTGGAATTGGCTGACCACCACCTCCGAGACATCCACCCGGGCAGGCCATAAATTCCACAAAATGGTAATGCGACTCTCCTGAGATTATTGAATCCATCACTTTTTTGGCATTTAAAAGCCCGTGAGCCACGGCGCATTTCAATTCCACACCATCGAGAAACTCCCATTCTTCGATCGGAGATTCAATTTTTATTGAAGCCTCCTTAACTCCATCCATTCCACGGACAGGTGTTATATTCAGATTTTCAAAGGGGACAGAACGCCCTGTTACCAATTCATAGACGGTACGTAAGGCAGCTTCCATAACACCTCCCGTGGCTCCAAAAATTACCCCGGCACCTGTTGACTCACCCATTAGGCTATCGAAAGGCATATCCTCAAGTCTCATAAAATCGATTCCGGCTTGTTTGATCATGATAGCCAGTTCACGGGTTGTAAGCACATAATCAACATCCCGGAAACCGCTGTCGTGCATTTCAGGACGATTCGATTCAAACTTCTTGGCGGTACATGGCATTATCGAGACTGAAACGATTTTATCCGGATCCAGCTTTTTGGCTTTGGCATAATAGGTCTTGGCGAGCGCTCCAAACATTTGTTGAGGTGATTTACAGGTTGAGAGGTAGCCGAGCTGATTGGGATACATGTGTTCGATATATTTGATCCAACCCGGAGAACAGGAGGTTGCCATGGGTAGTTTTACCTCAGGATCACGATCGACGAGTGCCCGTTTCAAACGCATCATCAGTTCTGTTCCCTCTTCCATGATGGTGAGGTCTGCCGAGAAATCGGTATCCATCACTGCATCAAACCCTAACCGCTTCAACGCAGCGACCATCTTTCCGGTCACACGTGTTCCTGCCTTAAATCCAAGTTCTTCACCTAATCCAATGCGCACAGCCGGAGCGGTTTGCACAATAACATGAGCGCTTTTATCTGCAATCGCATCCCACACCTCTTCAATATAATTTTTTTCGACCAAAGCACCTGTTGGACAATGGTTGATACACTGTCCGCAATTTGTGCAAATAACATCGTTCATCGGTTTCTCAAAAAAGGTGGATATTTTCATCCGGTCACCCTTGTAAGCCACAGTTAACGCATTGACTCCCTGGATCTCTTCACAGGTCCTCACACACCGCTGGCATCGGATACATTTACTGTCGTCCTTGATAATAGAGGGTGAATAATGGTCAATTGTGTAGTTTTTCGAACGCGACAACCGGATAAAATCCTGAGTCATAATCTTATAATCAGATGCCAGCTTTTGAAGTTCACAATTTCCGTTTTTATAGCAACGGGTACAATCGGCATTATGCTCCGAAAGTAAAAGTTCAATAATATGTTTCCGTGAATTCCGAACCTTGAAAGAATTGGTAAGGATATCCATTCCATCCTCACATGGCGTTGCACAGGCAGCCGACAACCGTTTCTGTCCAACAATTTCGACTACACAAACCCTGCAGTTCCCTGCTACACACAGGTCTTTGTGGTAACATAAAGTCGGGATGATCACCCCTGTTTGGCGGGCGGCGTCCAAAATTGAAGTTCCGGACTCAATCTCAACCGCAACTTCATTGATTGTTATTTTAATATTCTTTGCCATAACAGATTTATATAAACCCATTAATAAATCATCTCTTCCCTAAAATTTTCCACGATCGCCGAGAAGGAGTTGGCCACCGATTGTCCCAATCCACATTTTGCAGTGTACTGCATGGTTTCTGTCAGTCGCATCAGTTTATTGAGATAGAGGGCGTTTTTCTCCCCCCGTTTGACAGCTTTAATTCCGTTAAGCAATTGCTGACAACCTACCCGGCAAGGTGTACATTGCCCGCAAGACTCCTCCCTGAAAAATTCGAGGTAGTTATCCAAAACATTATACATGGAACGGGAACTGTTGAAAAGCATCATGGAGCCTCCGGTAGGTAATGAGATTCCTGTTAACTTACCCTGGAATCCGATTGTAGTTTCCCGGAATCCCTTTCGTGGAACCAAAAAGCCCGATGCGCCCCCCACCTGAACCGCCTTGGTGTCGCCATCGCCAAACTCATCCACAAAATCGACAAGACTCATTCCCAATTCCAGCTCATAAATCCCGGGCTTAGGGGTATCACCCGAGACTGAAAACAGTTTCGATCCGCGTGAATACTGAACCCCCAAATCATAAAACCGTTTTGAACCGTATTCAAAGATCGTGTAACAATGTGCGAGCGTTTCAACATTATTGATTACCGTTGGTTTGCCCATGTATCCATAAGTCGAAGGGAATGGAGGTTTATTGCGTGGTTCTCCGCGTTTTCCTTCCATTGATTCAAACAGGGCGGTCTCCTCCCCACAGATATATGCCCCACTTCCCATAAAGATTCTTATCGTAAAATCGAAATTTATCTCGTTGCAATAGTCTTTAAATTCGCGTATCGATTTATTCAACTCGGGTTGAAGGAAGAAATACTCTCCCCGTAAATAAATATATCCCTCCTTTGAACCAATCACATGACCGCAGACTGCCATTGAAGTTAAAACTTTCAAGGGCACCTTCGACAGGATTTCACGATCTTTAAAAGTCCCGGGTTCCCCTTCGTCGGCATTACAAATCACATATTTGATGGAATCGTCCACCTCTGCGGTGAGTTTCCATTTCAGACCGGTGGGAAATCCGGCGCCTCCCCTTCCCTTCAATTCCGAGCTGATTAATTCATTGATTAATTCATGAGCAGGACGATTGATACTATTTTTCAGAATCTCCTTCCAGTCTTTTTCATCCTTAAAAATGAAATCGACACGTTTCAACAGATAAGCAGGTGATGGCATTTATTCCTCCCTCCCTTTTTTATTGATGTAGTTAGTCAGAATTTCACGGACTTTTTCAGGCGTCAGGTCGGTATAGACCTCATAGTTGATCAGCATTGCAGGTGCTTTATGACAAAAACCCAGGCAGTTGGTTTGAAGCAGCGAAAAATTCCCGTCGGGTGTCGTTTCACCAACATTAATTTTGAGCATGTCTTCAATTGTTTTGATGATCTGATTTTTTCCCTTCATCGAGCAGGTGATGGTTTTACAGATCCGGATGATGTATTTGCCCATTTTTTTGTACTCCAGAAAGGAGTAGAAGGTCGCAGTTCCGTAGACCTCGGAAGCCGGCAGGTCCAATTCCCGGGCAATCTCAATCATCGAATATTCCGACAGGTATTTCTCCTGTTCGACAACCCCCTGCAGAATCGGCAGCAGGTTACGCCTCTCCCGGCCATGCCGGTCAGCCAGATTTTTAATGAGTTCTGTGACAGGGTACATGTGGATGAAATTTTAATTTACAATTTTCGTTGAGGCTGTGCGTGCAACTTATTCTCACGTAAAGTTTAATTGACACTTTCTAATTTTTACTTCTTTGCGCGTAAACTGTATGTAGCAATTCGTGTGACTTATGTCCAAGGGGAGCACCGAGGAAATCGCGATAAAGCATTTGGATGTCCTCATTTTCATGGGACTTACGCAGTAGCTTACCTTCATCTTCCCTGTAAATTGCCTCCAGACGTAATGTTCTGATTGCATCATTTACCGGTCGTGGTTGTCCTCCGCCGCTGATACATCCACCGGGGCATCCCATAATCTCGATAAAATGGTAAGGACTTGTTCCGTTTTTAATTTGCTCAAGAAGTTCAGCGGCCCCCTTCAATCCGCTTGTAACAGCCACCTTTACGGTTACTCCATTGAGAAAGCTGTAGGCCGGCAATGGATTTTCTATTTTCAATTCCGCAGTTTTAATTCGGTTTAAACCTGAAAGCGGTTTGATGTGAAGTTTTATACCCGGAAGCTCTCTCCCGGTAACCAGCTCATAAACGGTCCGTAATGCAGCTTCCATAACACCACCTGTAGTTCCGAAAATATCGGCGGCTCCGGAGGAAAGACCCAACGGACTGTCAAATTCGCCATCTTCGAGACTGCGAAAATCAATCCCCGCATCCTTGATCATCCGTCCCAGTTCACGTGTTGTGATCACGGCATCGACATCCGCCAATCCGTTACTAAACATCTCCGGACGAGTAATCTCAAATTTCTTGGCTGTACATGGCATAACCGAAACGACAAATAATTTTGCCGGATCGATATTCATTTTTTCAGCGAAGTAGGTTTTTGTCAATGCTCCAAGCATCATGTGTGGCGACTTACAGCTTGAAAGGTGCGCTAGCTGATCGGGGTACCGATGCTCCATAAACTTGATCCAGCCGGGGCTACAACTTGTAATCATAGGCAAAACATGATTCTTTTCTTTGGTGTTAAAGGCATTGGTAACCCGCTCCAGAAATTCAGATCCCTCCTCCATAATCGTAAGGTCAGCTGCGAAATTGGTATCAAAAACATAATCAAATCCCAACTGATGTAAAGCTGCAGCCATTTTCCCGGTAACGAGGGTTCCTGGTTCATAAGCAAAAACCTCTCCTAAGGCAGCGCGCACCGCGGGGGCAGTCTGAACCACAACCGTTCTTGATTTGTCATACAAAGCTTCCCAAACAGCAGCAGTAGAATCTTTCTCTTTGAGTGCCCCTACCGGACAGACCAAAACACATTGACCACAGTTGGTGCAGACCGATTCGCCAAGAAGTTCGTCCTCTGAAGGGCCAATAAAGGTGGAGAAACCGCGATGATGCGGGTTCATAAGTCCTACCCCTTGAATTTCGTTACAGACTGTCACACAGCGACGACAGAGAATACATTTTGAACTGTCACGCACAATCGAAGGGCTCGAGCTGTCGATTACATCTTTTGATTTTGCCCCTTCGTACCTGAATTCATGAAGTTGAATCAGATTTCCAAGATCCTGCAATTCACAGTTCTGATTTCGCCAGCAACTCAGACACTCTTTCGGATGATCTGAAAGCATAAGTTCAAAAATGACCTTACGGACATCCCGGACCCGTTCTGAATTTGTGTGGACGATCATCCCTTCTGTTGCCGGAGTAACGCAGGATGCCATAAGGGTTTTTCCCCCTTCAACCTCCACGACGCAAATCCGGCATGAACCGATCTGGTGGACGTTCTCCATATAACAAAAGTGAGGAATTAAGATATTATTGAGTTTTGCTGCCTCAAAAATAGTGGTCCCCTCCTCAACCTGCAGCTTCTTATTATTAATCGTAAGATTTATCATGGCCTGTACATTTACAGTTTTTTAACGTCGTGAACATTGCAAACATCTCATCGCTTCGGCAATGGCATTCAGCTTATGAAAACCCTGGGGAACCTCCTCGAAATTGTTTTTTCGTTGCTCAATATCCAGGTATCTCATTTGTAACCGCTCATGTTCAACGGCAATCCCTTCTTCGTTTGTTTTAGGCGGCAACTCTATCGGTTCTCCGAGATTTAGTTTCCCTTTCCCCCCAAGATATTTATCGATCGACTTTGCGGCATTTTTCCCGTCCGCAATGGCCGTAATCACGACATCGGAACCACGTGCCACGTCACCTCCCGCAAAAATTCCGGGTTGTGTCGTCATTTGGGTATCCGCGTTTACAATGAAGGTCCCCCAATCGGTAATTCCAACCTCTGCTTTTGTAATGAAAGGGAAATCGGAGTATTGGCTTACCGCTGGAATTGCAAGATCGATATTCAGCATAAAGTTCGAATCGGGAATCACAACAGGAACACGTCGCCCGTCTTTTCCAAACCTGCCGGGTTTCATTTTAATACATTCAATTGCAGTCACCTTACCATTTCCAATAAAACGGACAGGAGCTACCAGCTCGTGCAGGATGATCCCCTCTTCTATGGCATCCTCAATCTCACGCTTGTCTGCAGGCATCTCCTCCTTGGTTCTACGATACAGAATATGCACTTTCTGAGCTCCTAAACGGAGCGCCGATCGGGCTGCATCAATTGCTGTACTACCGCCTCCGATAATTGAGACAATCCCGTCTACTACAACATCCTTCTTAAGGTTGATGTCGCGCAGGAAGTCCAGACCATGGTAAACGCCCTTTTTATCCTCTCCCTCGATCCCTATTTTTCGGGAAAGCTGCGTTCCTGTGGCAATATAAACAGCCTGATATTTTGATTTCAACTCGGGGAAGGTGATATCCCTCCCAATCTTTGAGTTGTAGATTATATTTATCCCCGATTGAATAATAGAGTCAATCTCTTTTCTCAAAGCCTCCTTCGGTAACCGGTATTCAGGAATTCCATAGGCCAGTATACCCCCTGCGACACTCTTTTCCTCATAAATATCAACCGTATAGCCCTGACGTGCCAAATAATATCCACAGGTCAGTCCCGAGGGTCCGGCGCCAATGATTGCCACACTTTTCCCATTCTTCTGAAAGATCAGACTTGTAAACGGTTCCCCCGAATTCAAGACATAATCGGCGGCATACCGTTTCAGATCGGCAATAGCAATTGGTTCGTCGAGTTGTGCCCGACGGCACTTACTTTCGCACGGATGGGTGCAGACGCGACCACATATCGACGGGAAGGGGTTCTCCTGGCGGATCAGGTTATAGGCATCACGCACCCTGCCGGCAGCAATAAGACTGATATACCCCGGAACATTCACCCCTGCAGGGCAGGCATTCTGACACGGGGAGATAAAAAGATCGCTGCAGACACCCGAACGACAATATTTCTGACGAATATGCTCATCGTATTCGTGGCGGAAGTATTTTAAGGTACTTAGAACAGGATTAGGGGCAGTCTGACCCAATCCGCAGATTGCCGATTCCTTGATCGAATTACCCAGCTCGATCAAAAGCTCCACGTCACCTTCCTTACCCTGCCCTTTAGTAATCCGTTCAAGGATTTCGAGCATCCGTTTTGTTCCGATACGGCAAGGGATACATTTTCCGCACGATTCATCCTGAACAAAATCCATAAAGAAACGGGCCATATCAACCATGCAGGTATCCTCATCGGCACAGATTAATCCACCCGATCCCATGATTGCTCCATGTTCAATTAACGAATCATAATCAATCGGAGTATTCAGATGACCCGGCGTCAGACAACCTCCGGATGGCCCACCGGTCTGGGCAACTTTAAAAGCTTTTCCTCTTGGGATTCCACCCCCGACTTCATATATAATTTCACCCAGGGTAATTCCCATTGAAACCTCAATAAGGCCTTTGTTTACAATATCTCCGGCCAGTGCAAACACCTTCGTCCCTTTACTTTTTGCAGTTCCGATTGCTGCATACCATTCTGATCCCTTAAAAATAATCGGGGCTATATTCCCAAATGTCTCTACATTATTGATGACTGTTGGTTTTCCGAACAGACCGTTCTGAACCGGGAATGGTGGTTTTTGTCTGGGTTCTCCCCTCTTTCCCTCAACCGAATCCATTAAGGCAGTCTCTTCACCGCACACAAAGGCTCCTGCTCCAATTCGAACTTCGATATCGAAACTGAAATCACTTCTCATAATTTTCTCACCCAGAAGACCTAGTTCGCGGGCAGCCTTAATGGCGATAGTAAGCCGTTCAACAGCAATAGGATATTCTGCCCTGATATAGACAATTCCTTTCGATGCACCAATTGCGTAACCACCAATCAGCATCCCTTCAATCACTGAGTGGGCATCTCCCTCAAGCAGACTACGATCCATAAAAGCGCCCGGATCACCCTCGTCGGCATTGCAGATAATATATTTCTGATCGCTTTTAGCTTTATTCGCCATTTCCCATTTTAAACCGGCAGGAAAACCACCGCCACCACGTCCGCGTAATCCCGATTTCTTCACCTCATCAATAACCTTGAGAGGAGTCATTGAACCGAGAACCTTGGCAAGCGCGAAATAACCATTCCGTGAAATATACTCCTCAACCGAAGCATAATCAATAATCCCGCAATTGCGAAGAACAATCTTATATTGATTTTTAAAGAATGGGATATTATTCAGATTCGGGAGGACCTCCCGGGTGGAAGGGTCCTTATAACAGTATTTTTCAGCTATTTTCCCTTTTTTAATATGATGATCAACGATATACGTGGCACTTGCAGGATTAAGATTGCAATATAATGTATTGCCAGGATTGATGATCAGGGTTGGTCCAAGCGAACAGGCACCCATGCATCCTGTTAATTTAATACGAACCTTTGACTGAAGATTTGCATGTTCAAGGGCCTTGATAAATGCATCCTTGAACTCTTTACATTCAGAGGATAAACAACCGGCAGCATAGCAAATATGAGCAGTAAACTGAAATTCCTTCTCATTATTCCGAAAATCGTCTTTTATCGCCTCTAAATCGTTGAATGTATTGATTTTCATAACATTAAAGATGTGATTAGATGATACAATTTCTGATCCCTAGTCGTAATTTATTGGTTAATATTAATTCTTGAATTGCTCAGGAGTTTATTTGAGCATACCCAGAATCAACGGAATTTTGTTCGGATTTACCTGTTTGTAAACTTTTTTGTTGATAGTCATGGCAGGCGCCAATCCGCAGGCGCCGATACATCGCATGACAGAGAGCGAAAATATCTTATCTTCGGTGGTGGCTCCAACATCGATGCCCAGAACCGATTTCAACTTATTCAGAACCTCCTTACCTCCGCGCACATAACAGGCTGTACCCAGACAAATCGAAACGGTATATTTTCCTTTGGGCTGGGTGGAGAAAAAGGAGTAAAAAGTTAAAACGCTGTTAATTTTCGAGACGGATAGCTCCATCTGAACAGCAATGAAATGCTGAACTTCAACGGGAAGATAACCGAAAATAGCCTGTGCCATATGCAAAATCTGGATCAGGTTACTCTCCTTCCGCTCATAATCGATGATGACATTTTTCAGAAGGTCGTATTTCTCCTGTTCAGTCATCGTTAGAACATTGCAAACTTCGTCTGTGGTAATCATTTTCCGGCCTCCTTACAATTGGGTTAACAGAATATATGATGTGAACTGTTGTCTGCTGAAGTATAGGAATTCCTAAAATCGTTAGTTTGGAATACCTCTCAAATATAAAAAATCTTTATCAATATAAAGCTGATTTTTGTTGGGTGATATAAAAATAGTGAAGGCCTCACTTTGGGTGAAGCCTTCACTGTCAATTAGCAGGTTTACTATTTAAACAAGCTCTTATTTGGCTCGGCACCCATGGTAAATTCGAGGGTTCCGCCATCGATGATTTCCTGATGGGTAATATATGGACGATCGAGAACCTGACCGTTGAGTTTTACCTCCTGAATATATTTGTTAGTCAGCGAAGCCACTGGTGCCTTCATGGTGAAGATTTTGCCGGATCCGACTTCAACTTTGGCTTCCTGGACAATCGGTGATCCAAACTGATATTTAAGATCTGAGGGGTTAACCGGGTAGAAGCCCATTGCACTGAAGACATACCACGCCGACATCTGTCCGCAATCCTCATTACCGCTAAGACCACTTGGTTTATCGGCATATAAGGTTGTCTGAATCTGCCGGTTTATCTCCTGGGTACGCCATGCACGTCCTGCAAAATCAAAAAGGAATGAGGTTTGATGCCCCGGTTCATTACCATGCGCATAAGCGCCAATCAGCCCTGAAATATCCGGTGAAGCATTTTTCCCTTTGACCCCTTCCTTAACGACAAATAACGAATCGAGTTTGTCAGCAAAAGCATCCTTTCCGCCAAGGAGCTCAATTAATCCGGGAACATTCTGAGGAACAAGCCATAAATACTGCCAGCCATTACCTTCGGTATAATCACTCCCTTCATGATTTGAAGCAGAAGGATCAAACGGAGTTGTCCACTGACCGTTGCTTAATTTCCCCCGCATGAAACGGGTCCCCTTGTCGTAATACTGCCTGTAACTTTCAGAACGCTTTGAGAAATAGGCAGCATCAGCTGTCTTACCCAGTTTTTGAGCAACTGCTGCGACACACCAGTCATCAATTGCTACCTCAAGTGATTTGGCAACCGATTGCGAAATCTTATCGGCAGGCATATATCCTAGTTTATCGTAGAGGCCCATGCCATCACGGTCGTGCAATGAGGTAGCTTTCATCGCCTCAAAGGCAAGCTCATGATCGAAATCACCAACTCCTTTTAAAAGTGCTTCGGCAATAACTGCGATCGAATGATTTCCTACCATGCAGAAGGTTTCGTTACCTTCGAGTTCCCAGACCGGAAGAATACCGGTTTGTTTGTATTGATCAAGCATGGTCTTCACCATATCATTTACCCTGGTTTGTTGAGTCAGGGTAAATAACGGGTGCAAAGCCCGGTAAGTATCCCAAATTGAGAAAACTGTATAGCGGTTATATCCATTAGCCTTTTGAACGTCACCTTTGATTCCTTTAAACTCGCCGTTTGAGTCAGAGAACAATGCAGGTGCGACCATTGTATGGTAGAGCGAAGTATAGAAAATTCGTTTTTGAGCCAAATCATTTGACTGGATCTTTATTTTTGAAAGCTCTTTTTCCCAGGCATCGGAAGCTGCCTTCTGAGTCGCCTCAAAGTCCCAGTCCGGCAAGGAACCATCCAGATTCGCAAGCGCATTCTCAATACTAACCGATGAAACACCCACCTTGGCCAACACCTGTTTCTTATTGAATTTTAATAATCCAACGGTTCTAGCCTCACCACCCACTGTGGTTATTTCTGATTTTGCGATTGGGGTTAAAAACCGGACTACAAAATAGACATGCTGATCAACAGCCCATCCGTGTGACAACCGGACACCGGTAACCAAAGTGCTATCGACAATTTTAAGTGAAGTCTGATAAGGTTTATCCCAGTTGATTGCAAAACCAAGGTTTATCAGCAAATTGTTCTCCCCTCCTTCGGGAAAGGTATACCGATGCAATCCGGCCCTTTCGGTGACAGTAAATTCAGCTTTTACGCCACTGTTTTTCAGTAAGACACTGTAATAACCCACGTGGGCAATTTCATCTTTATGGTTATATTTCCCGGCATAGCGGGAGACAAATGCTTCATTTTTTTCACCTTCCTTAAAAGTAACTTCAGAGGTCACCGGAAGAAAGGAGATATCGGCCAGATCGCCAATTCCTGTTCCGCTTAAATGGAGGTGACTAAATCCTGCCACAATGCTATCCGAATAGTGGTAACCGGAGCACCAGTCCCATCCCTGGGTTCCGTTGTCGGGGCTTAGCTGGATTTGTCCGAAAGGGAATGCTGCTCCCGGATAAGTGTGTCCGTGGTCACCGGTTCCGATGAAGGGATCGACAAAGTCGGTAAGGCGGTCGGGTTGCTCAGCTTTTTTAGGAGCTGGCGCTGTGCAGGAGGCCAAAAGAATCAATCCGATCGAAAAAACAGAAAATATTCTTATCATGATTTGATGGTTAAAACGATTTGAGGCAAAAATACGGAAAAGGTGGTAAAACCTGATCTTTGTAATTTTAAAATACTGAATTAAGAATAAAATAGTCAAATAAAAGGCGTAACTTTAACTGTAGAATTGGCACTAGGTTTAAAGGACCTCATAAATTATGACCTATAACCCTCAAATACATCATCGTCGTTCAATTCGTCTGAAAGGTTACGATTATTCGCAGCAGGGGTTGTATTTTATTACAATGTGCGTGCAGAACAGGAAAAATCTATTTGGGAAAATTGATTCAGTCGGGGCAACCCTGCGTGGCTTGCCTGAAATGAGATTGAATGATGCCGGGAAAATGGTCGAGCGATGGTATTGTGAATTAGAAAATAAATATCCCGATAAACAATGTCACGAGATGATTATCATGCCCAATCATATCCATTATATTATTGAAAATTTGAATGTAGGCATTCAAATTGATCGAACGGATTCAATGGTCGAAATGGACGGGATGGATGAAACGGACGGGATGGATGAAACGGACGGGATGGATGAAACGGATGAAACGGATGGAATGGATGAAACGGATGGAATGGACGCCCACGTAGGGGCGCCCCTACGTGGGTGTCCATTCATCAATCACCACCCAAATATTAACGATAATGATTCAAAAAATGAAAAATATGGATTGCAAAATAAAAAATACCACGTCACAATTGGAGATTTGGTGGATTGGTTCAAAACAATGACCACCAACGAATATATACGAGGTGTTAAACAATTCGGATGGCCACGGTTTGATGGCAAATTGTGGCAGCGAAATTATTACGAACACATTATTCGGTCGACAGGAGATTTCGAACGCATTGCAAATTACATCATTAATAATCCTGCAAAATGGAATAACGATAAATTTCACAATAAATAGATCCCCATATTTTTCCGGTTATCAAATCTCATTCGTAAACCTCTCTGCCTTTTTCTGATCAAAGGCATTCTCCCATTTGGCCATTACGATTGTGGCGGTGCAGTTTCCGATCACATTAACCGTTGTGCGGGCCATATCCATTAAGACATCGATTCCAAGAATCAGGAATACAGGTGTTGTGGGAAGGCCGAAACTGGAGAGGGTACCCAGCAAGACCACCAATGAGGCACGCGATACACCGGCAACACCTTTGCTTGTAAGCATTAGAACGAAACACATTGCCACCTGTTGTCCGATTGAGAGGTCGACCCCCGCCACCTGAGCCACAAAGATACAGGCCAGGGAGAGGTAAAGAGATGTTCCGTCAAGATTAAAACTATATCCTGTAGGAATTACGAAAGCCACAATTTCGCGTGGGACGCCGAACCGCTCCATCGATTCGAGGGCTGCAGGGAGCGCCGACTCTGAATTTGCTGTTGCGAAGGCTATTGATGCCGGTTCACTCACAGCGATAAGATATTTTTTAAATGGAATTTTCAGCGCAAGGACCAGCGGAAAGATAACCAACAGAAGAAAAGCGATAAGAGCCACATATAATGTTGCCAGTAATTTTAATAAGCTGGTCAGGACATCCATTCCCAGCTGGCCGATTGTAAAGGCGATGGCAGCAAAAACGGCTACCGGCGCATAATACATGATGATATTTGTAAACTTGAACATCGCCTCGGCAAGGCTTCCTGTGAAACGCAACATCGGAGAGCGAAACTTCTCACCGATTTTTGCCACAGCTATTCCAAAAATGATACTGAAAACCACCACCTGAAGGATGTTTCCTTCAAATACCGATTTGACAATATTTTCGGGAA
>Ga0118677_10006897_pt1 | contig 19040 bp, 17 predicted proteins | sample AliMusrvi5mmetaG_FD_86154 | JGI IMG/M metagenome (GOLD analysis project Ga0118677, IMG submission 86154) | reverse complement strand
CCGCGAGCGATCTGGCGAAATTCTGTCAGATGCTGCTCGACGGAGGCGGCCTGTTTTCCCCGGCAACGATTCGCAAGTTCAGTTCACCGCATACGCCGGTCAATCAGCCGGTTCAGCGCGGGTTGGGCTGGGATATCGACTCCCCTTACTCGGGAAACCGGGGGGATTTGTTCCCCGTGGGGTCGTTTGGGCATACGGGATTTACCGGGACTTCCATCTGGATTGATCCGGCTTCCCGCAGTTATGTGATTCTGCTGGCCAATTCGGGGCATCCGCATCTGCGCAAGGCGATTACGCCGCTCCGGCGGCAGATCGCCACCATCACCGCGGCGGGTATCGGATATGAGCCACAGGTGCTTTCCGCGGCCCTTCCGAAGGTGCAGACGGGGCTGGAGGTTCTCGTCGCGAACCATTTCGCTCCTTTGCAGGGAAAACGGGTGGGAGTGATCACAAATCAGAGCGGCGTGGACCGGCAGGGCCGGCGGAATATCGACCTGATGCGGCGGGCGGGCGTTAAAGTGGAAGCGATTTTCTCGCCGGAGCACGGATTTGCGGGGGTGGAGGACAGGGAGAACATCGGGAATTCCACGGATCCTTCGACCGGAATCCCAATCTTCAGCCTTTATGGAAAGACTTTGCGACCCACACCGGAAATGCTGAAGGGTTTAAGTGCTTTGGTGTTCGATATCCAGGATATCGGAGTACGCTTCTATACTTTCGAATCGACGCTGCTTTATGCGATGGAAGAGGCGGCAAAGGCGCGAATTCCGGTTTATGTCCTGGATCGGCCGAACCCTTTGACCGGCATTCACGTCGAGGGGCCGATGCTGGATGCGTCGAACCTGTCGTTTGTGGGAGCGTATCCGCTGCCGCTGCGACACGGGTTGACGATCGGAGAACTCGCGATGCTGGAGAACGGCGAACGTCACCTGAATGCGGAGGTCCATGTGATCGAAATGGCGGGCTGGAACCGTGCGGACTGGTTTGACGCGACGGGATTACCGTGGATTAACCCGTCTCCGAACATCCGGAATCCGGAGGCGGCGCTCCTCTATCCCGGGTTGGGCATGCTGGAATATTCCCTCAACTATTCCGTCGGGAGAGGAACGGATGAGCCGTTTCAAAGAATCGGCGCGGACTGGATCGACGGCAACCGGCTGGCGGATTACCTGAGTTCCCGTGCCGTTCCGGGGGTGCGTTTTTATCCGGTGAAATTTACGCCCGCGTCGTCCCATTACGCGGGGAAGGAAGTGCAGGGAATCGGATTTGTGGTGACAAATCGGGACATCTTCAACAGTTCGCGTCTTGGTTTGGAACTGGCGGCGGCACTCGGGAAGCTCTATCCGGGGAAAATGGAGTTTGAGGTCAACCGGAAGCTGATCGGTAATGAGGCGGTGCTGAAAGCGCTGCGGGACGGCGGAGATGCCCAGGGCGCGGCCACGAAAGGGATGCCGGAGTTCGCCGCGGTTCGGGAGAAGTACCTTCTGTATCGCTGACTGTATTGACGCTCTGTAAAAGTTTGAAATTGCACAAAAAAAGGCAGCCTTACGGGCTGCCTTTTTTGCTATAGATGGAAACGTGGACGCAAGGATGCTGTTAAGCGGCTGCGGCGGCCGTGGTTTTTTGCGGCGCCGTTCTGGCAACGGTGTTCTTGTTCTTGCTGCCCGGCGGGCGGCCGCGTTTTTTGGCTTCCGACATCCATGCCGGCGGTCTGCCCCGGCGCCTTCCGCGACCGGCGGCCAGACGCTCCAGACTCAATATCGCTTCTTCCAGCTGCTCTCTTTCCTGACGAAGCTCGGCCAGGATTTTCGATACGTCCATTTTGGTGACTCCTGTATATCTGTTTCGAAGTAGCACCTGTAGTTCGCATTACTGTTCCGTAACCGGAACGAGAGCGTAAATACTTGGTGCAGTGCCTAGTTAATTTTGTAACCCATTTCCCCTAGCCCGCGCAAGAGTTTTGTTCTATTTTTGGAACGAATTTTGTTTAGTTCAGTACCAGCACCCTCCCCGGGGCTAATTGGACGGATCAAAAACGGCCTTTTTCGCACCCCGCCGCCAATAAAAATAAAAGGGAAGACCGATTAAAATCAACACGATTCCGGTGATTGCCTGGCGCGGTTTGTCGATGAGCGTGCGCAGTTCGAGCACGAATGCGCCGGCCAGAAAAAGCGCGGGCACCACCGGGTATCCCAGGGTTTTATACGGACGGGGGAGCTCGGGCCGTTTCCTTCTCAGAACAAAGACCGACGCGGCGGCCATCGCGTAGAGGATCCAGCTGCCGAATATCACGAAATTAAACAGGTCGTCGTATTTGCCGGAGAGCACCAGCACGCAGGACCAGCCGGTGAGCATCATGATGGACACGCCCGGGGTGTGAAACGCGGGATGAACGCGGGCCGCGGATTTGAAGAACAGGCCGTCGCGGGCGGCGGCGTACGGCACTCTGGCGCCCGACAGGATGGACCCGTTCAGGGCCGCGAAAATGGAGATCATGGCGGCTACGGAGACGGCCGCGGCGCCGGCCGGTCCCTGGACGCGCTGCATCATCTCGGCGGCGACGAGTTTGTGGTCCGCCACCTCCTGGGGAGTCAGCACACGGAAGTAGGCCCAATTGGCGAGCATATATATCGCAATTACGACGGCCGTCCCCCCAATCAGGGCGAGCGGGAGATTTCGCTTCGGGTTCTGGACCTCGGAAGCAACCATGCCGACGTTATTCCACCCGTCGTACGCCCAAAGGGCGGCCACCAGAGCGGCGATAAACCCGGTTTGAAGAGGCGGAACAGAGAGTGGGACTGCATGCGCGGCCGGATGGGAATAAAAAAGTCCGGCAATAATGACGAAGGCAATCAGGGCGACTTTGACCACGGTGACGGCAATCTGGACGTTGCCCCCGATGCGGACACCGAAGTAGTTAATCATTCCCAGAACCAGGATCAAAACCAGAGCAAATATCTGGCCAAATTTTATGGGCACCGGGCCGAGCGAGAACCAGACCCTCTCGAATTCGGGGATGAAGTGCGCGGTGTACTCGAAAAAAGCGGTGGCCAGTGTAGCGATAGAACCACTTTTCGCCACGGACAGTTGTGTCCAGCTGTACAAATAGCCCCACATTGGCCCGTATGCCTCCGTGAGATAAACGTATTCGCCTCCGGCGCCGGGCATCGCCGCGGCAAGTTCCGCGTAGGTGAGAGCGCCCGCCATGGAGAGCGCGCCGCCCACCACCCAGACGACGAACACCATCTGCACGGTGCCGACGCTCTGAATCATCGCCTGCGGAACCCGGAAAATACCGCTCCCGATTACCGTGCCGACGACAATGGCGAGGGCCGCCGCCAGACCCAAATCCCTGCGAAGCTCTGTCATGAATTCCGTTTCCTTTCCTGCACCGCAAATGAAGCCAGATATCCCACGCTGAAAGTCGCTGAACTGCCGATCAGAACCCACCAGGTAAAGGGAATTTTGGTCGCGAACTTAACGAAAACCATGACAATGGCCCCGGCCACCACGCCTGTAATGGCGGCGCGCTCCCCCGGCCGTTTCGTCAAAACGCCCAGGAGAAAGACGCCCAGCAGGATCCCGAGAGTCACGGACGCAATGGACAGACCGGACTCGAGCACCGAACCCCACTGGCTGGCCAGGAGCGCGATGGCGGCGAGAACCGCTCCCCAGAACACCGTGGAAAGGCGGGAAACCCGCAGGTAATGTTCCGGGGAGTGCCGGGATTGCGTGAGTGGCTGGTAGAAATCCACCACGGTGGCGGAGGCGAGCGAGTTCAGCGCCGCCGAAAGGTTGGCCATGGCCGCGGCCAGAATCGCGGCCATGGCGAGACCGGCGATGCCGACCGGAAGGGCTTCCCAGATGAAGGCGGGGTAGAGCCGGTCGGGCGCGCCCTGAATCGGTTTTCCCTCCCGCAGAACCCACAGCATGATGCCGATTGTCAGAAAAAGAGAAAACTGTACAAATATGACGAGCCAGCTGGAGAGCAGGGCGAGCCGGCTCTGGCGTTCGTTTTTCGCGCTGAGCAGCCGCTGGACTACAAGCTGGTCGGTGCCATGGCTGGCGGTGGTCAGGAAGCAGCCGCCGATCAGCCCCGCCCAAAACGTGTAGGGCGCTGTCCAGGACCAGTGGAAATCGAAGACCTGCAGTTTTCCCGCGGCGCCTGCGGCGTCGAGCACATGCGGCAAACCGCCGGGGATCTTTCCCGCCAGGATAACGAAGCTGACGCCGGCGCCCAGCACATACATGATCATCTGGATCACGTCGGTCCAGATGACGGCCGTCATGCCGCCTTCGAAAGTGTAAAAAAGTGTCAGGAAAATGATCAGAAATATCGATGCCATGCCGCCGGTATGCAGAATGATGGAGATCACGATCGAGACGGCGAATACCCGCACTCCTTCGGCGAGCGCCCGGGTGATCAGGAAGATTCCCGCCGTGACCTTCCGGATGTGCGGGCCGAAACGGCGCTCCATGAGGGCGTAGGCAGTGAGAAGCTGTCCCTCGAAGTACTGCGGAAGAAAAATTGCCGAGATCACGATGCGGGCCAGCAGGTAGCCGAAGACTACCTGGAGGAACACGAGGCTTCCGCGGTAGGCGAGCGGCGGCGTGCCGATGATGGTCAGCGTGCTGGTTTCCGCCGATACGATGGAGAGCGCGATAGCCCACCACGGGGCGGACCGGCCGCCGAGGAAGTAATCTTTCAGCGATTTCTGCGACTGGCGGAAGCGCGCGCCGAACCAGGTGACCGCGGCGAGATAGGCGAGGATGACAGCGAGATCAATGGTTCGCAAGCGGAATTCCCATAAGACTTGGGCGATTGTAACAGTTCGGGCGAGCAAAAATGCGGAAGTGGGAACAAGCGGACCAGCACGCGCGTCAACTGCAACTGCGGGCATTTGATTGCTGGAACGGCACGGGTTCGGTATACTCCGCTTTTGCCGTTCCTCTTGGGATATTCTCTTAAGACGGCCAGAAGCGGACCGGCAATTCGACAAAGAGGCGGGAGGCAACAGAAGTGCATCATCGTTTAATCAAAATCACACTTGGGCTGGTGGCAGTCGCAGCAACGGCACCCACCGGCGCGTGGGCGTATCCGGCCCCGGCGCCTGAACCCGCACCCCAGGCACAGCAGGAATCGCCTTATAAGGATCAGGGCGAATACGATCTCGCCAATGCCGCAGGCAAAGAAACGGATCCTGGCAAGAAGCTCGACAAGCTGAAGGAATGGGAGCAGAAGTATCCCGACAGCAAGCTGAAGAGCGCTCGTACCCTGATGCAGGCTCAGGCTCTCCTCGGCAGCGCCATGGCTGCCTATGGCAAGACCACGCCTCCGGAACTGCTGGATTCCGGTCAGAAAGCGGCCAAACAGATTCTCGACAATCTGGACAACTATTTCGCCGCCGGCGCGAAACCCGCGGGAGCCACCGATCAGCAGTGGGCGGACGCGCGCAAGACGTTTGAACTGCAGTCGCATTCCGTGCTGGGCTGGATCGCGTTCGCGAAGAAGAGCGACCCCGAAGCCGAAACGGAGTTCAAAAAGATTCTCGAACTGGCTCCGGATTCCGCGCAGGTTTCTTACTGGTTGGGCAGCGTGATCATCCGCCAGAAGAATGTGGCGCGGTACTCCGAAGCGCTGTACGATCTGGCGCGGTCGCTCACGGTGACGGGCGCGAATGCACTGCCTCCCGCCGCGGCGGGTCCGGCGGCGGATTATCTGAAGCGCGCGTACGTCGGCTATCACGGCGACGATTCCGGGCTGGACGATTTGAAGAAACAGGCTGCCGGGGCCGCTCTGCCTCCCGCCGGTTTCCATATCGACAGCGTTGCGGAACTGGAAGCGAAGAAGTTCGGCGATATCGAAGCGTTCAACAAAGCGCATCCCGATATCGCGCTCTGGCGTCAGATTCGCGACGCTCTGAAGGGTGAGCAGGGCGATACGTACTTCGGCACCGTGAAGGGTTCGCAGATCCCGCCCGAGAACATCGGCACGTTCAAAGGTAAGGTGGTGTCCGTCAACGATAAGGATCTGGTGGTGAACGTCGACAACGCCGGGGGTGACGCGACGCTGAAGTTCGAGCACGCGCTGAACCAGAAGGCGATCAATGCCGGCGACTCGCTGGAGTTCAAAGCCGTGGTGGAATCGTTCACCAAAGAGCCTTACATGCTGACTCTCTCGGTGGACGACCCGAAGGAAGCGATCAAGGGCCTGCCCGACAACGCGTTCTCCTCGGCCGCGCCGACCAAAAAGGCCGCGCCGAAGAAGGCCGCACCGAAGAAGAAGTAGTTCGCCCACCCTCGCCGCCGGGCCCCGGTCCGGTCTTCCTGCCTTGTCTGCTCCAGACAGGGTCCGGCGGCGAGGGTTCGCTTTTCCTCCCCGTTTCGTCCCGTTCGCATTCCCCTCCTTCCGTCCCCTTTCCCACATCGGTCCGCGCGGTTGTTAAGATGAGGGTGCAGTATGCCTCTGTATGAATATAAGTGCCACTCCTGTGGCAAAGTTTTCGAAGTGATCCAGAAGTTTTCCGATCTGCCCCTGACGGTCCATGAAGAATGCGGCGGCGCGACGGAGCGGTTGTTGTCGGCGCCTGCCTTCCATCTCAAGGGATCCGGGTGGTACGCCACGGATTATGCGAAAGGGAACGGCCAGTCGATGCCGAAACCCGCGGATACGAAATCGGGCGATTCCGCTTCCGGCGAATCCAAAGGCGACGGCGGGTCGTCTGAGAAGAAAGCGGAAACGAAGAGCGATTCGGGAAGCAGTTCCCCGGATTCTTCTTCGACAACCGCGAAAACGGAAACCAAAAGTTCGGCTTCCGATACGAAATAGCGTTCCAAAGCCATGCTTGCCACCAGCACCGTCGCTGAAGAGATTCTGGACCTGAAGCGGGACCGCAGGGCCATTCTGCTCGCTCACCACTACCAGGAAGCCGAAATACAGGAACTGGCCGATTATGTCGGCGACAGTCTGGAACTGGCGCGGAAAGCGCGCGAGGCGGAAGGCGACGTGATCGCGTTCTGCGGCGTCTGGTTCATGGCGGAGACGGCCAAGGTGCTGAATCCTTCGCGGATCGTGGTGGTTCCGGACAAGGACGCGAGCTGCAGTCTGGTGGAGGGGTGTCCGGTGGAACCGATCCGGGAGTACCGGCGGCGCAATCCGGAACATGTCATCGTCAGCTACATCAACACTTCCATCGAAGTGAAGGCGGAGTCCGACATTCTGTGCACGTCACGCAACGCCGTGCAGGTGGTCAACTCGATCCCCGAAGAGAAGACGGTGCTGTTCCTGCCGGATCGCAATCTCGGGGCTTACGTGCAGCAGCAGACCGGCCGGAAAAACATGAAGATCTGGCAGGGATCCTGTATTGTGCACAATACGTTTCCCGTGCGGCGGTTGCTTGACGCGAAGGCGGCGTATCCCGATGCCGTTGTCGTATCGCATCCCGAATGCCCGGCGGACGTGCTGCGGAACTCGGATTTCATCGGGTCCACTTCCGCAATCATCGACTATTGCGGGTCGAGCCCGGCCCGCGAGTTCATCGTGATGACGGAGAGCGGCGTGAATTTCTCACTGGAGCGCGTGGCGCCCGGTAAGAAGTTCCATTACGTGGCCAACGAGAACTGCAACTGCAGCGAATGCCCGTTCATGCGGCTGAATACGATGGAGAAAGTGCGCGACTGTCTGCTGCATCTGGAGCCGCGGGTTGAGATTCCCGGGGACCTGATGGCGCGGGCGCTGGTGCCCCTCGAACGCATGCTGGCGATCCGGTAAGGATTTCGGCCAAGACCATTACGTGCCACTCACCGACAAATTCGGACGCATCCACGACAATCTCCGGATCAGTGTCACGGACCGGTGCAATATCCGCTGTTTCTACTGCATGCCGGAAGAAGGCGTCCAGTTTACCGACCGTGCGGAGATTCTGAGTTTCGAAGAGATCGAGCGGTTCGTGCGCGCCGCCGTGCCGCTGGGTGTCACGAAGCTGCGGCTGACCGGCGGAGAGCCTCTGGTGCGCCGGGATCTGCCGCGGCTGATCGAGCGGTTAGTGGTAATTCCCGGGATTCGCGACATCGCGCTGACCACCAACGCCGTGCTGCTGGGGAAATACGCCAGCGATTTATACAGCGCGGGGCTGCGCCGGCTGAATATTCATCTGGATACGCTCGACCGGGCACGTTTTCTGCAGATCACGCGGCGCGACGACTTGCCCCGCGTGCTGGCGGGGATCGACGAAGCCGTGCGGGTCGGATTCGAGAAGATCAAGTTCAATGTGGTGGCCGTCAAAGGGCTGATTGAGCCGGATATTGTGCCGATGGCGCGGTTTTGCAGGGAGCGTGGCTTCGAGCCCCGGTACATCGAGTTCATGCCGCTCGACTCGCAGGCCCTGTGGGGCCGCAAGCGCGTGCTGACGGCGGATGAGATGATCGCCATGATCTCGGAAGAGATCGGTCCGCTGGAAGCCGTGCCCGACGCGGATCCGCGCGCGCCCGCTACCGAATACCGTTATGCCGATGGCGGCGGACGCGTGGGCTTCATCGCCTCCGTCAGCAAGCCGTTCTGCCTGAACTGCAACCGGATCCGCCTGACGTCCGACGGGAAACTTCGCTACTGCCTGTTTGCCATCGACGAGACGGATGTGAAGGGTCTGCTGCGAAGCAACGCGAGCGACGAAGAGATCGCGGCGGTGATCCGGCAGAATGTCGCGGAGAAGTGGCTCGGGCACGAAATTAATTCGGTTAAGTTCGTGCCGCCGCCGCGGCCGATGTACGCCATCGGCGGCTAGTTTTTTACTTTCACCTTGTGGAACTTCTTTCCACAAGTGGTGTCTATCCCATTAACAACACACGCACGCAGCTCATTCGAGCGACCGGTCCATTTCGAAAAATTTAAAATTTAAAGCCGCTGCGAAAGGGAGAACTTTATGTTCGATCAGACTTTCGTCAATACGCAGGCGCACGCCCGGAGACCGTGGACTGTCGTGGCCTCGCTGACTTTGCAAACAGGACTGGTGGCTGTGGCCATTATCCTGCCGATGCTCCATCCGGAAATTCTTCGCCCGAAGCTCGAAGTGCCTTTGTATTTGCCGATGCGGCCGAAGCCGCAGCCGGTCCAACCCGAACAGGTGGTGACGCAACGGGCCGCGACCAGTTCGCCGCGGCCGGAGTTCCGACCCATGATTATGGTGCCAACCAGAATTCCTGAACATGCCGCGACTCTGGCGGATGCGCCGGAAATCGCGGGGCCGGCTTTTCCGGGCTCGATGTCCGGGTCTTATGCCGTGATTCCTGGCGCTACCGGCATTCTGCCGGAGCGCAGGCCTTCGCCACCCCAGCCTGCCGCACCGGTAGTCAAGCCGGAGACCCCGAAGGGCCCGATGCGCGTCGGCACCGGGGTGCAGGCGGCGAGGCTGCTGTTCGGGCCGAAGCCGCCCTATCCGGCGCTGGCGAAAGCCGCGCGGGTGCAGGGGACGGTGCGGATTACCGCGGTGATCGGCACGGACGGAACAATCCGAAACCTCCAGCTGATCAACGGGCCCTCGCTGCTGGTCAAGGCCGCGCTGGATGCGGTGCAGCAGTGGCGATATCAGGCGACCATGCTGAACGGCAGCCCGGTGGAGGTGATCACGGAAATCGACGTGAACTTCACCCTAAGTCAGTGACTCCGATCTGCCGATAGTTCATTAGCTGTATGCCGCGCTGCTCCAGTACCGTCCGCGTCCGCGGAGAGAGCAGCGCGGCCAACTCGGCTGCGCGGCTTTCCTTGAGCCGCGTCGCCGCGCCGCGCAACTCCGGGCCCAGGTGGCCGGGGTGACACATGAATTCGGTCAGGCCGGGAGGCAGCTTTTCGAGCGTGGCCGCGAGGCTTCCTTCATTGAGGGTGCCGGTGATCTGGAAGCCCGTGAAGTGGTCGGTGAACCGCAGTCCGTCGAGCGTCGACGCGAAGCGGGGGCGCATGAGCCGCATGGCCACGGAGACGCCGCGTTTGGTCAGGCGCGTACCGGGATCGATACCGAAATCGAAAGGCCGGCGAACCCAGGGGATATTGAACTCGCGTGCGATGCGGGCGACGGCGCTGAGCACCGGCGGTAACAGGTGGGTGTGCTTGTGGGTATCGAGGTGGCTGGGGCGGATGCCCGCTGCGACGATCTTCCGGACCTGCGCGGCGAGTTCGTCGTACACGCGCAATTCCCGGCGCCAGAGCGCGCCCATGAGGGCCTGCAGGGTTGCGGGCAATTCGCGCCGGGGATCCAGCACGCTGCGGCCCTGCACCAGAACAAGGTGAACGCCGATGTCGAGCGACGGCGTCTCGCCCGCGAGACGGACGGCGTCCTCGAAGCCGTCGCCATTGGCCATGAGCGTGGTCGCCGTGAGGATGCCACGGCGATGCGCTTCCACGATGCCGGCATTCACGTCCCGCGTGAAACCGAAATCGTCGGCGTTCACGATCAGCCGGATCTTGCTCAGCCGGACATCGCTCAGCCGGATATCGCCGCCCATCAGAACAGGGTCAGCCGGATGGTGAGAAACTTCTTCGGATTCTTGTGGACGTCCGCCAGCAGGCTGTTCAGTTCGCGGGAAACGCCCGTGGCGGAATCATAGAGCTGCGGGTTGACCATCAGCTGTCCCAGCGTGCCCTGGCCGGCGTTCAGGCGATCGACGGTGGTGCCGACCTTTTGCAGAATCGCGGAGAGCTGTTTGGAAATCTCGTCGTCGGTCAGCAGTTTGCCCGCGGTGCCCTTGCCGGCATTCAGGTTGTCGAGCATCTTCTTCGCTTCCTGAATGGTGGCGCGGGTTTCGTCGGCGATGGCGGGATCGTACAGCAGCTTGCCGGCGGTGCCCTTGCCCTGCTGCACCTGGGCCATCATGTCGTCGGTGCGCTGCATCAGGCGGCGGAAATCGTTGTACAGCTCATCGCTGTAAAGCACCTTACTGATGGTCCCGTTGCTGTTCTTGACGTCCTTGACCAGTTGCCCCACTTCGCCGGCCACGGAATTCAGGCGGTCGTAGAGGGAATCGTCTTTCAGCAGTTTGCCCAGGTTGCCCTGGCCGGCGTCCACCACGGCCAGCAAGCCATCCACGCGGCCGAGAATGGTCTGGAACTGGGCAAGCAGTCCGGCAGCCTGCGTGAGGATTTCCGGGATGTCCTGATTGGTGACGGAGGCGATTTCGCCGCCCGGCGCGACGTGCTTCGGATGAGTGCCCTTGGTGATATTGATGTACTTGTCGCCCAGCAGGTTAGAGGCGCTGATGGCGGCGCGGGAATCGTCGGGAATCAGTTCCAGATACTTGCGCTGCAGTTTCATCCGGATCTCGACGGTGCGCTGCGGCTCATGCGAGCCGGAAAGCTGCACTTTGGCGATGTGACCGACGAAGATGCCGTTCAGGCGCACCTGGGCGTTTTCCGCCATGCCCGCGGAATCCTGCATGTAGGTGCGGAGTTCGAACTCGCCCGACAGAAAATTGCTCTGCGAGGTCAGAAGGAAGATCAGCGCGCCCGCGATCACCATCGCCACGGCGGCCAGAATGCCCACGCGCAACTGCGCCCAGCTGACTTTTTTTTGCGATGCCATAGTCTCTCTTGCGCCGCCGGTTCTTACGCCGCGGACTCCTTTTCCGGACGCTTGACGAATTTCGAAATATACGGGTCCGTGCAGGCTTCCAGCGCCTGTTGTTTTCCCTCAAAAACCAGACGGCCCTCACGCAGGACCATATAGATGGTATTGGTGCCCGAATCGCCGGCCGGGTCGAGCCGGCCACTTTCCGGATTGTACCGGAAGTTCGTCACCAGGTTGCCGTCCTGATAGCGGTGCGTCACCACCAAAGCCGTCGTATTGTCCACATCGCGTTCCTTGATGATGAGGGCCATGATGGTGTGGGCCGTGATCGGGTCGAGACCCGCGGTGGGCGAATCGTAAAGGAGCAGCGGCGGTTTGGTGACCACCGCGCGGGCGATGGCCACGCGACGGCGCATGCCGCCTGAAAGTTCGCTCGGGTACTTATCGAGAGTATGTTCGAGCTCCACGAAGCGCAGGGAATCCCGCACGGCGGGTTCCATCCTGTCGCGCGGCATGCGGTTCGCCGTCTGATTCAGCAGGGGATAGGCGACATTCTGCGCGATCGTCATGGAATCGAACAGGGCGCTGTCCTGAAACAGCATGCCGAGGCGGGCGCGCAGGGCGAACAACTCCTGTTCGGGCTTCCTGGTGACGTCTTCGCCAAAGAGAAAAACCCGCCCCTCCGAGGCGCGATTCAGGCCCATGGCGGTCTTGAGGAGCACGGTTTTGCCGCTGCCGGCCGCGCCGAGGATGATGCGTGTTTCGCCTTCTTTGACGTCGAACGAAAGTTTGTCGAGCGCGCGAGTATCGTCGTCAAAGACGACGCTGACGCCTTCGAAGCGAAGCAGGCTTTGGCCGGGAGACTGGGAAGCCGACGGAGAAGAAGCTTCGCTCATCAGTTCCCCGAATACTTGACGAAGATCAGGCCCATGAAGAGGTTCAGAACCAGAATGGCGACGGAGGCCGCAACCATGGCCTGGGTGGTCGCTTTGCCGACGCCCTGGGTGCCGCCCGACGCGCGCAGGCCATAAAAGCAGCCGATCAGCGAAATGACGAACGAATAGACGAAGGGCTTGAGCAGACCCTGGACCACGTCGCTCCACAGCAGAGCGCGCCAGCATTGCGACCAGTATTGGGCCCAGTCGAGATCGTAGATCAGTTTTCCGATGATCCAGCCGCCCAGCATGCCGACTGCATCGTCAATCACCGTCAGGCAGGGCAGCATGATGGCGATGGCGATCATACGGGGAGTGACGAGTTTCTGTACCGGGTCCGTGCCGAGCGCGCGCATGGCATCGATCTGCTCGGTCACTTTCATGGAGCCGAGTTCGCTGGCGATGCCGGACGCGTTGCGCCCCGCGACCATCAGGGAGGTCAGCACCGGGCCGAGTTCCCGCACGAGGATGATGGACACGACGGTGCCGGTGCGGCCGGTCTGCCCGTATTGCTGGAGCGCACGGCCCATCTGGAGCGCCATCACCGCGCCGGAGAAGAATCCGGTGAGCAGCACGATGGGCATACTGCCGACTCCGAGAGAGTCCATCTGCAGCTTGATGTCGTCGAGATAGTGCGGTTTACGGGTGACGTTACGAAGCGCCCGGCCCGTGAGCAGGTAGAAGTCCTGGATCGCCAGTATCGGGCCCTTCAGAAAGTCGAACACTGTTGTAAGTGGTTTGCTGTTCTTTCGATGCCTGTGTCTACGAAACCGATGCTAGCATACGAGTGATCCCATGAAGGGTTTAACGGACATCCCGGGAATTCTGGTCGGTCATGCCACGGACGGCGAAGCGCTGACGGGCTGTACGGTAATCCTGTGCGGCGTTGACGCGGTGGGTGGCGTGGATGTGCGGGGTTCCGCCACGGGGTCGTGCGAACTGGAAGCTTTGAATCCCGGTCATGTTGCGCCGCATGTGCATGCCATCGTACTTTCGGGGGGCAGTGCGTTCGGTCTGGAAGCGTCTTCCGGCGTGCGCCGGGTGCTGGAAAAACGCGGGATCGGTTTCGACACAGGCGTCGCGCGTGTGCCGATTGTGCCGGGGGCGATTCTGTACGATCTCGCGATCGGGCGGGCCGATGTGCGGCCAGGGCGGGAGATGGGCGAGAAGGCGGCGCTGGCGGCCAGCGACGCGGCGGTCGCGGAAGGGAATGTGGGCGCGGGCACGGGCGCGACGGTCGGCAAGATCTTTGGGATGAAACAGGCCATGAAGAGCGGCATCGGCAGTGCGTCGCTGACGCTGGGTTCGGGCGTGATGGTGGCGGCGCTGGTGGCGGTCAACGCTCTGGGCGACGTGATCGATCCGCAGAATGGCCGGATTCTCGCCGGGGCACGGAAGGCGCCAGGGAGCCGGGAGTTCGTCAACTCGGCGGCCGCGATGCGGCACGGATTGCCGGAGGCCGCTCCGTTCCGGGGCAACACCACGCTGGCGGTGATTGCGACGAATGCGCGGCTGGACAAGGTGCAGGTGAATAAAGTAGCGGCGCTGGCGAGTCTGGGCGTCGCGCGGACCATTTCGCCGGTGAACACGATGGCGGATGGCGATATGACGTTTGCGATTTCGCTGGGGAAAGAGAGCGCGAACGTGGATGCGGTGGGCGTCGCGGCGGCTGAGGTACTCGCGATGGCGGTGATTCGGGCGGTGCGTGCGGCGAAAAGCGCGGGCGGCGTGCCGGGGCTGGCGGGGTAGGCGGGCTTAGAAAAGCATGAGCTGACCCTTGCGCTTGCGAAGGTCTTTCTGGTTTAACCCGGTTAGCCGGACCCGAGCTGCGGGGCCGAGCAACCTGTCCCGCTCGTTCCGAACTCGTTCGCGGCCTGTGTCTAAAATACTCTCAGCGTTGTCTATCCGAAGAGTTGAGCATTTCCGCAATTGTCGCATTTATATACGGAAAAGGGGATGCGCTCGGCACCCGGGCCTGGAATTATACCTGGGATTGATGCCGAGATCTGTTTGTAGACCCCGGCAGCGCATACTCCACAAGGCCAGGTCGACGATTCGATAAGCCGTGAACCTCCCGCATTGCCTTTAAGCTGTCTGATCAAATCGTCAACGCGTGCCCGAAAGGTATAAGCGGAGAGGTCGCATTCCACCTGCTCCCTAACAACGTATTTATCCAGGATTCTATTGACAAGCGGCATTGCTGGATCTCTCGGGAAAAGCCGCTCCAGATTGGTTTCGTCTCGTCTGTGCTCCCAAAAAGGAAAGCCGTTCCGTCCGGCAATCATTGACCACAAGATCTTGGCGAGGGGAAAGAGGTCGAGTGCAGCCCCCACTTCGCCTGCTTCTAAACGTACACGGGGATAAGCCCAAGGGGGCATCCATTCGTGGCTTCCCACCCGCTCCACGGTTCTGGTCAAGCGGTCTCCAGACGACTCCTGGAAGAATACGATCCCGAAATCACCAAGTACAAGCTCACCTGACTCTGCGACGAAAATATTCTCGGGCTTTATGTCGCGGTGGATAATCTGTTGTTTATGAATCTCCCAAACCGCGTCCACCAAAGGGCTGAACGCCTCGAGTGCCGCCAACGCATTCCCCCGATAACGATTCAAGTGTTTGTCCAGGGTTCCCGACGGATGATATTCAGTCACGATGAAACGTTCGGAAACGTTTGCGTGTAGCAATTTAAGAACCGACCGATTGTTCCTGAGGGCTGATAGTGCCTGTACTTCTGCCTTCAACCTTCCGATTGCCTGCTCGTCCTCCTGTTGATCGCCAGATTTAATGTTGAAATGCTTTAACGCGCCCAAGGAAGTACTCGGATCCGTCGCTCCGAGGGACGTAATTGTCTGCGCGAACCTCGAAAAGTCTACGTCTCTATGCTGGATTTTGGCGGTTGCCTCGCTCAGCTGTTTTCTCAGTTCTTCTGCTGCTCTTCGTCTCTGCTGAACCCGTTCGGGGCTGCGGACCAAATAGACCGTTCCTTGGCCCCCGCGGCCGAGGATCTTTTCCCGAGGTGGATCACCTGAATCTTGTATTGGTTCCCACCCGTCAAAACTCGACATCTCGCGGCCTCCTGAGCGCCAGACCAGTTTACATTAGTAAGATATTCAAAGCCAACTGAGACTCCCGATATCGAGATTTTGACCCCTAAACCGGCAAAATCCACACATTTAAGATTAAGTAGAGAACGGCCGCGCGGGCCGAATTGATAGTAATGGAACATCTGTGTCGAGTGTGCGGCACAAAACAAGTGCGACTATCTCAAGCGAACGGGGCAGGGTTCGCAGCTACCGAAGTTCCTTCACCGGAATGGTGAAAGCGGCCGTATTGACCACGCCATTCCGTTGAAACTGCACCCAGACGCGGTACATGCCGGCGCGCGGGAAGAAAACGTTGAACTGCACTTCCGGCTTACCGTCCGCGTAGATGGGGTGCTCGTGGATGCCCTCGACCAGATCGCTGCCGGCGGCCAGCAGATGCCCCCAGGCGCCGAGGTACGGTTCGAGCCCTTCGCCCGGTGACAAGGTGAAGAAGAGCATCGTCTTACGGCCGGGGACCGGGTCCGGCGGGTCCATTTTCAGCGCAATCGTCAGATTCGTGGCGGTTTTGGGAGCCAGATCCGGGGCAGGATTGCCGACCGATTCCGCAATCGACTTGTCGTAGCCTGCCGTCGTGAGATAACGCGGCAGCAACTGCGGCGTGCCGCCGGCCGGATAGCAATCCGCCAGCAGGCGATAGATGCCCGGTTTCGGCAGGGTGGTCCGGTAACGGAAGACGCCGTCCACGCCGAGCACCGGATGGTCATGAACGAATGTTTCCAGATCCGCGCTCACCAGGAACAGATGGAAGAACTTTTCGTGCACCACTTCAAACTTTGTGGCGCGCCGATGAGTTCGCGGGTCGATCAGTTCGAAGCTCAGCTCGACCGGCTCCCCGGCGGGCACCTGGGGTGGGTTGACGGTCAGATTCAGACCGTATTCCATCGGCTGCTGAATTCCCGCTTCCAGCGCCATGCCGCAGCGCGGGCACTTCCCGGGCGTCTTCGAACGCACATCCGGATCCATGGGGCAGGTGTATTCGACAGCAGGCGCGCCTTGCTGGGCGCCCGCCACCACCACCATCACCGGGATGAGCCACGCCCCGCGCATCTAGGCTGACGGCGGGGGCACGGGCCATTTCGCGGTTGTCGTTGCGCCGCCATCCACCGCAATTACCTGTCCGTTGATGTAGTTCGCGGCCGGCGAGGCGAGGAACACGGCGACGGGCGCGATATCTTCCGGCGTCCCGAGCCGGTCGATGGCTTGCATGCCCTTGCGCCATTCATCCATGGCTTCCGATTGCCACATCGCGCGGTTCAGATCGGTCAGAATGAAGCCCGGCGCGATGCAGTTCACCTGAATGTCGTAGGGCGCCCATTCGGCGGCGAGCACTTTCGTCAACTGGCCTACCGCGCCCTTGGTCATGGCGTAAACCGAGACGTACGGCAGGCCGGTGAAGGTGGTGAAGCTGCCGATGTTCACGATCTTGCCGCCTTTGCCGCGCGTAATCATCGCTTTGCCGACAAGCTGGGTCAGTTCCGACAGGCCATGCAGGTTGGTCTGCATGATGAGGGCCAGCACGAACAGGCCGTTATCCTGGCGCGACTTGCTGAAATACACGCCTTGCGTCTGGCCCCGGATATTCATGCCCGCGACATTGGCCAGAATATCCACGTCGCCGGCTTCCCGCGCGGCATTCTGAATGGACGCCGAACTCGTCATATCGAGTTCGATGGCGCGGCCGTTCAGCTCTTTCGCGAGAGCTTCCAGCTTGTCCTTCGAGCGTGCGGCGAGCACGACGTTCGCCCCGGCGGCATGCATGCCTCGCGCGATGGCCAGGCCGATTCCGCGGCTGGCGCCGGTGATCAGCGCAGTCTTTCCTTGCAGTGAAAAAGGGTTCAAAGCGATATTCTCTCATCCGGCAGGCCGTCCGGACATGTTGCTACATTGAATATAGATATGAGCTTTTCCGATTCCTTTTTCGCCGTAAAGTTCGGGATCACGCGGCGGGATCTGGAAAACTACCTGGGTGATGCGTTGTCGCGTGGTGGCGACTACGCCGACCTGTACTTCGAATATCTCGCGACGAGTTCGATCAGCATCGACGAATCGATCGTGAAAAGTGCCACGCAGGGCGTGTCGCTCGGCGTGGGAGTGCGTGTGATTGCGGGGGAACGAACGGGCTACGCCTATTCCGACGACCTGAGCCCGGAGAAGATCCGGCACGCCGCGCAGGTTGCCGCCATGATTGCGGCCGGGCCCGCCAAAGTGGAGAAAACGCCTCTCGAAGAGGGGCAGAAGCGAAATCTGTATCCGGTGCTGACCGCGCCGAATGAGACCGGTTTCAAAGAGCGCGTGGAACTGGCGCAGCGGGCCGACCGGGCCGCGCGCGGTTACGATTCGCGCATCTTTCAGGTGCAGGTCACGTATGCCGACAACCTGCGGCAAGTGCTGGTGGCCACCAGCGACGGCGTCCTCAATTATGACCGGCAGCCGCTGGCGCGCATGAGCGTCCTCGCGCTCGCCAAAGAGGCCGACGGCGTGCCGCAGCAGGGCCACGCGGGCGGCGGCGGGCGCTATGAGCTCGAGTGGTTCCAGAAGGAGCGGCCGCCCGAGTATTTCGCCACCGAAGCGGCGCGTCAGGCGATTGTGCAGTTGGGCGCGGCGGATGCGCCGGCGGGCGAACAGATCGTGGTGCTCGGGCCGGGGTGGCCGGGTGTGCTGCTGCATGAGGCGGTGGGTCACGGCCTCGAAGCGGATTTCAACCGGAAAGGCGTGTCGGCGTTCAGCGGGCGCATCGGGCAGCAGGTCGCCAGTCCCCTCTGCACCATCATTGACGATGGCACCATCGGCGGGCGGCGCGGCTCGCTCAACGTGGACGACGAAGGCAACCAGACGCAGCGCAACGTGCTGATCGAAAATGGCGTGCTGCGGGGCTATCTGCAGGACAATCTTTCGAGCCGAATCCTGGGCGCGACGCCGACCGGCAGCGGCCGGCGTGAGAGCTACGAACACATCCCCATGCCGCGCATGACGAACACGTTCATGCTGGCGGGTGAGAGCGATCCGGAAGAGATCATCCGCTCCGTGCCGCGCGGGCTTTATTGCGCCAATTTCGCGGGCGGGCAGGTGGACATTACGAGCGGGAACTTCGTGTTTTCCGCTTCGGAAAGCTATCTCATCGAGAACGGCAAGCTGACGCGGCCGGTGAAGAACGCCACGCTGATCGGCAACGGTCCGGAGGCCATGAAGCATGTCAGCATGGTGGGCAACGACCTGAAGCTGGACGAAGGTATCGGAGTATGCGGCAAGGAAGGCCAGAGCGTTCCTGTCGGCGTCGGCATTCCCACCGTGCGCATTGATCGTATGACTGTCGGGGGCACCGCTTGACGTTTGACGCTTTACCTGAAATTGCAGAATCCGTGATCCGGCAGGCGCGCGAGGCGGGCGCCACGGATGCGGAGTGCACCATCTCCAACGGCGAGGAGTTCTCGGCCACTGTGCGGATG
>Ga0118677_10006896_pt1 | contig 19042 bp, 13 predicted proteins | sample AliMusrvi5mmetaG_FD_86154 | JGI IMG/M metagenome (GOLD analysis project Ga0118677, IMG submission 86154) | reverse complement strand
GAGGATGGATTCTCCCGGACCACATTCAATTCGGCAATCAGCGATGGACTATTACTCATCGTTGATTCAGGCAACCCGCCAAGTGATGCCTACACGTTCCAATTGGCGACTATTCCCGAACCAGGAGTAGCCGAACTCTTGGGACTCGGGTCCGTTTTCTTGTTGCATCGTCGCAGAAACAGAAGAGGCGGGTGGAGCAGAAATAGCCGCTTCCGAAGCGACTTCCATAGGTACCCAAACTTTAGGTATGACCGTTGGCGGAAAACTCGTTGGTATCATCAATTCGTTAACGAAAGGATTGTTCCCTATTCCGTCCGAAAATGGGTGCTATGGGCACCAGCATCCGCCGCCTGCGTTGCGAACACTCAGAAAGTCGGCGGCGTCAACATCCAGGGCTGGGGCGACATCTTTAAGTATATTGAATACCCGTTGGCAAAACTCTTCGGAAAAATGTAACCAATTGTCCGAATATGACAATAACAGAGACAAGATGGGTCAAGTGCTTGCGATTTCTGCTCAAACTCACAAGGAAACGGTATTTCTTTGTGAGTGCCTCAATTAGCTCATTCTATTATGTGGATTTAAAGGAGGCTTACGTGGTTGTTCCGGAACTCGAAGGAGAGTCAAAGATGAAGAATGTTTTTCCCAAAGTGTTTTGTATTCGAGATGATCATGCCATGATCGAGGCGTCTAATGTGGAATATGCCAAGGAGCGATTCATGGACTATGCTCGGTCGGTGAAATTTTCATTATGAATGGCTTCTGCATAAATTGAATTGTCGAAGGGGCGATGAAGCCTAGAGGTATAGACAAATAGGGCACTATTTTCCTTGAATTAGCAAGGAAGAGCTTCGTTTTTCGGGTGATGGCAATTGCGACTTTTTCGGGATTGGGTGATCTATTGTTGATGTGGCGGACCGATGCTGTCCCATGAGATTATGTCTTGGCAGGCGCAAATCCCGGCAACCAGGCGTCATTTAGCGCTCCGATCACTTTAAAGTGCCCCGATGCTGTCCCATAGGATTTCAGCAAAGCCAGTAGGTCCAACCGTTCCCACAACGCCGAACGGGTCACCGCAAAGAGCCGTGTGAAGCTGTGGCCCCAAGCGGAAAGATGAGCGAAGAAACGCAGCAGCACATACACCAGCAAAGCCGCATAGACCTGCCAGCGCACCGCATTGGCGCTATGACCCAGAAAGCCGCTGAGCTTGAGGCTTTGCTTGACCTGTTTGAAGAACACCTCGATGTCCCAGCGACGGCGGTAGAGGTCGCACACCGAGCGCGGGCTCCACGCGAGGTTGTTGGTGATGAACACCATCACTTGCCATTTCTCATCGACTTCCACCCAGGCCTCAACCCTCCTGACCTGCATGCCTTTGTGCTTGCCCTTGAGCACCACGATCTGGTCCTTGATGACGTACTCGTGGCCCGTGGTGAGGTTCCTTTTGGCATGGTATTTCATCGTATCCTTGGCCCGCGTGACCCATTGCACGCCGCGTGCGTCAAGGTCGGCAAGGTGGGCGAAATCCACGTAGGCCTTGTCAAAAACCACGATTTCACCAGGGGCAATGCTCGCGCAGACCTCGCGGGCGCGCTTGTTGTCATGCTGCCCGGCGGTATCGACGATGGCAAAAGATGGTAGGAAGCTGTGCAGATCGAGCCGCAGGTGCATCTTGGCCGCCGCCTTGCGCCTGCGGTGCTTGGCCCAGTCCATGCAATTGGCCACTAACTGGATCGTTGTCGAGTCCACCGCGTGGATTCTCACCTTAAAGCGGCGCAATAGCCCCTTGCCCTTGCGCCCGGTCGCGAAGTCCGGACTCGAGTGCTGGAGATGGCCCAGGACGAACCAGAAGAGTTTCTCGATGAAGTCCGCGCTGCGCTCCTTGTTGGCGTTGGAGAGGGTGTTGCGGGCTGGCGCGGTGACACCAAAACGGGAGAGAGCAGCGGATTTGAGTCGCAGCCAGTCACAGACATCGTTGAGGCCTATGGCGTGGGAAAGCTGGGCGAAGAGCATCGCCGTGAGGTGGCTCAACACGCTGAATGTTCTGGCCCTGCCCTCGACGCCCGTTTCAAGGGCGTGCCGATTGATCATTCCGCGAGGAATGAGGTTGAGAATCTGCTTTTGAACCACTACGTTGCTCCGGGCTGGTGTTTTGTTGTTCATAACGTCCTACCGAGTGGCAGGATTTACAATCTAACACCAGTCCATTTTTAGTCCCTAGTCATGCCATTCTGTGGGATGGCTGTGGAAGAATTTTACAAATGTCACTGAATATTTGTGGAAAGTGCATTCTGGTAGAAAAGCAAAATTGAAGCCGAGCTACTCAGGTACATGGGCGGCAGGTCAGGCAATATGGCAGCCACGTGGCTTCATCAGCAACAAAGTTATCAATTCGCTCCGGTATATCGGGAGTGAAAGTTACAATGCGATCATTGACGCGCAAGAGAAAAGCGAACAACAAAAGTCTAGCCAACCGTCTGGACTGCCCGCTTCCGATCATCACCCATAATTGCAGCCACACTCCCAACTTTCCGTCCGTCTCAGCGGGTTTGGCCATCCAGGGACCCGATTGAGGAAAAGGGTGGGATGAACCTCTAACCGAGACGCCGTACAGCCCGGAACCCGACATCCAGCTATGGTTTGCCTTCTCCAACTGAACACGAGTGCCAACCGAGCATTTCTGAGGAGCCCGGTGCGGGAAAACCGCACGCCGGGATCTGTGAGGGGGCACCCGGGACAACCGGGCGTCCTACCTCGAAAAGTCGAAATTCGCGAAAAATCCTCTTGCTCGGTGAATAATCCGCCATAGGCTGCGCGCCGTGACGCCCGTCGCTCGATTGCTGGCTTTGTGGTTGGCAGCCTTTTGGCTGCCACTGACCATGCATTGCCAATGGGTCGGCAGGATAAAATGTGACAAGACGTCGATCTGTTGCCAGGATCAAAGCGGATGTGGTGGTGGTGCCGAGCATTGCCATTTGGGCATCTGCAAAACAATTGAGGCCGGGAAATTCCGTCTGGACAATGACTCAGTGCAGGTGCCTGTGGGGTCACTGGCGCGGATCGTCCCGTTTGGCGTCGCGGAATTCCGCCAATTATTGATTCTTGACAGATCTCTCAGCGAAGCAACCGGAGCCCCACCAGGGTTGCATCGGAGATGGCAGTTTGTTTTCCGAGCGGCTCTTGCACCGCGTGCTCCATCGGCGGCTTGCTGATGATTTGTGATGCGGCGAATGTCGCCTGATGATATGGACGCCATGTTGGCTCCATCCGAATTGTGAGCCATTCACAGCAGGGCTCAAATCAAGATTTGAACTCGGAATTTATGAAACAGAACTCATTATTAAAATATCTACTATGTGGATTGGTGGCGTCTATGACGTTGCCGGGCTGTGCGGCAGGCCCCAAGCGGGGTGCCGCAGCATCGCGACCCAGTGCCAATCGGTCCGCCCCTGACGGCGCTTTCAGGTTGGACCAGGCAATTCGCCTGGCCGCCAGAGATAATCCGCAAATCCAGGTATTATCGGCGGACATTGCATCCGCACGGGGCGAGGTGACGACCGCATCGACGTTGCAGAACCCGGAGGTGACGGCCTCCCCCGGCTTCAGGAGGACCAGTGATTCTTCCTCCACGACGACCGAATTGCACGGTGATTTTGGGCTGGAACAAACTATCGAGTGGCCGGGCAAGCGCGCCATGCGCCGAGCCGTGGCGGAAAAAAATGTAGCGATGCGTCAGCTTGCGCTCACGGGATTCCGCTCTCAAGTTGCCATCCAAGTGCGCCGTGTTTTCTTCACCCTGTTGGCGGCGCGTGATGGCGTGGCATTGCGTGAAGAACGGTTGGCGCTGGCCAAATCATTCGTCGCCGCTGCCAAGAAGAGAGTCGAAGGGGGCTTCGCTCCGGATTTCGAGGCAACCAAGGCGGAAGTAGAAGTGGTGACCGCGCAGAAATCCCTGAGGGAGGCGCAAGCCCAGCAGGCCGCGGCAAGCGTCGCACTGAACTCCTTGATGGGGAGGAAGCCAACCGCGCCGCTGGTGATTGCGGGTACGCTCAGCAGCGGCATCACCGCACCCAAGCAAGCCATGTGGGTCGCATCCTTGGAAAGCAATCCGAGCATCAGGATTCAGGAAGCCGAAGTACAGCGAACGGGCTTGAGCCTGGAATCCATCCGCAAGTCCCGACTGCCCGATTTCAAGGTCGGCCCGAATATCGAATATACACCCCACGAACAAATAGTCGGTATCGGCCTGTCCGTTCCGCTGCCGTTTTGGGACAAAAAGGAAGGCGCGATTGCCACGGCAACCGCCGAACAGCAAAAGGCGTTGGCGGAGCTAGTGAAACTCCGGAGCGAAATCATGAGCGAGGTCACGACCGCTTCCCAGAACCTCACGGCAGCGAAGGAATCACTCGGGTTCTACACACCCGCGTTGCGCAATAAGCTCAAGGCCGCGCTCGATGCGGCGGAGCAAAGTTACTCCGAAGGGAAGATGCCACTGTTGCTCTACCTTGAATCACAGCGTACATATTTCGACACCGAGGCGGATTACTTCGAGACGCTTCAAAAACTCTTCGAAGCACAGGCGGAACTGGAATCGTCCCTTGGCGCTCCAATCAATTGAGTCTAACACAACGATTGAAACCACATGATCTCTCCCATCAATAAACTGACTTCTGTGATCCTGCTGGCCGCGGTCCTCGCCGGATGCGACAAACCTGGCGCAGCTGCCGATGCCCCGCCGGTAACCAAGCCCGACGAAGCCCAGCGCGACGAGAACATCGTCACGCTGACAAAGCAGAATCTGCCTCATGTCGTGCTCACAACCGAACCCGCCCAATTGAGCGCGCTCGGCATGACGCTCAAGGCCGCCGGCCGCATCAGCGCAAATTTGAACAAGACAGCCAAGATCACCCCAACACTCGAAGGCCGCCTGACCAATCTCAATTTCGACCTCAACGATCATGTGAAAGCCGGCGACGTGGTGGCATCGGTCGAATCGCCAGAAATGTTAGGCAAGTTGCTAGAGCTCAAGGCTCCCATTGACGGTGTGATTATCGAGCGCCACGCCACGGCGGGTGAACTGGTGGACAAGAGCAAGGCGGTCTACACCATCAGCGATCCGACGCAACTTTGGGCGATTGCTGAAGTCACGGAGCGCGACATTGCAACTGTGAAGCTGAAACAGGATGCCACCTTCACGTCGCTGGCCTATCCCGACGAGAAGTTTCACGGCAAGGTTGTGCTGATTGGCAATCAGGTCGAGTCAGGATCGCGCACGGTGGAGGTTCGCATTGCCGTGGACAACTCGGACGGCCGCTTGAAGTCGGGCATGTTTGCCGACGTGGAGATTGTAACCACGGTTCTCGACAACGTGCTGTTGATACCCGATGGAGCGCTGCAAACCGATGGTGAGGAGCAAATCGTCTTCGTCGCACTGGACGACAACCAATTTGAGAAGCGCACGGTGAAGCTCGGACTGGAGCAATCCGGACGGGTGCAAATTCTCGATGGAGTGAAGGCTGGCGAAAACGTCGTGACCGAGGGCAGCTTCATCCTGAAATCCGAAATGCTCAAGGGCCAACTTGGGGAGGAGTAACGCCTTCAAATGGGATGCGCCATGACCCGCACTGATATTGTTAGAACCTGACCGTAAACACCCAATCCATGAGCGAAGAACCCACCGACGGTAACTGTGGCACTTGTTGTGGCGGACACGATCAAGACCCTCCACGCGAAAATCCAGTTCTTAACGCCGCGGTGAAGGCCCGCAGTCACACCACTCTACGCGTTGCGGGAATGGACTGTCCAGATGAAATCGCCGCGATTGAACGCACTCTGAAACCCCTCGCTGGCGTTGCCGGAGTAAAAGTGAATCTCATGGCAAGAACGGCCACCATTGCTCATGAATCATCGGTGACGCGGCAACAACTCATCAAAGCGATTGCCACGGCGGGTTTGAAAGCGTCGTCCATGGCGGATTCTCAAGCAACGGATGATAAACTCGACGTTCATTCCGGTCGCGCCCGTCTTGTATCAGTGATCGTCTCCGGCGTGTTCACCGGAGTTTCTCTCCTGCTGCAATGGCAGAATCTGATCGCGCCTTACGGAACGATTGCCGCCGCCGTCATCGCCATGTTGGCCAGCGGCTGGCTGATTCTACCGAAAGCGATCCGCGCTCTGCGCCACTTCTCTCTCGATATGAACGTGCTGATGAGTGTCGCGGTGCTAGGCGCGGCTGCCATCGGCGAATGGATGGAAGCGGCGGCCGTGGTGTTTCTCTTCGCTCTATCAGAATTGCTGGAGGGGTTCAGTGTCGGTCGCGCTCGCCGGGCGATCCAGTCATTGCTCGCGCTCACGCCCTCCACCGCCCTTGTGAATCGCGACGGACAAATTCAGGAAATGCAGATTGAGGAAGTCAACCTCGATGAAATTCTGATCATCAAATCGGGGGCGCGTGTGCCGCTGGACGGGGTGGTGACTTCCGGCGAATCCGCCATCAACCAAGCGCCCATTACCGGTGAATCCATGCCGGTGCCGAAGAAGCCAGGCGACACGGTTTTTGCCGGAACTATCAACGGCGACGGGTCGCTCGAAGCAAAGGTCACCAAGGCATCTGGTGACACCACACTGGCAAAAATCATCAAACTGGTAGGCGAGGCACAAAGCCAGAAAGCCCCGTCGCAACGGTTCGTTGATCAATTCGCGAAGATTTACACCCCAGTGGTTTTCATGGGTGCGATTGTGGTTGTGCTATCAGGACCGCTGCTGTTTCACGGTGCATGGCTGGATTGGACATATCGCGCCTTGGTGCTGCTTGTCATCGCCTGCCCCTGTGCGCTGGTGATTTCCACGCCGGTTTCCATCGTTTCCGGTGTGACCGCGATGGCACGACGTGGTGTGTTGATCAAAGGCGGGGTGTTCCTTGAAGAAATCGGAAAATTGAAGGCGCTTGCCGTGGACAAGACCGGCACAATCACCGAAGGAAGACCCCGCGTCCGGCAGGTGATTCCCTGGAACGGAAAGTCAGAGGAAGAGATTCTGCGAGTCGCCGCCGCCATTGACACACATTCCGACCATCCCCTGGCGCAAGCTGTGGTGAGGTATGCGGAAGAAATGCGCATCGGCTTTCCACGCAGCGAAAACTATGTGTCCAGAACCGGACGGGGCGCGGAAGCGCGGATCGACGGACATCTATATTTTGTCGGCAACCATCGCTTCACGCATGAAGCAGCTGTTTGCTCGGATGATTTGGAGAAGAGGTTGGCGGAACTCGAAGCTCAAGCGATGTCGGTCGTGATCGTCGGCCACAAGCCACACGAAGACTGCAAAGGAGAAGTGCTCGGGATTCTAGCGGTCGCCGACACGATTCGTGCCAATGCCATTGGCGCGATCAAAATGCTGCATGCAGCCGGCGTCCGCAGAATCGTCATGTTGAGCGGCGACAACCAGCGAACGGTGGATGCCATTGCCAAACAGGTAGGCATTGACGAGGCCAAAGGTGATTTGCTGCCTGACCAGAAGATCGAGCAGGTGCGTGAACTTATCGCGCAACACAAGCATGTCGGTATGATCGGCGACGGCGTCAACGACGCTCCTGCGATGGCCGCAGCAAGCATTGGCATCGCAATGGGAGGCGCGGGAACGGACACCGCGATTGAAACGGCGGACATCGCACTGATGCAGGATGATTTGAGCAAGGTCGCCGAGGTCATTGCCTTGGGAAGGCGCACCGTCCGCATCATCCAGGCGAACATCAGCTTCGCTCTCGGAGTGAAGGCCATCTTTCTCGCTCTGGCCTTGCTGGGACACGCCAGTCTTTGGCTGGCGATTCTGGCAGACACGGGTGCCACACTGGTCGTCATCGCCAACGCGCTGCGCTTGTTGAAAGCGCCCGTCTCCACTTCAACAACATCAGCCGCTCTATGATCAACACCATCCTTAACTTCTCCGTCCACCAGCGATTGCTTGTCCTGCTGGCGACGATGGTTCTAATTGGCTTCGGCGTGCTCGCCGTCAAACAAATCCCGATTGACGCCTTCCCCGATGTGACCAACGTGCAGGTACAGGTGCTGGCCAGCGGCGGGGGCATGTCACCTCCAGACATGGAGAAGCTCGTCACGCGCCCCATCGAAATCGAGCTCGCCGGGTTGCCCAGGCTCAAGGAAGTGCGCTCGGTTTCAAAAATCGGATTATGTGTGATCACGGTGGTTTTCGAAGACGGCGTGGACGATTACTTCGCCCGCCAGTTGGTATTCGAGCGGCTATCGGGTGCGCGTGAAAAATTGCCTGCGGGCGTCGAAGTCCAGCTTGGCCCGATCAGCACCGGCCTGGGCGAGATTTACCAATACACGCTTGTTAGCAAGGATCGGAAATACGACGCGACCGAGCTGCGCACCATCCAGCAATACATCGTGCGGCCCATTCTACGCACGGTGACCGGCGTCACGGACGTGAATTCCTTCGGCGGTCTGGTGAAGCAGTACCAGGTGCTCATCAAGCCGGACCGACTGACTTCCTATGGCATCACGTTGCAGCAGGTCTTTGAAGCTCTGGAGAAAAACAGCTCCAACGCCAGCGGAAATTTTATCGAGCATGGCTCAGAACAGTACATCGTGCGCGGTCTGGGCCTGGTAAAGGGCACCAACGACATTGGCAACATTATCGTCGCCACGCACGAGCACGCGCCAGTCTTTGTGCGCGACGTGGCGGATGTGGTCATCGGCGCGGAATTGCGGCAGGGCGCGGTCACCGCCAACGGCGAGGGCGAAGCCGTGGCGGGAATTGTCCTCTCGCTCAAAGGCGCGAGCGGACGTGATGTCGTTAATGGAGTGAAGGAAAAACTTCCGGCGATCCGCAAGGCGCTGCCAAAAGGTGTCGAACTCGTGCCGTATTACGACCGCACGGATCTGGTGAAAAAGGCCATTCAAACCGTAACAAAAGCCCTACAGGAAGGCGCGATTTTTGTACTCATCATCCTTATCGTATTACTGGCAGACATACGCAGCGCCATCATCGTCACTCTCGTCTTGCCGCTGGCGGTGCTCTTTGCGTTCATCATGATGAAATGGTACGGCTTGAGCGCCAATCTCATGTCGCTTGGTGGTCTGGCCATCGGCATTGGCATGATGGTGGACGGGGCGGTGGTGATGGTGGAGAACATTCATCGACGACTCACTGAACCACCGGACGAGGCGAAGGATTACGCGCACGCAGGCAAAACGGAAGTTGTGCTTTACGCGGCCAAGGAAGTGGGCCGTCCGATTGTGTTCGGCATCTTCATCATCATCGTGGTGTTCCTGCCCTTATTTACGCTGGAAGGGTTCGAGGGCAAGATGTTCGCCCCGCTGGCGTTCACAATTTCCTTCGCCTTGCTCGGCTCGCTGATCCTTTCACTGACGCTCGTGCCGATGCTCTGTACCGTATTCTTGAAAAAAGTGATCCACGTGCACGATCCGCTTCACATCCGTTGGATGAAACAGCTTTACCTGGTGCTCCTGAAACCCTGTGTTCGCTACCCATGGCTTGTAATCATTCCGGCAGTGCTGGCACTGGCAGGCGCGGTCTCGCTCGTGCCGCGCATCGGCACGGAATTCTTACCCACTCTGGATGAAGGCGCGATTTCCATCAAACTTGCACGCCTGCCCAGCATCTCACTGCCACAGTCGATTGAACTTGCCGGGCGGGTTGAAAAAATCGTCAAGCAATTCCCCGAGGTGATTGACGTGGTTTCCAGGACGGGCCGCGCAGACATTGCCTCCGATCCGGAAGGCGTTGAAGCCAGCGATGTCACCGTCACGCTCAAACCCCGCGAGCAATGGACGACGGCCACGACCAAGGAAGGACTGGTGGACAAGATGCGCGAGGCCGTTGCGGTCGTCCCCGGCGTTGCTGCCAGTTTCACCCAACCGATTGCCCTGCGTGTGGACGAACTGATCAGCGGTGTGAAGTCCGCCATTGGCATCAAGATTTTCGGCGACGACCTCGCGGTTCTCAAAGCCAAGGGTGAAGCGGTGGCGCGGGTGCTGGCTAAGGTAACAGGTGCGGCGGACATCAATGTCGAGAAAGTCAGCGGCCTCGCCTACCTCCAAATCGAAATTGATCGCGATAAACTCGCCCGTTACGGCATCAACGTGGCCGACGTTCAGGAAGTCGTGGAGACGGCCATTGGCGGCAAGGAAGCGACGAAAGTGTATGAAGGCCAGAAGGTCTTCGGACTTGCGGTGCGCTTCCCGGATTCGGCGCGAAGCGATGTTACGCCCATCCGCCAGATCCTCATCTCCTCGCCACAAGGCGCGTTGATTCCGTTAGGACAACTGGCCCACGTCTATGTGACTGAAGGGCCCGCACAAATCAGCCGGGAGATGGCGCAACGCCGCATTGTCATCGAGTGCAATGTGACCGGACGCGACATTGGCAGTTTCGTGAAGGATGCTCAGCAGAAAATTGACTCTGCCGTAAAACTGCCTCCCGGATACATCATCACTTGGGGTGGGCAATTTGAGAACCAACAACGCGCGATGAAACGCTTCGGCATCGTGGTTCCCATCACCATCGTCGCGATCTTTCTGCTTTTGTTCGGTTCGTTCAACTCGATGAAGCAGGCACTGCTCATCATCCTGAACATTCCCTTCGCGCTCATCGGCGGCATCCTGGCGCTGATCATCGGGCACTTCAACATAAGCGTCAGCGCCAGTGTCGGCTTCATTGCGCTGTTCGGCGTGGCGGTGCTCAACGGCGTTGTGATGGTGAGCTATTTCAATGAGCTCCGGCGCGAAGGTATCAAGGTTGAACTTGCCGTGATCAAGGGCGCGGTGTTGCGGCTGCGTCCCGTGCTCATCACCGCCTGTGTGGCCGCGCTAGGTCTGGTGCCAATGCTCTTCGCCACCGGACCGGGCAGTGAAATCCAAAAACCGCTGGCCGCTGTGGTGATCGGTGGCCTCATCAGTTCCACCTTACTGACTCTTTTCATGCTGCCTGCCCTGTACCAAGTTTTCGAGCGTGAGAAGGCAGAGGATACGTCCATGCATTTGCCTGATCCGCCATCCTCACTGGAATTATGACCGGGTTCGGCTTTCCGTTTGCCGTCTATTCAACCCCTCACACCCATACGAGCTGTCATTATTTGGTGTCGGTTTACAGTGGGGGAACACGGCTTGCGGAGCGATACCGTCAGTCTTCACACAAGGAGAACAATTGACGGCAAATCATAGCCGTTCCAAGAGACGCGTGTCTCTGGCACGGCCACCGCCCCGTGCTGCGATCCGCCCACTGCATCTAACGAGGCTCAAACAGGATCATTCGTCGCAGATGCAGGCGTATTCAGGGTTGTGGCACTTTCCGCACTCCTGCAGATCGAGCTTGATGCGGAAGTTCTTGGACTTGGCATCGGCGCTGGATTTGGCCTGAACGACGACCTGGTAGCCCTCGCCAGCCGGCAGCGGGGCCTTGGACACGAGGAGATCGCCCTTCTTCTCGAACTCCAGTCTGGCCTTGCCGCCGGGCGCTTCAGCGGTTGCGGTGATGACTTGGACAGAGGCGGGCCGCTGCTTTCCGGCGGCGTCGTAGAAGGCGATGCTGATGGTGCGGTCTTTCTCGACGACGAACTCGGCGTTCACACCTTCGAGTTCGAGGATGCGACCGTGGTGGGGGCCTGCTTTGGCCTTGGCGTCGGCCAGCGCGGGTACGGGTGCCAGGGCGAGGGAGGCGATAGCGAGGATTTGGAGCGGTGTTTTCATGTCTCAATCAGTAATTGGTTTCTCGGTTTGTTTTTTCTCGACCCATTCGTAAAGCGTCGGAAGCAATACCAGGGTCAGGAAAGTGGAGCTTAAAATGCCGCCGATGACGACGGTGGCCAGCGGACGCTGAACTTCCGCACCCGCACCATGCGCCAGTGCCATCGGCACGAATCCCAGGCTGGCAACCAGTGCCGTCATCAGCACCGGACGCAACCGCGTCAGCGAGCCTTCAACAATGGAGGCGTGCAAGCTTTTGCCTTCTTCGCGCAGTTGATTGAAGTAACTGATCATGACAAGGCCGTTGAGGACGGCGACGCCGCTCAAGGCGATAAATCCGACGCCTGCGGAGATGCTGAACGGCAACCCGCGCAGGGCGAGCGCGAACACTCCGCCCGTCACGGCGAGGGGAATGCCTGAAAAGATGAGCAACGCTTGGCGGAGGCTGCCGAAAGCAGCAAAGACCAGCAGGAAGATCAAAATCAAAGCGACCGGGACAACAATCATGAGCCGAGCTCGCGCTTGTTGGAGATTTTTGAACTGCCCGCCAAACTCGACGTAGTAACCTTCCGGCAACTTCACCTGCGCAAGTTTCGCCTGGGCTTCCTTTACGAAGCTCTCTACGTCGCGACCGCGCAAGTTGAGGACAATCGCCAGCCGCCGCTGGCCGGACTCGCGGCTGATCGTATTGACCTGCTCACCCATTTTGAAATCGGCAAGCTGCCCCAACGTGACGAGGCTTCCGTCACGACCATCAACGGGCAGATACTTCAAGCCTTCGATTTTCGCCCGCAATGGTTCGGGCATTCGCACGACGATGTCGAAACGCTTGTTCTTCTCGACGAGGGTGCCGACCGTCTTACCGCCAAGGCCCGTGGCAATGGCGTTGTTCACTTCTTCCGCCCGGCAATTGAATTTGGCCAGATTCGTCCGGTTCAGCGTGATTTCGAGCACCGGGGCTTTGCCGAGCGCATCGAAGTCCACGTCCGCCGCACCCCGAATGCTGGCGAGAATGTCGCGGATTTCCTTGGCGCTCTTTTCGAGAATGGCGTAATCAGCCCCGAAAACCTTCACGGAAATGTCGGCGCGCGTGCCTTCGAGCAGTTCGTTGAAGCGCATTTTAATCGGTTGCAGGAACAACGCAGCCTGTCCGGGAACTTTCCGGCTGATAACCTCGCTCATTAGGTTGGCCAGTTCCGGTTTGGTGATGGTGCGCCCATTGACCTTCCTCCACTTCTCCTGCCGGGAAAAGAACACATAAGTATCGGCCACATTGACGCCCATCGGGTCGGTGGCGACTTCGGCAGTGCCGATGCGCGAATACGTGCGGGCGACCTCAGGGAAATCGTCCAATAACACGTGCTCCGTTTTCTTTTGCATGTCAATGGCCGCATCCAGCCCGATGCTGGTCGTGCGGACCATTTGAATGAGGAAAGTCCCTTCATCCAGTTCGGGCACGAATTCCGCGCCGAGACGGGAGAAAACAAAAACTGACAACGCAAATAATCCAACCGCTCCAGCAAGCGTAATCCAGCGGAAGCGTCGCGCCCAATGCAGGATGGGCGAATAGATTTTCTTCGCCACGCGAATCGCCCAATTGTCACCCTCCTTGACGTCGCCGCGCAAAATGAAGGAGCACAGAGCTGGCATCAAAGTGAGCGTCAGCACCAGCGCGCCGCCCAAAGCGAACATCACGGTCAGGGCCATCGGATGAAACATTTTCGCTTCAACGCCGGTCAGGGCCAGGATGGGGAGATAGACAATGGTGATAATTGCCACGCCGAAAAACATCGGTGCGCCGACTTGTTTCGACGCGCCCAAGACCACATGATGCCGCTCCTCACGGGTCAAGCGTCGGCCGTGATGATGCTGTTTCTCGCCGAGTTGGCGGACGACGTTTTCGACGATAACCACCGCGCCATCAATGATCAGCCCGAAATCTATCGCCCCCAAACTCATGAGATTCCCCGAAATGCCCGCCTGCACCATGCCGGTGAGGGCAAAGAACATCGCCAACGGGATTGCGGCGGCCACGATGAATGCGGCGCGAACGTTTCCAAGCAACATCAGCAGCACAGCGACGACCAGAACTGCGCCTTCAAAGAGATTCCTTTCCACCGTGCTGATGGTGCGGTTGACCAAATCGCTCCGGTCATAAGTGGTGCGGATCTCCACTCCCTCGGGCAGCTTCTTTTGAATCTCCTTGAGCCGCTCGTCAACGCTCCGCGCAATGAGCCGACTGTTGCCGCCCGCCAGCATGAGAGTAATCCCCGAAACGGCTTCCTCGCCGTTCTCCAGTGAAGCGCCCGTGCGAACCTTCGAGCCGATTCCCACTTCCGCAACGTCTTTAACTTTCATGGCGTCTTTGGCGGAGCCGAATTTGATCGGCAGGTTCGCAATGTCATCGGTCGTTTGCACCCGGCTGATGCCGCGAATGGAAATCTGTTGCCCGGCCTGCTGAATGACGCCGCCGCCCGCGTTCTCCACGTTCTGACCAATGACCGCCGCCAATTCGTCGAAGCCGATTCCCGCGCTCATCATCTTTTTCGGATCGGGCTGGACGACAATTTGTTTTTCATAGCCGCCCGACGAACTGACTTCAGCAATGCCAGGCAAGTTGCGTAGCAGCGGTTTGATGGTCCAATCCTGAATCAATTTGAGTTGCAGCAACTGCTCGTGGCGCGTCGCGGGCTTGTTCGTTGCGCCCGGCTGGTAGTCCACGACGTAGTGATAAATCTCGCCGAGGCCGGTTGAAATCGGCCCGAGCCTGGGCTGAACGCCGCGGGGCAATTCGTCCAGCGTGTTCTGCAACCGCTCGTTGACCAATTGGCGGGCGCGATAAATGTCCGCGCCGTCCTCGAAAACCAGCGTGACCTGCGACAGGCCGAACTTGGAAATGGAGCGCAACTCGACGAGGCTTTGCACGCCCGCCATTTCGGTTTCAATGGGAAAGGTGACGAGCTTTTCAATTTCTTCCGGTGCGAGCGCGGGAACTTCCGTGTTGATCTGCACCTGGACATTGGTGATGTCAGGCACGGCATCAATCGGCAACCGCAGCACGGACCAAACACCCACCCCAACCAGCCCGAACGTCGCCATCAAAACCAACACGCGCTGGCGGATGGAAAATTCAAGAATACGGTTAATCATTTTGGTAGGCCTTATTCTCCTTAATCCGCGCAGCAGGCCGCCCCGCCCTTTACGAACCGCAGTTCCGTCAACCAGAGGGTTTGCACCGGCTTGACCACAACCTCGTCGCCGGAATATAGACCATCCATGATTTCCACAAAGTCGCCGGACTCTACGCCGGCTCTTACCTCCGTGCGTGTCAGGTGGTCGCCGTTGATCACATAGACAAAATTCCCTTCCGCAGCCCGCAGCAGCGCGGAACTGGGAATCACCGTGCCGGTTTCCACTGTGGCTGCGCTGAATGTCGCGGTGAGAAAAGTTCCACGGGGATACTCCTTTTCGGTTCCAGGAATCTCGACAATCAATTCCGCCTGGCCGCCAGCTGACTGGCCTTGCCCATCCACGCGAATCAGTTTGCCGTTGCTGGATTGGCCGTCGGTGGTTGCCAAAGCCACGGCTTGGCCACTTTGCAGGAGCTTGGTTTCCTCGCGGCTGATGAGGCCAGCGGCATGAACCAAGCCGGCTGAAGTCTGATAAACTTGAACCTCGGTGGTGACATGACCAGCAAGTTTGCGCTCGCTCACCTCGGCTATTTCCAGGCCGATGCTCTGGCGCGTTTCAGCGGGCAGTAGAAGGCCCTTGCCTTCTTTGTAACTCGGCAATTCTTTGGCCGCGGATTCTGGTTTTACAGCCGACTTGTCACAACCCATCAGGGCCAAACAAATGGGTAGAATTGGGATTGCGGATGGGTTCACGGGGAATGGTTTTTAGTTGTTAGATCGCGCCGGTGTTCCGACGAGTTGTTCGAGATCCAGCGAAGCGCGGAGCACGTCAAGCCGTGTGGCGTTGATCGCTTCCGTCGCATCCAGATACTTGTCCTGCATTTCAAGATAGGTACTCAGGGGAATGGCCCCGAGTCGGTAATGGCGGTCAGCAAGATTGGCGGCATCCGCAAACGAGGTGAGGGCATCCGCCTTCCAGCCATTGAGCCGCTTTTGCTGCGTGCCGAGAAGAAGCCACGCCTCGGTGATCTTGCGTTCTATCGCGCGCATGGCGGCTTGCAACGAGGCCTCGGCCTGCATGCGCCGTGCAAGGCCTGCATTCACCGCTGCCCGTCCATTGTCCCATAACGGGAGCGGCACCGAGAGCGAGAGACCGACCACGGTTTCTGTGTCCCCGGCGCGTGCCTGCGATAGGCTCGGGCCTACGGTGAAGGTCGGATATTGCTCGTTTTGCGCGAGCGAAACCTTGAGGCCTTGGTTCTCCAGTTCAGCGCGGAGGACACGCAAATCGTAATTGTTCGTTGCGGCATCGTTGAGCAAGGCGCTGAGGGCTGCGAGCTTCGGCGAGGGAAACTCGGTGCGGCGGACTTGCAGTGGGGAATCCGCCCGGCGGCCCATGAGTTGGTTGAGTTCCAGTAAGGCCTTTTGCATTTCCACGGCGGCTTCTCCCGCCCTGCGCTGGATGGTGACTTCCGCGGCTTCGATGATCTTGGCTTCCAAGATCGCTGCCACTCCTCCCGCCTCTCGCTGTACCATCACTTCCTTGGCGGAGGTGAACCGGTCGGCGACTTCCGCGGCAGCCGCAGCGGTTTCCTGTTGGGTGGCCAGCGCGTATGCGAGGATCCTCACACGGGCCGCAAGGTAGGCGCGAAAGCGTTTCAGTCCGAGTTCGGCGAGGGCGATGTCGCGGTCGGCGATGGCCTTGCGCAGACCCAACCGGCCGGGCCACTCAATGGGCTGGGCGAGAGTGACGACGTAGGCGATCCCCTCGCCTTGCGCATCACCGCCATGGACGCGTTTGTGTCCCAATTCCAAATCCAGTTGCGGATTGGCGAATTTTCCTGCGGTGGAGCGCCCTGCCTTGGCGACGGCGATTTCAGCCTCGTAATATTTGACCTCTGGATTGCGGGCCAAGGTCTGGCTGACAAGACTCTCGATCGTGAGCGGAATCGCCGCGGGCTTGGCGATGGCGGTTGCTGCGGTGATTGTGCAAACGAGCAGGGGGTTGCGCCACAGGCGTGAAAACGAAATGACTGGTGATGGGTGGGCTGGCATTGAAGGAGGGGTGCAAAAGGAATCCGGAAAGTAGGTGTGACTGGCACGCGATTCCGATCAACGTGACCGGGACCGGAGCGCCAGCGTGGCGGCGCATACAGCCACCCGCAGAGGGACGGCTGCTTCAGGGAAAACCGCCCTGATCAAATATTCCAGATTGCTAACAACGCTCGTCGCAAACCTGGCGGGTCCGGGCCGCGGATCGGCACGGAAGGTGCATATGGATCGTTTGCTTGCGCTAATGGGCAGGGCGGCAAGACGAACGCGAGATTCAGCTCGGGGTGGAACAGAAGAGGCAAAACCAGCGGGCCGGACGGCTTCTGGGAAACCGGAAGTTTTTTCAGGTCATGGCAGCAGCTATCGCCCTTCCCATCGGTGCCACAGTCGGGGCAACACTTGGCCTTGTGGGTAGCGGTCTCACCAACGGTGGTGAATCCCGGGAGCAGCAGCTTGCCGTCCAGCAGGCAGAGGCGCATTTGCGACACGGCCAGAGGGAGCGAAATCCCAAGGCCCATCATTACCAAAGCTGCAAGAACACGCTGCATCTGCGAAACCCTATGAGCCTCAGAGCATTGTGTCAACGGGCTATTTCAATCTCCAATGGGTCCGTGAGATTCGACTTATCGAGCATCACCTGGACGTTGACGCCGCGCTTCCTGGCATCCACCAGAGCCTTGGCGATCGGGGCGCTGGCAAATGAATACGCCTTGACCAGCACGCTGTTGTTAGCCCGCCCGAGGTTATCCATATATTATGGGTTTCGCTGAATGGCGGACGCGACATGAGTGATTGGAAGCTTGGCAAAGGAATTTGAACCGTTAGAATCTGGCTGTGGCTCCTTTCATTATCGTCCTTCGTGTGCTTCGCGGCTTTGCGGTCGATTCTCGTTGTCTTGACGATTGCGGCCGGAAGCGCGCAGCTGCGGCGAAGACGCGGCTTGCGGCTGGAAGCCGCAACTACGAATAATACTCGACATGTTCTCTTGCGTCTGGGGTCTTCTTCAAATCGCTGCCCAGGGTGTGACCGAGTAGTTGCGGGTAGAAAAGCCCTCCAAAACCTGGCGATTTGCTACCCGACGAATTCAATCATTGAAAAACATGGTAGAATACATGTTTTTTTCACCTATTCAAGAGCCGGTCAACATGCTTGGCGAGCATGTCGGCTTCCAAATTCACCGGTTGACCGACCCGCGCGGTGTGCAGGTGGGTTTGCTGCCATGTGTGCGGCGTGATCCAGAAAACGGCTGCTGTCGGGGCCAGTTCCGCGATGGTGAGGGAAATGCCGTCCACCGACAGCGAGCCTTTGTCGATGCACAAACGCTGGATCGCGGGTGGCAACGAGACCTCGAACACATGGTCCTGGCCCAGCGCCTCAAGGCGGGCGATGGTTCCCGTGGCGTCGACATGGCCCTGCACGAAATGGCCGCCGAAGCGGTCGCCGACCTGCAGGGCCCGCTCGAGGTTGACCAACGACCCTTCACGCAAGGCGCCGAGGGAGGTGACGCGCAGGGTTTGCGCCAGCAGATCGAAGGCGATGCCTTGGGCCGAAAGCTCGGCCACCGTCAGGCAGCAACCGTTGATCGCCACCGAATCGCCCAGAATCAGCTCGCTGGCGAACGGGATGGCCAGCGTGAGCCGGGCCTGCTCGCCGCGCGCCTCGAGCGCAATGACGGTGCCGGTGGATTCGACAAGTCCAGTAAACATGGGTGCAAGTGGGGGGCTGAAGGGAGCGTCGGGGGGCGCTGGGTGGCCATGAGTGTGGTTTCCCGCAGCCCGGCGGGCAAGCTTTGGTTTGGGAATGTGCGTCAAGGAAGCACGTGACTAGAAGCTATAGGGGGGGATTTCCGAATCGCCCTGGACCATGAAGGGCCTACGGGAAGCGGCTTGCCTCCCGTGATTGGCTCACCATGGTCAACGGCGGCTCGGAGGCCGCCGCTCCGTGAAGCGCCGCCGATATTTGCGCCTTACCCCACCGCGGGATTGCCAAGCGCCGCCTTCCGCGCTTCCATCCGCCTGCCGATGGCCAACCCATTCTCATTCGATTCCCTCAACCAAGCCCAGCGCGAAGCCGTCGGCGCCCTCGATGGCCCCGTCATGATCCTCGCCGGCGCCGGCACCGGCAAAACCC
>Ga0118677_10006895_pt1 | contig 19049 bp, 15 predicted proteins | sample AliMusrvi5mmetaG_FD_86154 | JGI IMG/M metagenome (GOLD analysis project Ga0118677, IMG submission 86154) | reverse complement strand
CGGGCGGTGATTTCAAAAAGCATATCACGGTTGCCGGTGCGTGGGATGACCGTGCGGGCGCTGGTGTCGAAGATGTTCAGGCTGACGGCATCACGCTGGAGCAGGATGACGTAGGCAAGGCAGGCAGCCATGATTTTGGCGTACTGGAATTTGGTGAGCTTGCCGGATCCGTAATTCATGGACTCGCTGCCATCGAGCAGGAGGTGGGCGACGTAATTGGTTTCCTGTTCGTACTGCTTGAGGTAATACCGGTCGGTGCGGCCCATGAATCCCTCGACGATTTCCCGCGCCAGAATTCCGAGCGCCTCGGCACGGGCAAGCGCCACCGGGTCCAGCAACTGCGCAGAAGCGTTCTGCGGCATGCGCTACTTCACCGGTTCGTCGGGCGGAATGGTTTCCAAAATCTTGCGCACAATGTCGTCGGCGGTCAGGCCTTCGCTCTGCGCCGTGAAATTCGGGATGAGCCGGTGGCGGAGCACGGCCGGCGCAACCGCCGAAATATCTTCGCAGCTCACGTAATATTGGCCGTTCATCATGGCGCGAGCCTTGCCGGCCAAAATGAGATTCAAGCTCGCGCGCGGTCCGGCGCCCCACGTCAGCCATTTTTTGCAGAAATCGGTGGCCTCGGGCGTTTTGACGCGCGTGACGCGGACAATTTTCTCGGCGTAATCAAACACATGGTCGGCGACCGGCACGCGGCGCACGATTTTTTGCAACGCGAGAATCGCGTCCGCCGCCAAAACCGGCGCGACCGGTTCCATGCTGCTGGCCGAGGCGCGTCGCATGATCGCGCTTTCTTCCTCAAAACTCGGGTAATCGACTTTGATCATGAACATGAACCGGTCGAGCTGCGCTTCCGGCAGTGGGTACGTGCCTTCCTGCTCAATCGGGTTCTGCGTCGCCAGCACAAAGAACGGCTCCGGCAATTTGTGGTCGGTGCCGCCAACGCTGATTTTGCGTTCCTGCATCGCTTCGAGCATGGCGGCCTGAGTCTTGGGCGGGGTGCGATTGATTTCGTCGGCCAGCAGGATGTTTGTGAAAATCGGGCCCGGCAAGAACCGAAAGTGCCGCTCGCCGGTGGCCGGGTCCTGATAGATGACTTCCGTGCCGGTAATGTCCGACGGCATCAGGTCCGGCGTGAATTGGATGCGTTTGAATTTCAGGTGGAGCGATTCGGCGAGCGTCGAGATCAGCAATGTCTTGGCCAGCCCCGGCACCCCGACCAGCACGGCATGGCTGCGGGTCAGGATGGCGATCAAGATTTGCTCGACCACGTCCATCTGCCCGACGATGACCTTGGAGAGTTCGGTGCGGATGAGCCGGCAGGAATTTTGCAAGTACAGCACCGATTGCAAATCATCTGGCGGCTGTTCGGTGGCGTGGATTGTGTCGCTCATAGCTGTGTTCTCGCTGCTGACTGCGGTAAACTGGTATGCCCGGCGGGAGTTGAACCCACAACCTTTGCCTTCGGAGCATGCCCTTGGCTCTGGGGCGAACACCTACGGGCGTAACTATATTGTCCCTTTTTGTTGAATTGTCTAGCCATTCTTAATGAAATGGCTACTTCCTTGGTGCAAAATCATCCAGACGTATTTCGAGGCTGGGGTGATAACAAGGGTGATAACTTTTGTGCGAGTGCTACTTCAGGGGAACTGGGTGGGGCTGTGGGCGAGGCTGTGTGGCGGGAGACATGGGCTGTTTACCCCATAGACGATGTGGGCAACTGACACGAACATCAGCAATGCAACAAATCACGGTCTTGCTGGCGGAAGACAACGATCTTGTGCGTAAAGAATTTAGAAAAATACTGGAAAAAGAAGATGATCTTGTAGTTGTTGGCGAAGCAAAAAACGGGCGTCAGGCAGTCGCTATGGTCAAAAAACTTCGTCCCGCATTAGTGCTGATGGATATTGCCATGCCGTTGCTCAATGGTTTGCAAGCCACTTGCCAGATTCTCAAAGCATTCCCCGCCACCAAAATCCTCATGCTTTCGGCGCATAGCGATGATGTCTATATCGAAGAGTCGGTAAAAGCTGGGGCAATGGGCTATTTGATCAAACACTGCTCCGCTGAACTCGTCTGCGATGCAATTCGGAAAGTTCAACAAGGAAAAACATTCTTCAGCCCGTCAGTTCGCCACCATCTTCGCAAACGGAACTGGAAAACGTAGCGGGCTTCAGTCACCCCTCACTCGCCCGCAACCCCGGCTCCCCAGCCCCGCTCTGCCAAATTGCCAAATACGTCACTCCACTGCCAGCATCCAGCCCGCTCATTGCGCCAACCCCACCCGAGCCGTCAGACGATCCGCTTCCCTGCTTCAGAGCCAACAGATTGATCGTAGACTGAATCGACCTTGATCTTGACGACATACTTGGGCGGGGGCAGTTGCATCGGGGCTTTTTTCAACTGTTCCACCGTTTCGTTGTAGAGCGAACCAGAGGTCAGCAGTTCCGCTGTTCCCTTGATCTGGTATCCCTTGTAAGTCTTCTCATCAATAACGGTGACAGCGATTCGAGGATTCTTCTCTAAGTTTTCGCGGGTCTTGCAGGAAAACAAGTCGGCGAAGACCATGTGTTCGTCGTCGAGCACTCTCACCGATCCTTTGGGGGTCGCGTTGGGAATGCCGTCAAGCGTTGCGGTCGAGACCCACGCCATTTTTCCTTTTACAAACTCCTGCACATCTTTCGGGATTTTTGCCATTGGTTATTCCTTTTGTAACCGGTAGTGCAAGCACCGCTGGGCGTCAAACGGTTTTATTGTGACATTTCAGTCCCAGCGCGACATCCCCGCTGGAAAAATCCTCAACGTAAACGACCCGCTCGGTTGCCGGAATGACATTGTTAGAAACTGAGCGGGGATTGCTGTTACAAAGAGCCTCAGTATCGTCTCTGCCAGACAATCCACAGGTATCGCAACGTTAGAAGACACGCGACCACCAGCACCACGACTTTAGACCAAATGAACTCCACGACATACTGATACCATCGGTTTGTTATGTATCAAGGGCTCAACTGTTACATTTTGGCGACGAGAACGGGCGGGGGCTGTGGGGCGGGATCGACTTGAACTGAGCGGGATTTCAGTTGAGCGGGCGGTGGATCGGTTGTTCCCGGAGGTTCAGCAGGCGGCGTAGGAAAATGTTTTTCAGATTGCGGCTAGGAACAAAAAGCGTATCATCCCGCCGAGGCAACAAATGCCCGACATCGAATTTCATTGTCCCCATTGCAAACAATCGCTGACGGTTGAAGAAACTGGTGCTGGCATGGTTGTTCCATGTCCCGGTTGTAACGAGAAAATAATTGTTCCTCGTCTGGAATGGCATTGCCCATCCTGTGGGAAAACGCTTCCGCAAGGCGTAACGCATTGCATTGCCTGCGATCATCAGAAGCAGGTTGTTTCTGCTCCACAACCTACCCATATCCCAACATCAAAAAAATGCCCGTCGTGTCAACAGCCAGTAGACAAAGCCGCTGTCATTTGCGTCAACTGTGGATTGAATTTGAAAACGGGGGAAAAACTCGCCTCAGATGGTGTTTCTAAACCCAGCAACGCTACAGCCTCAAAATCTGAAACCGCAGGTGGGGTTGGGCAGACGTGGCAACATCCGAAATGTCCGAAATGTGGAACGCAAGTGGATCGTACTGGTGTTTACTGTATGAATTGTCAGGGCGGGAAATTCAACAAACTCACAAGACCAACATTAAAACAGCCGTTGTCAGAATCTTCGTCAATGGCTTGTCCTTCCTGCCAGAAAGCAGTCCCGCAAGGCACTCGTCATTGCGCCCATTGCGGTTTTGATTTGGAAACAAGGACAAACGTGCAGTCGTCAATTGCGCAACCCTCACCCCGAGCATCCAGCCGAATTGAAAATGAAGTTTCATCGGGAATTATGGGTTTCAACAAACCCCTTGTTGTCGCTGTTGTGGTAATTGGTTTGGTTGCGGGAGCGTTTTATCTTGGGCGTAGTCGGTCTTCTGGGAATCAATTGCCACCTACTGCCCCAACTCCCAGCCCCCAGCCAACAGCATCATCACTCGCGGGTTTATTCTCCAGACGAGGAAAAGTGTTGATAAAGTGTCGAGTGACATTGGGTAGTGGTCAGCAAATCCCGCTCGATGGGTTGGCACAACTGCTTCGTTCAGACAAACAATCGTATACTGAAATTATGGAGAACATGAGTAAGGACAAGGACGTGATCATGTTTGCTCAGTCCACCGACATGGTAAGGCAATTAAACAAAAAAAACAACGAACTACTCGGCAAACCGGGGGCGGATGTAAATGTTGATGACAGCCCTCTCGTTAGTAGCATCGGTTGTTTCTTTTCCGGCCTTCCGCTGACAAAATTTGCCGAAGCGGAGTTTGAGAATGGAGAGGCACTCATCTCCGATGTCCCCCCGGGAGATTACATCCTATACGGCAGGGGGCGGGCGGGCATGAATTTTATTGGCTTTTTTGAGTCTATAAAAGTTCAAGCAGGGCAGCAGGTGGTCGTCAAACCAAAAACTTATGGAACTTATTGTGGAACCGAAGGGGGGTTGGGGTTTGAGCACATGTTTGGGTCTTGGAAAACATATTAGGTATACGCCCGCCGCTTTTCCCATGAGCCATGACCGGTTTAGTAAAAATCTCACATAATATGCAGAGATAAAAATATGAGTGTAAAAACCATAATGATAACTGCTGTTGCCCTTATTAGTGTCAACTTTAGCGTTTTTGCAATTCCCCAATTCCCTGAAATCTCCTCGGAAGAATGGGGAAAGATTCTTGTTAAGATCACAGCAGCTAAACCATATACGGGTAATAACCTTAGCGAATTCCTAAACACAGTTTTGGGGTATGCGACTGAAAAGAAAAACAGCAGCACCAGCAAGATGACTGCTGCAATAAATAAAATCCAAATGGGGGAAGACATCAGCCAGTAAGAGTTCTAAAATGCACTCATCAATGTTTGCCATCATTGTCACCACAGCTTTGACGTTCACAGGATTTTCAACCTACGGTCAATCAACCTCGGAAACGCAAACCGGACAGACGAATGATTTGGTAGTTGGTTACATATTGGCAAAAACCGCCACATCAGTCCCCCAAAAACCAACTTGCTCATTCAAGCCATTGAAAAATGGCGGAGTTTATCGGTCATTAGGAAAAACGACCGATGGGCTTTTGATTATCTGCCCACTGGTAAACAGTCAAGATGCTTTGGCGATAGCCCATCCCGAACGCAGTTCCTCGCCCGGTTGCAGGGCGAGATCGCCAAACGGGGCGTTATCGACGTTCTGCGGAAGGGCATCAAACATGGGGCATCCAGCGTTGACCTGTTCTATGGGACACCGACGCCCGGCAACCAGAAGGCGGCAGAGCTGTACCGGCAAAACATTTTCAGCGTCACTCGCCAGTTGAAATACAGCAGGGACGAAACGCAACTGTCGTTGGACTTGGCGATTTTCACCAACGGGCTACCGGTCGCAACGTTCGAATTGAAGAATAAGCTGACCAAGCAGACGGTTGACGACGCCATCAACCAATACAAACGCGACCGCGATCCTCGGGAACTGCTGTTCCAGTTTGGGCGTTGCCTTGTCCATTTTGCTGTCGATGATCACCAAGTCTGGATGTGCTCGGAGTTGAAGGGGCAAGCAAGTTGGTTCCTCCCGTTCAACAAGGGCTGGAATGACGGTGCCGGTAATCCGCCAAACCCGGCTGGCATCGCCACGGATTATCTTTGGAAACAAGTTCTGACGCCTGCCAGCCTGACGAACGTGGTCGAGAACTACGCCCAAGTCGTTGAGGAAACTGACCAAAAAGGACGAACGAAGCGGAAACAGATTTTCCCCCGGTATCATCAACTGGACGTGGTGCGGAAATTGTTGGCGACCGCTGGGGAGTTTGGCTGTGGTCATCGGTATTTGATCCAGCACTCGGCAGGTTCCGGCAAAAGCAACAGCATTGCATGGCTGGCGCATCAGTTGGTGGAGTTGAAAAAGGACGGCAAGACGATTTTTGATTCCATCATCGTGGTGACCGACCGCAAGGTGTTGGACAAACAGATTCGGGACAATATCAAGCAGTTCGCTCAAGTGTCGGCGGTTGTTGGAGCCGTTACGCAAGGGTCGGGGCAGTTGCGGAAATTCATTCAGGACGGCAAGAAAATCATCATCTCCACGGTGCAGAAGTTCCCGTTCATCTTGGATGAAATCGGGGACGAGCATCGGAACCGGCAGTTTGCCATCATCATTGACGAAGCGCACTCCAGTCAGGGCGGACGGGTCATGGCGAAGATGCACGCTGCCCTGTCCGAAGAAGGCGAAGGCGAGGAGGAGACCTACGAGGACATGGTCAACCGGATCATGGAGCAACGGAAATTGCTACCGAACGCCAGCTATTTTGCTTTCACCGCAACGCCGAAGAACAAAACGCTGGAGATGTTTGGCATCGCCTACAAGGAGGGCAAGCAAAAGAAATTCAAGCCGTTCCACTCATACACGATGAAGCAGGCGATCCAAGAGGGTTTCATTTTGGATGTGCTCAAGAATTACACCCCGGTCAACAGCTATTACCGGCTCATCAAGACCATCGAAGCCGATCCGAAGTTCGATGTAAAAAAGGCGCAGAAAAAACTCCGCCATTACGTCGAGTCCAATGACCATGCCATCCGCAGCAAGGCGGAAATCATGATCGACCATTTCCATGATGAAGTTTTGGGACGGAAGAAACTTGGGGGACAGGCGCGGGCGATGGTGGTGACCAGCGGGATTGCGCGGGCAATTCAATACTCCGACAAGCAGAACGCTCGCATCGAACACGACAAGGCGTTGGAGCGGGTTATCATCGAATTGCTGTCCGACCATACCGAGTTGTTCAAGCAATTCAGCGACAACCCCAGCTTCAAGAAATGGTTGAGCGACCGGAACTTTAGCGAAACCTACAGGGCGAGTGCGGCGTAAGGTTATGCTTTACACCAACAAGAATTTCCCCAAGTCAGTCCGCCCATTTCTGCAACGGTTGGAGGCGGAAATCGAGTGCGCCTTTTTCAGATACGCCGAAAGCACTCGCATCGACAAATTCATGGAGCCAGCATTCTGGTATCAGGAGCAACAGACCAAGACGTTTGTGACAATGGCGCTTGGTAATCTTTGTGCGGGATTCCCCGATGCTGACTAACGTTCTGGGGCGAGAAGCCCGGGCGCATGACTTTGGGTGATAACTTGGGTGATAACTTGATTTTTGCGCATTTGAGGAGCGGAGCGACTGTTCGGGCGCAGGGCGCACAAATTGCTGATTTGGAGCAGATACAGCGCAACGTAAACTGGTATGCCCGGCGGGAGTTGAACCCACAACCTTTGCCTTCGGAGGGCAACGCTCTATCCAATTGAGCTACGGGCACACAAAACTTACTGACATTATGCGCGATTTCCGCGCGCTGGCAAGTAAATCAACAATTTGATTTGCCGCCGCATCAATTCCAGTTGTGACCACACCAGAAATACAGTAGCTTCACCGTTGCAATGCTGAAGCATCTTTGCCTGCTGGCCGGCATCGCACTGCTGGCTGTGAACCTGCCTGCGGACTCGCCGCCGGCCGGCACGACCGACCTCCTCATTCAAAGCGAGCGCCAGCAACAACTTCTCCGCGCCAACATCGAAACCGTCAGCACCCAGCTCCGCGCCTTGATCGACGACTATCGGCGCAATGGCATTACCGGCGACGAAATCAAGACCCTCCAAACCATTGCCGGCGTCATCGCTCATCTGACCGACACGGAAATCCAGCGCGTCGTTGACTTGCTCCCATCCGCCCGCAACGCCCCGGATGCCGGCGCCACCCAACGCCAGGTCGTCGAAGCCTACTCGTGCCAAAAAACCATTCTCGTCCAACTCCGGCAAATCGTGTCCGAATACCAGCACCGGCAAGGATTACAAGAAATCGCCGACCGCCTGACCGCGCTCGCCGACCGGCAACACGCCAATCTCAGCCTCGCCGTCGCCTACATCGAATCCGCTCCCGCGACCAACACGGCCAAGCCGGACGAATCCCGTCTGCCCGCCCTGGCTGCCCAAGCTACCGAACAAAACGCCATTGGTTCCGAAATTAAAATCGTCCTCGACCGGCTGGCGCAGTTCGCCAAGCAACCAGCCAACGCCGAAATCGCCGAGCGGACCGGCAAAGCACTCGCCGCCGTCAAAACCAGCAATCTCCAGACTGCGCTCGACGCGGCTTTGGCCGGCTTGAAAGCCGGGCAAATCTTCAATGCCACCGGTCACGAAAAGATTGTCCGCGACCAACTCCGCCGCATCGCCCGGCTGCTCACGGCGCCCAGCGATCCCGCCGATGCGCTCCAGCAAGCCGCCACCGAACTCGACAACATCAGTCGCGAGCAGCGCCAAGTGGCGACCGACGCCAAAGCATTGCACGGAGACGATCCCGGCAAGCGGCTGGTGGACGACCGGGAAGCTGGCTTGATTGACCGGACCGACACGATCCGCGCCGCCACTGAAAACCTTGCGCCATCAGCCGCCGGCAAGCTCAAGGATGCGCTCAACGACATGCAGTCTGCCCGCGACGAGCTTCGGCAGGTCAAGCCCGACCACGCCGCCGCCGCCGCCAATGATGCCGCTAACAAACTGGCGGAAGCTCAGGCGGCACTCAAAGCCGAAGCCGACCGGGCCGCAAAAACTCCGGCCGCCGATCCCGCCGCCCAACTCCGGCAAGCTGATCAGCAATTAAAAAATCTCATTGGCGACCAGGAGAAACTCAAACAGGACAGCGCCGCCGCGCCTGACAACAAAACGCTGGCGAAGCAGGAGGAAAAACTTGAACAAGCCGCGCAAGACCTGCAACGCGCCACCGCCCCGGCCAGTCCCGCGGCCGCCAAATCCCTGAACGATGCCGCGCAACAAATGCAGCGCGCCAGCGACAATCTCGCCGCCGGCCAGAATGCCAGCCCCGCCCAACAAGCCGCGCTCGACGCGCTCCAGCAAGCCAAGCAAGAATTGCAGCCGGACCTCGCCCAAGCCGCGCAAGCCGACCAAGCCGCCGCTGTGCTGGCCAAATTACTCGAACGTCTGTCCCAAATTATTCTCGCCGAACAAAAGGTCCAGCTCGACACCGGGCTGGCAGCGCCCGCGGCGCCAGTCGCACCGCTGGCCACCGCGCAAGGAAATAACATGACCGCCACCGATGCGCTGCGGCCGGATGTCGCCACGCAAAATGCCGAGGCCGGCACGTTGCTGGCCGAGGCCGGGCAGGACATGGCCACGGCCCAGACCGCCATCACCAAACGGCAACTCGCCGCTGCCCAGCCGGCCGAGCAAGCTGCGCTCGACCAACTTTACAAAACCAAGGCGCTGTTCGAACAACAGCTCGCCGCCGCCGCGCCGCCCCCGCCGGCCGATCCCCAAGCCGCCGCCGCGCTGGAGCAGACGGAACAGCAAATCGACAAGGCGCTCGACCAACTCGCCCACGCCCAAGCCGGCCAGCCCGACCAACAGGCTGAGGCAATGCATCAAGCCGAACAGACATTGGAAAAGGCCGCCCACGGCGTCGGCGAAATGGCGGCCAGTCCGCACAACGGCTTACCGGCGCCGGCCCAAGCGCCACTGCAAAGCGCGCAGCAGGCGTTAGCCGCCGCGACCGCCGCCGCCGCCGGCAACAACCCGGCCGCTGCCACGGCCAGCGCGATGGCAGCGCAGGCGGCGCTCGCCCAAGCGCACTCGGCGGCGGCGATGGCCGCCGGCCCGCATCCCGGTCAAGAACCGGGCACTGAACCGGGGCAAGGGCCACCTTCGCCCGGCGGCGACGGGTCCGGCAATTTTTCCAAGCAAGCGCAGGATGGCGCAGTCCGGGATGTCACTGGCCGCAGCGCGTTCATCGGGTTGCCGGCGCGTGACCGGCAGGCAATCAAGCAATCGCAAGGCGAGAAATATCCGGAAGAATACGGGGCGATGATCGAGCAGTATTTGCTCAACCTCGCCGAACAATCCAGCCGGGGCCATTGATGCGCCGCTACGTTTTTCTAATTTTGCTCTGCGCCATCGGGCCGGTCTTTGCGCAGCAGGACGAGGTGACGGTGGACCGCGAAGCGGCAGAGGCGATCCGCGGCGGCTTGAAGTATTTGGCGGCGCAGCAGTCTCCGAACGGCGCGTGGACGGAACTAAATAAACCGGAATGGGAAACGGCCATCACCGGCTACGCGTTGATGGCATTTCTGGCGACGGGCAATCTGCCCAACGAAGGCGAGTTCGGCAAGGTGGTGGCGGCGGGCCGGCAATATTTATTAAACTCGCTGCAGAGCGATGGGAAATTCGTCACGGTGCGGCGCGGCGGCCAATACATGTACGGCCACGGCATCGCCACCATCGTGCTGGCGGAGTTGTACGGCCAGACGAAATCGGAGGCGCTCCGCCCCAAGCTGGAGAAGGCGGTGCAAGTGATCGTGAGCGCGCAGAATCACACCGGCGGCTGGCGCTATTCGCCGGTCTCGGCGGATGCGGATATTTCGGTGACCGTGTTGCAAGTGGTGGCGTTGCGGGCGGCGAAGGAGGCCGGCTTGGACGTGCCGCAAGCGACGCTGGAAAATGCGGTGGGCTACATCCACGCCTGTTACGACGCGCCGTCCGGCGGGTTCGGCTATCAGCCACGCGGCGGCGCCGGCTTTGCGCGCACGGCGGCGGCGATCTACTCGCTGCAAGTGCTCGGCCGGTATGACGACCCGCAAGTGCAGACCGGCTCCAACTACCTCGTCAAACATTTCAACGATAAAAGCGGCTATGTCGCCTACGGCCATTTCTATGCCGGCCCGGCGGAATACATGCTCGGCGGCGACACCTGGAAGACGTGGTACACCAACCTCCGCGCCAGCCTGCTCAAGACCGTCCGCCGGCAAGGCGAGATTGCCTACTGGGAAAAACAAGGCAGCGACCCCGGCCCCGTCTACACCACCGCCGTCTACACCACGCTCCTCGCCCTGCCCTATCATTACGTGCCGCTCTACCAACGCTGACCCATGCGCCGCCTCTGCCACATCGCCGCGGGCTTGCTCTGGTTGCTGACACTCGACGCCTCCGCGCGCATCGGCACCCTCCGCACCCTGACCGGCGCGCTCAACGATGTGGATGTCACGTTCAGTCCACCAAGCGGATTGATGCTCAACCTCAAAGGCGGCGGCACGGCCCTGATCCCGCTGGCCTCGCTGGTCAGTGCCCGGTTCGAATCGAATGCCGCCCCCGCCACCAATGCGCTCCACCAATGGGTCCTCTTCCGCAACGGCTCAATCCTGCCGGCCCAACTCGTGCGCGGCTCCACCACTGAATTTTATCTGGAATATCGCGCCCTGAAATTCAAACCGGCCCTGCTCGACGTCGCCGGCGTCATCTACCAGCCCGGCGACCCCGGCCAATGGCCGGAGTTTCAGACCGGCCGCACCGGCGTCGCGCTCAAGAATGGCGATTTCATGGACGGCACCCTGCGCGACCTCGACAACACCCACGTCGGCCTGAACACCGTCCTCTTCGGCTACCGCCAACTGCCACTGGACAAAACCGTCGTCGCCGTCGTCCTCCGCGCCCTCCTGCCGACATCCGTCCGCTACCAACTCCGCCTCGCCGACGGCAGCGTCTATGGTTCCAAGGCCGTGCCGGCCATGACCGCGGGTGAAATCTTTATCGTTGCCGATCCCGTGCTCGGCGAAATCCGCATCCCCTTCAACGCCGTCGTCGAATTCAAAACCCTGCCATCAGCACCCCCGCCGGCCAATGCCCGGTGACAAACGCCGGGCGGTTCTGGTAATTTAGCGCGCATGCATCAGCGGGGGCGAACCTGATCACCCAAGGGCCACAGCGGCCGCCGGACAAACCGGCGGCCCCGACCGGCGCGGACGCGGCGGGAAAGCGGGAATTGCTGGCGGCAATCGACCGGTTACGGGCGGTCTATCGCGCGCCGTCCGAGTTGCCGGCGGCGGCGCGGCGCGCGCATTTGGACGTCCTGCTGACGCTGTTGCGCAATGCGGACGACATGCACCACAACGGCGCCACGGAACCGGTCAGTATCCACCACGTCCGGCACTTCATCGCCAAGAATCTCACCGAATCGCTCACGGTGGGAAATATGGCCAAGCACGTCGGCCTGTGTCCGCAACATTTCCGGAAACGTTTCAAGCAATCGACCCACCTGACGCCGAGCCGGTATCTGACCCAACGCCGGGTCGAACACGCCAAGATGTTACTATTGAATCCCGAGCACAAGGTGATCACCGCGACGTTCGCTGCCGGTTTCAAATCCGTGCCGACGTTCTACCGCGCCTTCCGCAGCCACACCGGCCAGTCACCGACGCAATACCGGCAGAGTTTGACGCAATCCGGCCGGCCTCTGGTACAAGCAAAGTCGAAACGGTAGACAGCCGTCGGCGGGCCTCGCCGCGCCTGCTGATTACGAGCCGAGGACGGTTTGCGCGTCAACTTGTGGAGTGAGGTAGCCAGTGAAGGTCAGGAGTAGCACGGAGATCATCACAGAGTCTTTGCCGCCTAGAACGCGAAGCTGACTGGCAGGGTTACCAGCATGGCGGATGTTGGGGTAGTTGGAGCAGAAGCCGTAGAGGTTCTTCAGGGACGCGCGAATTGCACCGTGTGGCCAGTCCGTGAGTTGGTCGCAAAGATCACCCAACGCGAGATTGTTGTTGCCGCATGTGAATCCGGCAAGTCCTTCGGCATACTTGCTGGCATTGGCAATGCAGGCTTTCAGATCGGGTTCATCTTGGGAGCGTAGATAGCGATCAAAGGAGTGCTCAAAATCACCCCACAGACTTTGCAGGTGCGGGTTGCCGATGTTGATGCGTTGGAGTTCGGTGTAGAGGTTGGAGAACGAACCGGGGAGAAGAAAGCGGAGCTTGAAGGGATCGTCCAGCCGGTAGCGGAGGTTGTATTTGCGAAGGAATTGACGGAGGAGCAGCTTGAAAAGCTCGGCGTAGCCGGGGATGGCGTAGCCGGAAATCACTTTGTGCGCGGAAGCGATGAAATCAGCCACCGCTGTCTCGCTGGCAAAGTCGCTGCCTTTCAGAGCGCAGAAGGCGTCGTGGGCTTTGGCGGTATCATTGGTGATCTCATCAAACTGGGCAACCGGCGTCGGCAAGGCAAGATGGTCGTCAACGGCGGTGAACAGGTCGGTGAAAAGACTCAGCGGGGCTTGGTCGTGCGCCACCAACCGCTCCCAGATTTCATCGGGCGTGAATTCCCATTGACTGCGCAGATTGCCGGTCATAACTCACCTGCAAAGGCGCGGTGAAGGAGCGACTGGAATAAGTCATCCAAGCGATGGCGGCTGACGGCTTGACCTGCTTCCAGTTCGTGGATTTCTGCCACCTGTTGAGCGAACTCCTGTTGCAGCGGAAGCGGAGGGAGCGGGATTATGCACCTTCGCGCTGCACCGAGGCCGATGAACGGCTGAGCACCGCCCCGATTCGGCCAGAAACTCTCGTCGTTTGCGATTTGGAACATGTAGCGCAAGTCGAGTTTGTCGGGCTTCGGGTTCGTGATGGTGAGAGTGTTTTTAATCGCGGTCCATTTGCCGAGAGCGAAGAAACATTTTCCGCACCGTGCACCAATCGCTGAGACGACAATCCCGTCGCCGTCGTGTTCATACTGCGGCAGAAATCCATCACAACCCGTTGCACTGAAAGCTGGAAATCCGGTCTCGGTATAACTAGCTTTTGTGATGGAAGTGTTACCCCATGCTGCTTCCGCCACCTCGCCAACCGTGACCACTGGCCAGCCTTTCGGATTGGTTGCCGGGTCGCCGAACATTTCGTGGAAGATGGCGGGAAGGAGGGCGGTGGTGCGGCGGTCGGCTTGGGCGCGCAGCTTCCGCAACGCATCCGCTTCGTTGAGCAGCTGCACAATCTGCTCCTGCTCCGCCAACGGCGGCACGGGGACGGGAATCGACATGAGCGCTTTTTGATTTAATTTTGCGCGAGTTGTTCCATTTACGAACGGCATGAAATTGAAGTGCCGGAAATAGTGTCCGAGAAATTCGAGACTCACTTGCGACGAATCAGATCGGATCACATGAGCGTGGTTGTTCACCCACGACGGCCCTGAAATCAGGTACGCCACGCCTTTCTCGGGTTGATCGAAGTGTCCGCCGTCTTCTGCGATGAGCAAAAGCGACTCGTTGAAAATTGGTTTGTCAATCCAGCCAACCTGGCCGTTCGCGCCGTAATAGGGGACATCACCTTGTGCTCGATCTTCGGCGGTGATTGGGATTCTTCGCCCGTCGAGGCATTCAGCGACTTCGCTCAACGGTTTTGTCGGCCAGCGTTTCATTTCTTGACGCTGATTTGCGTGAGCAGAGCGTTGCCACGCTGGATGATCTCGTTTTCCAGTTTGAGCACGTCGGTGACGATTTCCACCGGGTCGTCATGATTCACGGCGGTGGTGCTCACCGGCTTGTAGCGGCCGGCGGCGAGACTCCAATCGTTCTCGCGGATCTTCGCAATCGGCACCCGGTAGCTTTTTGAGCCTTCCTCGCGGTTGGGCCATTTGGCGAGCACGTCGCGAATGTCGTTGGCGTCAATCGGCGTGCGTTTGTCGTCGAGGCTGTAGCCGTCGGCGGTGATATCGTAGAACCAGACAGACTCGGTCGGTTTCCCCTTTTGAAAAACAAGCGCTGCCGTGCCGACGCCGGAGTATGGCTTGAACACGCCGCTAGGTAGTCCAATCACCGCTTGGAGGTCACACTCAGTCAGGAGGAGCTCGCGCAGACTGGTCGCGGCGTTGGTCGCGCCGAAAAGGACGCCGTTTGGCACGATGACGCCGGCCCGGCCGGTAGGCGTGAGGTGGTCAATGAACCATTTCAGAAAAAGAAGTTCGGTGGCGCGGGTGTTGAGCTTGTAATTGAGATCGGCAAGGATGCTTTCGTCCTGCACCTTGCCGGAGAATGGCGGGTTGGCGAGGATGCAGTCGAACTGTTTACCTGGATACGCGCCGCCAAAGCCGGTGGTGAGCGGGTCGAACCGGGAGACCTGGGCCTTTTCCAACTGGTGGAGGTAGAGGTTGAGGATGCCAATTTTCACCATGTCGGCGTCATTGTCGTAGCCGGTGAAGGCGTGTTCTTCGAGAAACTTCCATTGAGCGGGCTTGAGCAGGCTGCCGTCTATTTGGCCACGGGCCAGGTCAGCGGGTTTGGTGTTCTGGCAAAGGATGTGGTTGTAAGCGGAAATAAGGAAACCGGCGGTGCCGCAGGCAGGGTCACATACACGGTGGCGAGCTTCCGGGTTCACGAGGGCCACGATCAGGTCAATGATATGGCGCGGAGTACGGAACTGTCCGTTAGTGCCGGACTGGGAGAGTTGGCTGAGCAGGTACTCATACATGTCGCCTTTCAGGTCAACACCCTCATGGGCGGCGAGGTCCATCTGGTGGATTCCTTGAATGACGGCGCGAAGTGTCGGACGGTCATATATTTTCAGAGTCGCGTTGCGGAAAAGGAGCTTGCCGGTTTCGGAGAGGCCGGGCAATTCATGAATTTTCTCGATGGCGTCTCGTGATGCATTGAAAAGCTCGTCGCCGGTTAATATGACGAAGTTACCCCAAGCATACTTGGCCCATTGATCGGAAAATATGCGGGTGTACTTTTTGTCCATCGCGGCCATCAGTTCGTCACGCTCGGTGAGTAATCGTAAGAAGATCAGATACGAAAGTTGCTCGATGGAGGCCATCGGGTTGTTCACCCCACCGGCATAGAGGATGTTCATGAGCTGATCCACCTTCTGGCGGAGGCCGGAGGAAAAGAAGTTCGAGCCGTTGGGCTTGGGCGAGCTTGTGGGTTGTGTGGGCATTGTGTTTAGCTCTTGCTGGCGGTGGCGGCGAGGACGGACTGCCGAACGAGGCTGGATTGGCGGAGCGCCTCAAACACGGCATCGCGCGAAGTGAATTGCGAGAGGGCCGGTAGGCCGCCAAGCCGGACAAACTGGCCGGCGGTGAAAATGGAAAGATCGCCGGTCAGGAACTTATCCAGCGCCTGCGCATCGTCAGCGACAAGTTCCACAGTGGCATTGAGCCATTTTTGTTCGGTGTAGCGCAGATTGAAACGGGCGGCGATGGAGTCCACGGTATCACCCACGACCTGTTCCTTGGTCGGGAGCGGGCGTTTACCAAAGGCGTTATAGACGAAAGCTGGCGTGGGAGCCGGTACGCCGTAGGCGACGACAAGTTTGTCCGGGGAGTAATACATCTCCGGCTTGTGGTAGAACCCCGTCTGCATCACGGTCTCAATCGTATCGTCGTCTTCGGCTTCAACGGCGGCGCTGAACTCATCATTGTCAGCGGCGAACTCCTTTAGGTCGCGCTCAAACGTGCCACGGAAGGTCATTACGTCCACTTTCTCACCGCTCGGGCCGACGATGCGCACTTCTTGGCTGACGACACGGTCCGTGCCTTCCCATACGGGAATCTGACGCTCGGTAAATTGGTGCTGGCCGGAGCCGGTCTCGTTGACGTAGCCTGGGCTGCTGTCCGGGGTTGGGTAGCGGGTTCCAGTGCTGCCGGGTTTCTCCGACTTGGGACGAGGCAACGTCAGCGGGACGGTGTAGTCGTATTCATCTTGGAAGTATTTCGCGACGCCGCAAAAATCCAACAGGAAAAACCATTTCTTTTCGTACTCAGTATTGCCGATCACGAATGTGAACCGGCGTGTACCGCGCCCCTTGATCTGGATGTATTCGGTTGGCGAAAAGACCGGGCGCATGAGAACCACGTTGAGCAAGTCACGGCAATTGTAGCCTGTGGAAAGCATGTCCACGGAGACAGCGATACGTTCGGGGCGCTTACCATCGCGGAACTCCTTGGCAAACGACGACGAATCCGGAATGCGTGAAGTGATTGTGAGAGCGATGCATGGCTTGATGTCGTTCAGAATCTTGGTCAACGCCGTGGCGTGATTCTGATTCACCGCAAAGATGATGGACTTGCCGACTTGGCCATCCGGGCCTTTCTGGCATTCACGGAGAAACGTCTCGCACATGACCCGATTGCGATGGGGTGTGAAGATTTTCCGCTCCAAGTCCTGAATCTTGAAGTTCTCCTCCTGTTCGTTGACGGTAACAGTCCAGCCAGCTTCTTCCAAAGCTTGCGTGGTGATGTCGGTGCGAACGTCGAAGATTTTCGGCGTACAGAGAAACGGCCCTTCGGGGTCTTTGACGGCGTCAATGATGTCGTACCGGTATGTTGGCTCGCCCGGCTGGCAGCCAAAATAATTGTACGTGTCGCGGAGTTGCCGGGCTTCCAACGCTTTCGGGTTCTCCTGGGCAAGCTGCTGGACGTTGATGTTCTTCAAATACGCCTTTGGCGTAGCTGTCAGACCGATGCGGGTGGCTTGGAAGAATTGCACGACTTCGCGCGCATCACCGTAGATGGAGCGGTGCGCTTCGTCATTGATGACGAGATCGAAGTAGAACGGCGTGAACTCCTCCCGGTAACGGCGGTCGGTCATGAGCGACTGGATGGTTGCCACAACGACCGACGACCCGAGCAGTTCGCCAGTGCGGCGCGCCGTCTTGAAGATGACCGGCTTGAACTCGCCGAGGACGACATTGAAATCCTCCATTGTCTGTTTGGCCAGTTCGATGCGATCCACGATGAACAGGACGCGCTCAGCGTTGCGGGTGACAAGAAAGCGGCGAATGAGAGCGGCACAGAGCAATGTCTTGCCCGTGCCGGTAGCCATTTCGAGCAGGAACTTGCGACGGCCTTGTGTATCGAAGGGCTGGGCAATCGCGTCCATCGCCTTGATCTGATAGCCGCGCAGCTTCAAATCCGGTTTCAGCCGATAGAGGTAATCGGGCCGGATAACTTCAGTCTGGAGTGGGCGCGGTGGCTGGAGGTTCTTGAGGCGAATCCGCTCCAAGTCCTCACGCGAGGGCAATCGTTCAATGCGGTAGGCGTCTTGTTCCTGGGCGCGTTGAAGATTCCAAAACCAATGCTCGGTGCCGTTAGAGAGAATCACAAACGGCGAATTCAGATTGTCCGCATATCCGCGTGCCTGCTCCTTGGCGTCGTAGGGATCGAGGTCTTCGCGTTTCGCTTCGAGAACGCAAAGGGTGCGGCCAAGGCTGTCTTTCAGAAGATAATCAGCGCGACCGCTTGCGGTGTGGAACTCGAATTGGACTTGCTGCGGATCAAGCAAGTTCCATCCGCTGAATTCCAACGCCTTGTCGATCAGGACGCGGGAGAAGGCTTCATTTTGGCCAAGTGGCATAGGCTGTTTCGCTCGCGCGTGCGATTCAGCCCTGTCGGGATGGCTTCCTTGAAAAGATGTTTGTGCCTGAACAAACGAAGGGGCGTGTCTTACTCACGCCCCAACTCAGGCACTGACATGCCTTTCAAGGAACGTTTTCAGGCACGCCCTTGCGGGCGCGCCTTCAACGCCGTCCTTGAAGTGAAATTGTCAGTTTCGAGTTGGACAGCAGCCGAAGCTACGCGAATTGATTTTGTGAGTTAGTTAGTGATCGTTTGCGATGTGGTTCTCCTCAACGCCCGGCACTGTAACGAGCGCGGGACTTCTCGACAAGCCGAATCCGATGAGACGCCGCTCGTTGTACTTCCGCGGCAACTCAGAATGACGGCGGGAAGGTGTGCGGATTTACCTCATTTCCGGCAGGCGCGAAATTGAGAATCGAAAGCGCTTTTCTGAGAAGACGCTTTTCCGGTATCCCGCTAAGGTTCGTGGCGAAGTGAAACACGTAACCAAACAAAAACACTATGCCCACTGCCATCTACGGAGTTAGTCGCTATGGCGATCCGAACGCTGTTTATGGCAAGGCAGTCAAAAGGACTCCCATGACGCCCGATAACCTCAGCACCCTCTCGATGACCCCCGCCGACAAGACCGCGCTGCTCGCCGCGATCGCCACCCTCAACGGCTTGGCCGCGACCTACTCTGCCAACATCCCGGCCGGCGATAAGAATACTTACACCATCATCGGCCAGACGCGGGCGGGGATGGATGAAGTCTACCTGCGCAGCATGAACGACAACCCCACGCTCGTTCCGAATTTCGTCC
>Ga0118677_10006894_pt1 | contig 19049 bp, 3 predicted proteins | sample AliMusrvi5mmetaG_FD_86154 | JGI IMG/M metagenome (GOLD analysis project Ga0118677, IMG submission 86154) | reverse complement strand
TTGCGCTCATTCTTATGAGTTAGCCAAAGAATAAGCGCAGAAAGAAAGCGTTAGATTTTGTGTTGACGTTTGCGATGAGTGATCGCTCCAAAACCAGCCAGAGCACTACCAAACAGCCAGACTGCGGCTGGTAAAGGAACAGCGGTAAGAGTAGTGAAATTTAAAGAACCGAAACCGGAACTGCCACTGGTTGGAGTGTAGGAAAAATAAGCCTCTGAACTATCTGCAAAGCCTGAAACTAAACTAAAGTTAGGGTTAAATAAGCTGTTTGTATAGCTTAATCCAAGAAATGCGCCGTCCTGAAAATCAACCGTTGGTGCAGTGTCGGCATTATCCGCATTAAAATTCGTATTGTGAAAGTTAAGCGCCAATGAACTTAATGACAAACTTTCGAAACCTGAATTGGCTAACCCGGTATCATTAAAAGTAAATTGACCGTTAAATGTTTCACCGTTTAACGAGCCGGAATCCAGTGTACCGGTAATGCTATAGCCTGTTAGTGCTGCTTGTGCAGAAGAGGTCATAAAAAATAATAGCCCGCATACCATCGCGGATTTGAAGTTTTTAGTCAGTTTTAACATGGGGTTGTCCTTTGAGTAATTATATTAAATGCGCCCTCCCTTCTCGGGAGGACACCAACAGAATGGTTTAGAATTTAAAGTTGGTAGTAACTGCCAACGCATTGCAGGCAACACCCTTAACCAGCACCAATGAGCGTTTGAGGGCAGGGCCGCTGGCATCCGACGCCGCCGGCAATCCAAGCCCGCCGGTCAGCAAACAATGGGTCCTGCGCGGCAGCCAGCCGGTCGTCCAGATCGACGGCCAGTTCATCGATACCTTCAGCCACCCGGGCCTCGACCTGCGGCACGTCGTCAAGGGCTACCGCGCCTACGGTCCGCCTAACAGCCAGGTGGGGGCCACCCAAAACGACGCGCGGGTGGGCGTCAACGGCGTGGATATCCGGGTTTCGCAGGAAGGATCGGTGGCATCCTATGCCACGTCGGGTGGCGGAACGGCCACCGCCATTGTCAATGGCAGCACCGCCGCGCCGCTCCCGCACGGGCTGCAAACCGGCAATCTGATAGAGATCACCGGCAGCGGCAATGCGGTTTACAACGGGACCTTTACGATCACTAAAATCAGCGATACGTCGTTTTCGATTCCGGTGGCATTCCCCGCGAGCGGCGGCAACCCGGTCGCCAAAGGACTGTGGAAAAACATCACTTATGTAAGGATGTTCGACTTTTCCACGGTGGAGGCGCGCCAGCAGGTGCAACCGAGCTTCAACATGTATGGTCCGGGCGGCATCACCTATGTCTGGCAGATCCAGTACGGTGTCCGCTTGGTTGCCGACGACGCATCACGCACGCCGCTGGCGAAGGTTTATGAAGTGACCGGCAGCGGCGATGTGGACCGCACCATCCAGGATGGCGTGGCGTGGTTTGATCCTGGCACCCGCATCAAGGTGGTATCGGCGGCCAAGGAAGCCGCGCCGGACGGGCTGTCGCTGACCGGTTGGGTCAATGGCGACGGTTATTACTTTGCCAATCAGGGGCAGACGGATCCGGCGAGCGGCCTGACCACCAGCGGTGATCCGGCGGTGGTCAACGGCAGTCCCGTCGCGACCTGGATCATCAACGGCCCGAACGGAACCCATGGCTATGATATTCCAAATCTGCAACGGCCGGTGCGCACGATGTGGCGTTTCGGTGCCGGTGCCATCGTGGTCAATGTGGTGATCGGCAAACACTGTTTCGAGGATTACCCGGAGTATGCGGGATTGTTCGTGCGCCAGCCCGAACCCATCATCAATGCGGTGCCCGATCCGATCGCCATCCCGACCGGCGGCGCCGCGCCCGGCGCCCAGTTGATGGCCGAGTGGGATCCGGTCAGCGGCCGGCTCTATCCGACGATTCCCGGCCGCTTCACCGTGCCGTGGAAACCCGGCACCGACGCGGTCAATCCGGTGGAAGTGCGGGTGGTGGCGACCCTGCCGTTTGATGGTGACCGCAAGATCCGCGGTCATTATCCGCACATCAACGGGACTCCGGCCGTGGCCCTCGATCCCGACCCGGACGATGATTTCACCTTCAGGTCGATCAAATACACCACGGCCGGCGCGACGGTGGATGCCCACAACCGGTTCACCACCCAACGGGCGGGAATGTCGGTGTTGTTATTCTCCCAACTCCAGCGGGTCGGCCGCGGCCAACCTCGCCAGTTCCTGCAGGTGCGCGTGGTGGATACCCGCGAGTGGGACAGCAATCTGTTAGCCACGCCCGCCACGGTGCCTGTCGGCCGGAAAATCGTCGATCCCGACGCGGATCTCGCCAATCTCGGCACCGGCTACGTGCTCGATCTGGTGGGCCGCGCGCGTTACAATCCGTTCATCTATGACGGAGCGAAATTGGAAGGGCTGGCGGCCAAGGACATCTATGACATGTCGTTGCTGCATGCGGACACCTCGTCGCTGGTGGTGGTCAACAAGACGCCGTTGCCGGGACCGGTGATTCCGGTCAACGAGCACCCGGGCGTGCCGGACCGCGAGCTGCCGATCCTTGTCTGGTATGACGATCCGCGGCGCAACGATTCCCTGCTGTGGCCGAATGTCGCGCGCATTTACCGGCCGGTCTGGCCGGCGGCATCGACCCTGCCGCAGATCGTGATCGCCAGCCAACTCGGCAGCGATGGCAAAAGCCCGGTCAACCAGGACCAGGTGACGGCACCGGCGGTCGGGGATGTGCCGGCAGCCACCACCTATGACCCATCGCGGCTGCAGAATGTCCTGATCTATCAACAAGCGGATCCGGGCGCGCCAGGATACAACCCGAACGAGGAACACGCGTTGGTGGCACCCTCGCTGCGCTTCGCCGATGTCTCGCCGCGACCGCCTGCGATCTATGCTTTGCGCGATGGCGACCTGAATTATTCTAACAGAACAATCGCCGCCGGCGCCGCCGCTTACACCTCGCATCCGTATGTCCTGGCGCAGTATTTCGATGTTGCGGCCAACGAGGTCCTGATGCAGGTCTATCAGGTGAAACGGGAAAGCGCGCTGGGTGATGATCCGGCCTACCGTTTTGCCAACAACTTCACGGCGACCACGACCAATCTCAAGACGCAGCCGTTTGTGACGATGGCGGCGGGCGAACCGGTGATTCCGTTCTATCCGCTGGGCGTGGCGATCGGGGCCAGTCCGGCGCCGGAGACCTTCGGTAACAACTTTTTCACGCAGGAGGCGTATTGGGAGGACTGGCGTGGTTCGTATTGGTCGATCTCCGGTGGGGACAAGGCATGGTTCAACGTATCATTCTACTATCCATTGGCGCCGGACTTCTGGTGGCCGCCCACGGTGGCGACGCCGCCGGTGAAAGTGACCAAGAGCGGCGCGGCCTACGCCGCGGTTTACGACACCAGCCGGCAGCCGCAGGTTCCTGGCACGGGCGATGCGGTGGCCTTCCTGCCGACCTCGGTCAAGACCACCGCGAGCGCGCCGAACCTGCAACAGCACCTGCCGATCCGTGTGATCTACAAATCCGAGTGGCCCGACAATCCGGCGGTGTTGAAGGCGGGTGAAACGCTGACCTTTTCCGGTGGGGAGTATCATGCCGACCATCCGACCGGCACCGTGGTTCACAACGGTGTGGCGCAAACCGTGCAGACGCCGGGCTTGCCGCAGGTGCTGGCATTCGCCTCCGCCGAGGTCGTGTTCGACTCGCTCAATCCGGACGCGGTTCCTAACAACCTGGAAAGCCGCTGGACGGCGCGGGTGATCCAGGCCCTCGACCATCGCACCGTGGCCCTCGCGGTCACCTCGTTTCCTGCGGAACTGCAGCCCGCCAGCGGCCAGACCAGCGTGAAGGATGGCAAATATGTTTTCAACGGCCTGCCCGCCTCGCTGCAACGGCGCTTGCGCTATGATCCGTTGGCCGTGCGCTTGGCCGCGGATGGCGTCACCCAGGTGCCCGGCGTGCTCGAGTTCAGCGGCTTGCTCAACGACAAGGCGATTGGCGATGCCACGCTCACCGCGTCGCCCCCACAGGTGTATGTGCTCGAACCTAACATCCTGACCGCCGGCGAGCGCGATGCCATCATCGCGCTGGTGCCCACCGCGTCCACGTCGCGCAGCGCCTGGACTGCCGCAGTCAACGCGCTCTATGCCGCAACCCGCAACCCGGAAAGCGCGCCCGGTTCCACCGGCACCTATCTGGCAGGCTTGATGCGCACCCCGCAATTCGGTCCGGACGGCCAGATTCTCAAGGACAACCTCGGCAATGTGTTGTTTGCCAGCCCGGCCACCCCGCGGCCGCTGCGCGCCTATGGGCCGGGTCTCGCGTTGGTGCCCAACGGCGGGTTCCTCGATCCGTTAGGACAGTTGGCGGACGGCACGCCGTATCCTGACGAAAGCTGGGTGACAGTGGTGGAAAACAACGACCCGACTCTTGGCGGATCGCCCATCACGCCGCACATCATCAAGGTGGACCGGCGCCAGCGCTACCGCGGATCCGTCAAAACGATCCTATCCGACAATGTGTTCGATGAGAACATCGTGCTGCGCTCGACCGGCGACTTCGGCGCCAATGCCGATGACCTCATCTTCGAATGGTGGTACCGGCCCGACGATGGCAATGAAAACGTGCCGCCGCCCGATCTCATCCCCGCCGGCCAAACCAACCCGTGGAAACTTTTCCCCGATCCGACCGGCAATGCCGGCAAGGGCCGCTATCAGATCACGCTGCAGGGCAATCCGAACGCGCCCGAGGCGTTGCTGGCCGATACCTGGTGGTTCGCCCGCTACCGCCACCGCAACGATGTCGCCAGCGGCACCAATTGGAGCGCCACCCAGCGCGACGGCCGCCGCGGTGTCAACTTCACCTGGGCCGGAGCCGGCAACTCCGATCCGTTCCACGACTTCGACCTCAACGGTTACCCTGATTTTCGGCCGCAGCTCGCCATGGGTTGGATCAAACGCGTGCTCGACGCGGTCAACCCCTACGAAGCGCGCATCAATGATTTCACCGGGGACAGCCCGTCCACCGTTGCCAGCATGGTCGCCCAGTTCGGCGCGCGCTACGAGGGACCCGTCGCGCTCAACCCCGCCAAAAACGTCATCGAAAACCTCGGCCTGATCGAACTCTATCAGACGGTGCTCAACCGCGGCAAGGACCTGAGCATCGACCTGTCACAGCCGGTTTCCACGCCGGCGATTTCCAACGCGCTGCAGCTTGCCTCCACCCGCATCTCGGATTTCTATATGTTGTTAGGAAACGAGGCCTATGTGGATGCGCTGGATCCGACGATCGGTGTCGGCAGCGACAGCGTGGACCCCGGCAGTGTGTCGACTTCGGTGCATGCCTTCCAGAACCAGACCGCGTCCATGATCGAGGAGGAGCTGGACCTGTTGCGCGGGGTGGATGATTCATACGCCCGCCCGGTATATAACAGGTTGTTCTGGAATTTCACCAAGGGGGAAGGGGAGGCGGCCTACGCGACCAACTACAACATCACCGACGTCAACAACGATGGTTTCATCAATGAGGATGACGCGATGCTCATGTTCCCGCAAGGGCACGGCGACGCCTGGGGACACTATCTGACAGCGGTGCGCAGCCAGTATGACCTACTACGCCACCCGTACTTCAATTGGGTCTCGCGCTCGGAATCCTATAACCTGCAGGACATCGTCATCAACGTGGACTTCTTCGACGAGCGGAAATTCGCCGCCGCGGCGGCGGCCAAGGCCAAGGCCGGCGCGGACATCGTCGCGCTGACCTATCGCGACAAGTATGTGGCGGACCCCAACGCGCAGTGGCAGGGCTACACCGATGCGAATCCGGACCGCGCCTGGGGCGTGGACGAATGGGCGCGCCGGTCCGGCCAGGGTGCCTATTTCGATTGGGTCACGGCCAACGCGTTGCTGCCGTCACAACATCCTGACACCACCTTGGAAGGGGTCCGCAAGGTTGACCGCGAGAGCAACTCCGACATCGCCGTGGTTTCCGCCAACCTCAGTGCCATCCAGCGCACGATGGACCAGGCGGATCACGGCTACAATCCGCTGGGATTGATCCGCGGGGCGCAGGTGTTCGACCTCGAACCGGCGTTCATCGATAACAGTTCCGGGGGCGACCGGCGGTCACACTTCGACCAGATCCTGGTGCGGGCCAGCGGCATGGTGGACAGCGCCACCGCGGTCTGGGATTATGCCAACCAGAGTTCGCAGATGTTGCGCAAGGTGGGCAACAGCGAGGCTGACTTCCGCAACTCCACCTTCCAGGAAGACCTCTCCTACCGCAACCAGCTCATCGCCATTTTCGGCAAACCCTACGAGGGAACCATCGGGCCAGGAAAACTCTATCCGGCCGGCTACGAGGGACCCGACCTCGGCCTCTACATGTATGTGCCGGTCCGCCAGGTCAACAAGGACACCGTGCCCGGCCCCGCCGCCAGCTTCGCCTCGTTCGACGCGAGCGGCAACCTCTCGGGCGGCGACTTGTACAATGCCTTCCTCGCGACTTCACCCGATGGCAGCGGCTCGACCATCCTCAACAAGGAAACCGCGCTCAAGGACGTCGATGTCAGTGTCCGCAACCTGTTCGCGACCACCTTCGCCAACGCCACCAACACGCTCACCTACGGTTCTAACACCACCACCGGCATGTTCGCGGTCAATTACACCGATTTGACCAAACCCAAGGTGAATCTGACCAACTTCATCAACCAGATGCCGATCACGGCGGCAGGTTATACCTTCCAGGCGCCGCCGAGTTGGGGCGCGCGCAAGGCCACCGGCGAACTGCAGGATCTGGTCAACCAGATGATCCAGCAGGAAGCCGCCGTCGCCACTGCGGTGGGTGCCTGGGATTCGCTCACCGGTGAGTCGGTGCGCATCCTGCGGTTGATCAACGCGCGGCTGACGACCAGCGGGCTCAACCAGGGGCGGGACGAGGTGTTCAGCCGGGTCAAGCTGGCGATTGAGGATACCATCAAGGTGTTGGATACCGCCGTGACCATCAGCGACATCGCGGATGAGTTGGTGATCGACACCGCGACCTCGGCCAAGGGATCCATCCCCAAGAACCTGCCGACCGCCGGACTATCATTCTCACCGGGCGACGCGCTGTCCGCAGCCGTAGGCGGGATCGGCTTCGTGGAAACCGGCGTGCGTGGCGCGCTCTTGAGCGCCAAGGGCGGCTTGACCATCGGCAAACTCGTGGCCGACATCTCGCTGGGCATCGCGGAAAACGAACTCAATCTGGCCAAGGCGGATGAGGAGCGGAAACTCCAGATCAAGGAATGGCTCACCGAGTTGGAAAACAAGGTGGGCGACGAGCCGATCCTGCGCATCGCGGTTTTCAAGGAGGTCCAGACCTTGCGCCAACTGTCAGACCAATACCGCACCAAACTCGACGAGGGCGCGCGCTTGATCGACGAACGGGCCGCGTTCAACAAACGGGTCGCGGCGCAGACCCAGCGCAACCGCTATCAGGACATGACGTTCCGCGTTTCGCGCAACCACGCGTTGCAGACCTATCGGGATTCGTTCGACCTGGCGGCGCGCTATGCCTACCTCGCGGCCACCGCCTACGACTACGAGACCAACTTCTCGCTCAACGATCCGGCATCGCCGGCGGATGCCTTTGGCGAGATCATCAAGTCGCGCACGCTTTACGATCTGTCGCTGGTGCTCACCAAACTCAATGCCAACCACGAAGTGTTGCGCGGCACGCTCGGCATGAACAACGAGCAGCGTGAAGTCGGCGATATCTCGATCCGCCGCGAACTCAAACGCATCCTGCCCACCGGACAAGTCCAGCCTAACCAACCGGCGAACGCATTCCCCGCACCGGGCCAGGACTCGGACACGGTTTGGAAGCAGGAACTCCAGAAAGCCAGGGTCTCGGACCTGTGGCAGGTGCCGGAGTTCCGCGAGCACTGCCGGCCGTTCGCCGCGGCCACCGATACGGCTGGCAATCCGGTGCCGCAACCGGGCATCGTGCTGCGCTTCGCGTCGGATATCACTTCGGGCAAGAACTTCTTCGGCAAGCCGCTGAGCGGCGGCGACCATGCCTACAGTTCGAGCCACTACGCCACCAAGATCTTCAGCACCGGAGTCACGTTTGACGGTTATCGCACCGACGACGTGCTGGCGGATCTGGCAGCCGCGCCACGGGTGTATTTCATTCCCGCGGGCATGGACATCATGCGGGTCTCGCGCACCGATGATCCCAACGAACTGCGCTCGTGGAATGTCGTGGAACAGGCGATCCCCGTGCCGTTCCCCGCCTCCGACGCGCTGATCAGCAAGAGCGGTTACATCCCGTTGTTAGACGCCCTCAACGGCCACTTCGGCGACCAGCGGAAGTTCTCCGACTTCCGCGCCTATCCGGATACCTCGGATGTTCCGACCGTCGATACCCGCCTGTTAGGCCGTTCGATCTGGAACACCCAATGGCTGCTCATCATTCCGGGTGCCACGCTCAATGCCGATCCCGAGGTTGGCCTTGACCGTTTCATCGACCAGGTCTCCGACATCAAACTCATCTTCGACAGTTACGGCCAGAGTGGCGGCTGAGCTGGAACAACACCCCAACCAACCTAACACCCACGATTTCCATGAATCCATCATCCCTCATGCGCCTGCGCAGCAGGACCACCGCCATGGCATGGTTGCTTTCCATGCTGTTAGCCACGTCCGTCGCGCAGGCCTTCATCGCCGAACCCGAAACCTTGTTATACGGGCGCATCGTCAACCGGCGCAATCCGAATGCCGAACAACTCGTCACCACCGGCCAATTGCTGTGGACCATCCGCAAACCGGATGGCACAACCATCCCGCTATCCGCCGAGGTGGACACGCTCGCCGGTGGCGGATATTCCTATCTGCTGCGCATCCCGCACCAGGCAATGATGTTAGGCCAACAATCGTCGGCGCTCACGGTGCCGTTAGGCGCCACACCATCGATTGCCACATTTGATACGATCACCTTGGACGGCGGGCCCGCCGCCATCCTGCCGCCGGCCACCACGGCCATGGATCTCGATCAATTGTTGCGCGCCACCGCCTTGCGGGTGGATTTGGAAATCAATGTCGCGCCGCTCGACAGCGATGGCGACGGCATGCCCGACTGGTGGGAGGATTTGCATGGCCTCGACAAGCAAAACCGCAACGACGCATTGACCGACCTCAACGGCAACGGTCGCAACAACCTCGCCGAGTATCTGGCCGGCACCGACCCGAGGCTCGACAGCAGCGTTCCTCAATTGCTGACCCGTGAAATCATCGCCTATCCGAATTCCGCCTCCATTGTGATGCTGGAAACCGCTGACAGCGACAGCACTCCCGCGCAACTGGTGTTCACATTGCATTCGGTGCCTGAAGGCGGGTTTCTGTTCCTGCGCAACGCCGCCGCCAAACCCCTGCCAACCGCGCGCCAACTTGCGGCGGGTGCCACCTTCACCCAGGCGGATGTGTTGGCGGGCCGCTTGATCTTTGATCACGGCACGACCGAAATTCCTGGCTCGTTTGATGTCGGCGTGCGCGATGAAAACCCAAGCCACCCCGAGATCACGGGCCAGGTCCTGATCCGATTGTTCCAGCCTGCCGCAGGCATGGTGGCCGCCAACGCGGCCGAGGGCCTGCGGCTCACCGCCAGCCAACTCACCCAGGACCACCTGCATCCGATCGCCGATCTCGGCGGCACGGCGGGCAAACACCGCTTGTCCGCGCCCAGCGCGGGACTCACTGCCGCCGCCTATCAGACATACGTGACATCCTTTGGTGCGGCGCAGCCCCATTTCCTGTTCGGTGGCCCGGGCGATGACGAACTCTCCGGTGGTTATGGCAATGACACGCTCTATGGCGATGGTGGCAATGACACTCTAACAGGAGGGCCGGGCGCCGATACATTCGTGTACACCGGCACCGATGACGGGGCGGATGTGATCACCGATTTCACCCCCGGCGAAGGTGACGTGATCGATCTGGCCGCAGTGCTCCATGGTTCATCGTCACTGCTGAGCGATTACGTGCGCATCACCCGCACCGGGACCGATGCCTTGGTCGGGGTGTGTGCCGCAGGTACCAACCAGGGGTTCACCGATCTGGTGGTCCGCCTGCGCAATTCGTCGCTGCAGCCTGGCGATTTGCCGAGCTTGTATTATTCCCATAACCTGGCAACGGGCAGCATCGGCCTGCCGCCGCGGCTCGGTATCGCCACCACCGTGACCATGGCCAGTGAGAACGGCCCGACCGACGGTGTGTTCACCATCACCCGCGAGGGCTCCGCCGTCCAAGCGTTGCTGGTGAATCTGCTCATCAGCGGCAACGCCACCAATGGCGTGGACTATCAGAGCATTCCGGCATCGGTTTGGATCCCTGCCGGCGAGACCCAGGTCGGAATTGTCATCCACCCCTATGTCGATGCCTTGGTGGAATTCAACGAAGTGGTTCACATCGAACTGGCGGCGGCCGCGAGTTATCTGCTAGCATCTAACAATTCAGCGGACATGGTGATTGAGGATCTCAAGCCGCAGATCCGGATGGAGGTGCTTGAGGGGCTTGCCAGTGTGGCGGACGGGATACCGGGGGCGATGCTGCTGCGTCGTTCCGGTCTGATTTCGCCGGAGGTGTTTGTGCAATTCACCCTTGGCGGCACGGCGGTCAACGGGACCGATTACAATTTTGTGACTCCGTATGTGACGTTGGCGGCGGGCCAAACCACGAAGGTGTTGGAGTTCCAGCCGAAGCCTGCGGTGAAATTCGGCACGGCCGAGGGCAAGATCGTCCGGCTCACGGTGAAGGCGGATGCCGCATATGCCATACCCGCGCCGACCGCCAGCGTGACGATCGTGCCGGCCCGCTTGAACTACGATGACTGGAGCGCCGCCAACCCGCTGGCATCATCGGTTTCCAACAGCGACAAGCTGATACGTTATGGATTCAGCTTGGATGCGCAGCGGCCCTTCGCCACCGATTCCCAGGCGCGCCTGCCCAGGATGTCTCTGGAAAACGGCCATCTGGTCCTGCGTTTCCGCCGCAAGCCGGGTATCACCGACCTGCAATATGGCGTCGAGTATTCTAACAATCTCCGGCAATGGTCGGGAGGCTCCGACGTGGTGGAAGATATCACATCGCAGGTCTCGCCCAACGATATTGGCGCAGCGGTGTTCCGGGCGACTCAGCCGATGTCACATGATCCTGGGGGCTTCATGCGGGTCCGCCTGAGCTTGCCCGATCCCACCCCTTGAACCAGCAATTTCACCACGACCATGAATTCACGATCCATCTCGAAATTTTTCCTGTGCGCGGCGGTCTGCCTGTTGAGCCAGTGCAAAAAGCCAGCCTCAACCGCCACGGCGGGTGACCCGCCTTTGGGCGTCGTGGCGGGACATCCGATCACCGCGAACGACCTGCGCGCGGAAGCCGAATGGCGCAAGGCGAACCACCAGGCCGTCCCCGAGGCCGGCAAGTTGCTCAAGGAAATGGTCGACCGACTTGCCATGGTCGAACGCGCCAAACAAGCGGGACTGGCTGACGACCCGGATACCCGGCGGCGCATCGAGAGTCTGCTCATTGCCCGCTTGCGCGAAAAACAGCTCGACGCGGAAATCACCAAACTAACCGTTACCGATGAGGAATTGAAAGCGGCCTACAAGGACCGAGCCGCGGAGTTTTCACGCAAGGGGATCGACCGCTTCGCGATCCTCTTCCAGGCGGCACAGGCCAAAATGACCGATGAGCGCCGCGCCGAGGCACGCCAACGCCTGCAAGACGCGCTCGCTCTAACTGACGCGGCTCCCGCCCCGGGTGGCCGGGGACCAGCCGCCTCGGGTTTCGGTGCGGTGGCCATCGATCATTCCGACGATCAGACCAGCCGCTATCGGGGCGGGGATATCGGCTGGATCGAAACCACCACCACACAGACCCGCTGGCCGGAGCAGGTGCTGACTGCCGGGCGGGCACTCAAGACCGGAGCCCGCAGCGATGTCCTGGAATGCGCTGATGGTTATTATGTGATCATGAAAACCGACTCGCGTCCCGGTGGGGCGCGTCCGCTAGAGGAGATCGCAGACCGGCTGCGCCTGAGCCTGCTTCGTGGAAAACAACAGGCGCACGAAGAATGCTTCGTGGCCCGAACCCTCGAACTGGCCAAGGTCCAAATGGACGATGCGGCCGCCCGCAAAGTCACCCTGCCCGTTGTCAAGCGTCCGTCACCTTCAGTGGATGAACCGCCGGCATTCCCCGGCATCGCCCAACCCGTTTCCGCTTCCCGCTGAGCATTGACCCCTTTCCCTCCCAACCCGCCATGGACACCCGATTCCGTTTCCTTCCCGCGCTCGTTTGCCTCGTGTTTGTTGCCGGCGCCACGCGTGCCACGGCGGCCGCGCCGACCCTGACCGCCATCAATAATCTAACAGGAAGCAATGAGGATACGGTCACCCCGATTCCTTTCGCCACTCTGTTAGGCGCGTCCAATGCTGCGGATGCGGATGGCGATACGATCACCTTCCGTTTCAAATCGCTGGTCTCCGGCACCTTGAAAAAGGGCGCTGCCACCGTGGCGCTCAATGACACAATCGGCAGTGGCGAGACCTGGAGTTGGACCCCGGCCGCCGATGCCAACGGCTCGCTCGGCGCATTTCGCGTGCGTGCCTTTGCCGGTGGCGAAGAATCCGCTGCCGACATCGTGGTCACCATCAACGTCGCCGCCGTCAACGATCCGCCTTCGTTCACCAAAGGTGCCAACGTCACCGTCAACGAAAGTTCCGCCGCCTATTCGCAGGCGAACTGGGCCACTGCCATCAGTGCCGGCCCTGCCAATGAAAGCAGTCAGAGCGTTTCGTTCACGATCACCTCGAACGACCATCCCGAAATCTTTGCGGTGGCCCCCGCGCTGAGCGCCACTGGCACGCTCACCTTCACCCCGGCCCAATACGAGAACGGCATCGCCACCATCGGCGTCAAACTCGCCGACAATGGACTGGGCAACAACGAATCGGCGATCCAGACATTCACCATTACTCTCACTCCGGTGCCTGACCCGCCGGTCCTCGGCGGAACGCTGCAAGGCACCACCGCGGCCCCGCTATCAGACGCACTCGTCGGGGATACCGGCTCCGCCGCCGCCCAGGCGATTTTAGGGTTGCTGACCATCAGCGATCCCGATGATAACAAACCCAATCCCGAATCGGTGACCGTTACGGTCACGGTTTCCAACGATGCTTCCTTGTATGGCACCTTCTCGCTGCCGAACTCCACGTCCTCCAGCGGAGCCTCTTCCACGGTTTACACCCTCGCCAATCTATCACCCGCCCTGGCGCAGACCCGCCTGCGGGCCGCCCGTTTCACCCCCACCGCCAATGCCATGCCGGTCGGGGTCTATCCGTTCAACGTCCAGGTCGAGGTGAAAGACAGCACGTCGTTGCAAGCGACCCCGGTTTCCGGAGCGATCCACGTCCAATCGATCAACGACCCGCCGCTGGTATCGGCCTTGCTGACACCCGCCACCATCACCGACAGCAGCGAAGCCACCCCGTTCCGCCTAACAGTAAGCGACCCGGACCCCAACGATACGTTTTTGGTGACTGTCACGGAAACCACCGCCACTCCCCGCGGTACCCTGGTTCTGCCAACCAACCCGATCATCGGCACCGCCGCGGGAGTGGCCGCCGCCATGCAGAATGTCCGCTATCAGCCGTTCCAACAATCGTCCGATCAAACGGCGACCTTCCAAATCAGCGTCACCGATGTCCACCCCGACGCCACCTTGGGCACGGCTGTCACCGCCAGTGTTTCGCTCGCGATCACCTTCGTCAACAACCCGCCGGAGATCTCGGGCGTCACCACCGAGTTGCTGCGCACCACCACCGACCCGGCCGCGCCGCCGGTCTATCCGTTTTCCACCGTCACCATCGGCGACGCGGATCCAGGCCAGTCGCTCACTGTTACGCTGTCGCTGGACGATCCCGGCAAGGGCAGCTTCTCCGGTGCCGGCATCAACACCCTCGGCCAGATCACCGGCACCGCCGCCGAGGTCACCGCCAAACTGCGCGCCGTCACGTTCGTTCCAGCGTCTAACAGGATTCCGGTCAACCAGAGTGAAACCGCGACCATCACCATCAGCGTCAACGATGGCTATGTGGTCCGCACCAACAATCTGACCAGGGTCAATGTCACCTCGGTCAACGGCGCGCCGAGCATCCGCTGGAATACCACCCCTGCCAATCCGGCCGGGGTCTTCCCGCTGGCGGCGAATCCCGCGTTGATCGATCCATCGCCATCGGCCAAGCCGTTTGCCAAGGTGGAATTGGCCGATGACGGGCAGATCGTGGTCACCGTGACCATGGACACCGCAGCCAAGGGCCTGTTGCAGAACCTCGGGGGGTTTGTGGAAACCGTATCCGGTTCGCGCAGTTACCGGTTCACGGGCACGGCCGCAGCCGCGCAAACAGCGATTCAGGGGATCCAGTTTGTGCCGAGTGGCAGTTACCTGTTTCCGCCGAACCAGCCGGGGCGGACCGACTTCACCATCAGTGCGACGGATTCGGCGTTCAACCTGACGACGCGCGTGTTGCCGATCATCCTGGTGAGTGATACCCGCAACTTCATGGTGACCAGCCTGCTCGACGACGTCACCCTGCCCGGCACGTTGCGCTATGCGGTGGCCGTGGCGGCGAGCAATGACGTGATCACCTTCGCCCTGCCGACATATCCCGCGGTCATCCGTCTGAACACGGCCAATGGTCCACTGGTCATCCAGAAGCATCTGACGTTCCTTGGACCGGGGGCCGACAAACTCACCATCAGCGGCGACTCGAATGCCAACGGCATCACCGATGTGAACGATGTGCAATTGTTCCGGGTGTTGGCCGGCGTCCACATGAAAGGGCTCACCCTGACGCGCGGCTACGCCGCTACCGGTGGTGCGATCTCGATCGATCGCCTGGCACCGACGGCCGCCGCGGGCACCCTGACCCTCGAGGATTGTATCATCTCCCACTGCCTGGCCAGCCAATGGGGCGGCGCGATTGACGTGGTCGAGGGGTCTGTCACCATCGAGCGCTGCCTGTTTGATGGCAACGCGCTGAACGCGTCGTCCGGCTTGGGTGGCGGGGCGATCTCGCTCTACACCAATGCCTCATGCTCGTTCCTTAACACGACGTTTTCCGGCAACTCGCAAGCCGCCCCCACCGGTTACGGCGGCGGGGCCATCTATGTGGAAAACTTCACGCCTAACAGGTTTTTCCAGACGCTGGTGACCCATTGCACGTTTGCGGGTAACATCGACGCCGCCAACCGTGGCAGTTCGATCCAAAGCAACGTTTCCAATACCCGGGTCCTGCTGGCCAACTCCTTGTTCGCCGATTTTTCCGCCCGCAATCTGCTCGTCGCCGGCGGCGGCGAGATCGTCTCCAGCGGCGGCAACATTTCCAATGACAATACCACCACCACCCTGATCCAGGGCGGCGTGCCCCAACTCTCGGTGCTGCTCAACCAAGCAACCGACAAACGCAACACCAACCCGCTGCTCGCCCCGCTCGCCACCGTCGAAGGTCAAACCCGCGGCCACCGCCCGCTTTCTAACAGCCCTGCCATCGGCGCTGCCGTCGCCGGCCTGGCCGCCGTGGACCAGCGCGGGGTGATCCGCAATGCCACCACCGACAGTGGCGCGTTGGATGCGGATGCCCTCGGCAAATTGATCATCCATGAAATCTTCGCCCCGCAGACCACCGCCAATCCGCATTTCATCGAGTTCTTCAACCCGCGCGACCAGGTGGCGCTCGACCTCAGCGGTTTCGAAATCTGGATCGACGGCTTGAAACGGCATGTCTTCTCCGGTTCGCAGATCATCCAGCCCGGTCACGGCATCATCCTTGCCGATAGCCCGACGCTCACCCCGGTGGCCGCCCATCCCGGCACCCCGGTCGTCCTGCCGTCGATCGCCGCGCTCACCGCGGACCTCGATCTAACAGCAAGGAGCCGCATCGAGCTGCGCGCGCCATCCGCCACCGGGGCCAAGGTGGTCGAGGCGGTTTCCTACGTGGCGGTTTTCGCCAACATTGCGGCCCCGGCGACTACGCTCAATACCGATGCGGATTCGATCACCCTGGCACCGCAGTTCCAGGGTGCGGCCTTCGTGCCGCACAGCCTGGTCCAGCCGCCGCCGAATGGCGGGGTTCTGTTAGCAGCCACCGGAGCCCACACCTCCCCCGGAGCGGACACCGGCGCCACTCCATTTGGCGCGCCAAACGCCTATCCCATCGCTGTCAGCGACCGCTTTTCCATCACCGAGGACGAGGTCGCCACTCTCGATGTGTTGGCAAACGATCTGGATGCCGATGGCTCCGACAAGTTGTTCGTCGTCGATCTGAACACCGCCAAATCGGTGACGCCACCTTCATCTAACAAAGCGAGCATCACTAGTGCGGCTGGAGCCGCGGTGACGATCACGCCGGGCACGTCGCCGCTGCGTGGCACGATGATCAGTTACGATCCGCGGGTGGCGTTCAACCACCTGCCGGAAGGGGCGCGTGTCACCGACACGTTTGCCTACTCGATTATTGATGTCGGTGGCGGCGAGGTGGCCGGATTCGCCGATGGCGGCACCTCCACCACGCTGGTCAGTGCGACATCCCATCGGTTGGCCGCAGGCGAATTCGTCACCATCAGCGGCGCTGGCATCGCCGCTTACAACGGATCGTTCGCGATCGCCGCCGTCGATGACAACACGTTCCGCATCGCCGTGCCGTTCGCCGGCAATCCCGGACCTTCGGCGCGCGGCCATTGGCAGGCGGTCGAGGCCCGCAGCCCGAGCGCGCGCTCCGAGGCGCTGGTCGAGGTCACCGTGCTTGGCCACAACGATCCGCCCACCCCGGTGGCGGACAACGTGAGCACCAACGAGGATACCATCCTGCGGATATTCGCCGATCCGGATCTCGCCGGTGTCGGCATGAGTCTGGACACCGACCCGCTCTATCCGCTACCGCGCCAGGTTGCGGCCAGCGGCGTTCTAACCAACGACACCGATCCCGACAGTTCCGACAATCCATACACCCAGCTCCATGTCGTGGGCGTATGCAAGGCGAGTCCGATCGGCGGGTTCAGCGGCACTTCCGGGGTGTCACCGGTGACCGTGACGGCCACCGCGCACGGCCTGCAAACCGGCGCGACGGTGCTGATTTCCGGCTACGGCGGCCATCCCTCGTACAACGGCTATCAGCTCGTGACCGTGACCGGCCCGGATACCTTCACGCTGCCTGTCAGTTATGTGGACAATGCCGCACCAAAGGGCCTGTGGACGGTGCTCAATGATGGCAACCGCTTGGCCACCACCAGCACGGATGGCGCGGAGGTCAAACTGGAAATCCGTGCCAACCGGATCCAGACCAACATCATCTACAATCCGCGGCCGTCGTCGTTCCTCAACGGCCTCGCCCTGGGCGAGGCCGCCACCGACACGTTCTATTATGCGGTGCAGGACAGCCATGGCGCGACATCGCTGGGTTTGGTTTCCGTGCAGGTCGCCGGCGTGAATGACGCGCCGGTTCCGGGCACCGACCCCGCGAGTCTCGCGACCATCGACCCCGCGTTGTTAGGCGGACTCACCCTGCCACAGTTCCTTGGCGGATCGACAGTGCTCTATGTGCTGCCCGCCGCCGGCCAGACCGGCCAGGTCAACGCCACCATCCGTCCGCCCGGCGGAAGCGCCACCACTGTGATCGCGGGTTTGAATCAGACCGACGAAGACACCGCGCTCAACATTCCCAGCGCCAGCCTGCTGGCCAACGATCAGGATGTCGATCGCACCAATATCCTGCGGCTCGAAATCGGCGCCGGCCAGAACGTCAGTCGTGAAGGTGCCGCCATCCGCTTGAGCGCCGACGGTCTTACCGTGACCTATGACCCGACCCATGCGCCAAAACTCCAGGCGCTCGCTTTCAAGGAACACGTCATCGACAGTTTCTATCTAACAGTCTTTGACGGCGTGGCGCGGGTGAGCTCGCTGGTTGCGGTGCTGGTGGAAGGCCGCAATGACCAACCGGTGGCGTCGAATGCGACGTTCACCACTCCTGAGAAATCACCGCTCGTGGTCAATCCGCCCGGCCTGCTGACCAGCGGATCGGATATCGATCAGAATACGAAACTGCCTGACAACCGCAAGTTCCTGCTGCCGGTGGCCCCGGTCGCGACCACGGTTTTCGGCGCCACGGCCGGCGTCACGCTGACCCGCCACGACGGCGCGATCGACGGCTTGGCTCCGGTGTCCGGCACCCCGGGCGTCACCAGGGTGATCGCCACCGGACACGGCTTGCAATCCGGCGAGGAGGTTGTTCTGTTAGGATGCGGGACGCTTACCGGACAATACGTGCTCACCCGGGTCGATGCCGATTCGTTCACGGTGCCGTTCGCCTATGACAGCGCGTTCGCATCCATCGGCGGCGGTGTCTGGCGGACGCTGGCGAGTATTTTCCATTACGATCCGACCGGCTCGGTCTTCTCCGACAGTCCGGGTGGTCCGACCTTCACGCTGCAAGGGCTGGCGGCGGGCCAGACCTATACCGATACCTTCACCTACACGCTGTTGGATGGCAGTTATCTATTCGCCAACAATGATATCTACCGAATCGAGGCGGACCGATCCAACATCGAACTGCGCGTGCTCGACAACGACACCAACCTCGACGGTGTGGCCGGCAACCGCCGCATTGTCGATGTCGGGCCGACGAGCGCCGGGGGCACGGTGGTCATGAACGGCGATCAAACGCTCATCTACACGCCGGAAACCGGTTTTGTCGGCGATGAGGTGTTCGTCTATACCATTGAGGATGACCTCGGCAACCGCGACAGCGCGATGGTCACCGCGCGCGTCACCGTGGACCGCCTCAACGGCAACCTGCATGCCAACGACGACCGCTTCACCGTGGCCGCCGGCCAGGCCCCGTTGTTAGACGCGCTGGCCAATGACAACGTCATCCCCGCGACCGGCGATCCGCTGACGCTGGTGGCGGTGGGGACACCGGACCACGGCGGGACGACGGTGATGGAA
>Ga0118677_10006893_pt1 | contig 19051 bp, 14 predicted proteins | sample AliMusrvi5mmetaG_FD_86154 | JGI IMG/M metagenome (GOLD analysis project Ga0118677, IMG submission 86154) | reverse complement strand
ATCCTTCAGTTCCGGCAGCCTGAGCGGTAATTCACTTTCGGGAATGAGGACAGGACCACATTTCGAACAATGCGTCACAGGGATCGGCTCGCCCCAATACCGTTGCCGGCTGAAGAGCCAGTCCCGCAACTTGTACTGGACCGCTTCTTTCCCGAGGCCCTTTTCCTCGAGCCACCGCGAGATCTTTTGTTTCGCATCCGGAGTGGGCAGTCCGGTAATAAATCCGGAATTCACACTGATCCCGTCATCGGTGAACCCGATCGACTCTTTTCCTTCCGGCGCCTGCACCACGATCTCCACGGGAAGTTGATAAGCCCTGGCAAACGCGAGATCGCGGGAATCGTGAGCCGGCACCGCCATGATCGCGCCGGTCCCGTACCCCATAAGCACGTAATCCGCGATCCAGACGGGGATCTCTTTGCCGTTCACGGGATTGATCGCGTAGGCCCCGGTAAAAACGCCCGTTTTGTCTTTAGCGAGGTCCGTCCGGTCCAGATCGGACTTGTGCGTCGCGGTCGTCACGTAATCTTCCACCGCCTTCTTCTGCACGGGCGTCGTGATCTTTGCCACCATCGCGTGCTCGGGGGCCAACACCATGTAGGTGGCACCAAAGAGCGTGTCCGGACGGGTGGTGAATACCGTGATCTCATATTCCGAATGAGAGATTTGAAATTTCACCTCCGCACCGGTGGATTTCCCGATCCAGTTCCGCTGCATCTCCTTGATAGATTCTGACCAATCCAGAAGCTCCAGATCTTTTAAAAGGCGCTCGGCATAGGCGGTGATCCTCAGTATCCACTGGCAAAGCGGGCGGCGGTACACATCCTTGTGACCTTTGCGCTCACAAGTCCCGTTCGCGTCCACCTCCTCGTTGGCGAGGACGGCCTTGCAGCCATCGCACCACCAAACCGGGATCTCGGATTCGTAGGCCAGTCCTTTTTCGAAAAGTTTCATGAAGATCCACTGGGTCCAGCGGTAATAAGCGGGATTTGTCGTGTCGATCTCGCGCTCCCAGTCATAGCTGAAGCCGACCTGGCGGATCTGGCGTTTGAAGGTCTGGATGTTCTTTTGGGTGGTCTCGCGGGGATGGGTACCGGTCTCAATCGCGTATTGCTCGGCCGGAAGACCGAAAGCGTCCCAGCCTATCGGGTGCAGGACATTGAACCCGCGCATTCTCTTGTAGCGGCTGACAATATCCGTGGCGGTATAACCTTCGAGGTGACCGACGTGGAGTCCGGAACCGGAGGGGTACGGGAACATATCGAGGACATAATATTTGGGTTTATTGAAGCCGAGTTCGCCGGGATCGGGTGTGCGGAAGGTCTGATGCTCGGCCCAGTAGGCCTGCCATTTTTTCTCGATCTCGTCGAAAGGATACGCTTTAAAACCACTGGCCATGAATGGCGATCCCCAAGGACTGCGTTACTATCAATTTCATGGGTCCGCAGGACTTGTACCGTTGGCCCGTAAAATTAATAAAAAACGGTGCGAGAGGTGAAATACTGCGGAGAGAGAGAGTCGAACTCTCATGGTATTGCTACCGCTGGATTTTGAGTCCAGTGCGTCTGCCAGTTCCGCCATCCCCGCATAAACTATAAATTTATTATTTATAAGAGCTTACAACTTCCTCGGCTTCGGCAGAACTCTTAGAAATATGTCCTTGGGACCGATCCGGGACTATCTTTGCACCGTCCCACTCATTACCAGATGAGAAGCAAATGCATGCGCAGGGAATGCAACAAAGCATCTTCTATTTTGCTTTCACCGATGCCTCATCAAATGATTCCCAATGGCATGAGGTGGAGATATTAGGTGAATCCGGCTGATTTTTCAATGAGAGAATCAGATTTTTATGGGAATCAGATTTTTAACAGTCTCATTCAAAGGGACCACTCCCCCTTGCCTGTTTTGGAATCCCGAATATGAATCTGCCCTCAAGGCATATCAATATCCTGCCATGTCAAAGTCATCATTTCTCCCCAGCAACACCCTGCATTCAAAGCAAAGGTCACGAAGGCAAGCCACTCGTCTTGCACGCGGCATAGAGCCGTTCTATTCCTTCTTTCGACAGGAGCCGAAAACGCAACGTTATTCTCCATCAGATTCCTCAGACGATCGCACGGACTGGGACGGATCAGCATTAAGCACAAGCTCAAATAGCCTGAGAAAACCGCTTCCGAAAAGCATCCCGGGCCCAACGCATCATCAATATTTCCTTTGGGTCTTAGACATGCGGAGGAAAAGGCTTTGTCCCTGGCCAGCCATATAAAAAAAGCTGCCTGCCATTAAAACGAGCATCGCCAGCACGCTCCTGAGGAGCGAATAATGGTAGGTCTTGATAAGATATCCGAATATTCGAAGCCGCGCCTCAAGCCCAAGCTCTTTAAACGCATGGCCCGCGTTTTGAACACGGATGTTCGTTTTACCGTAAGCGAATAGCTTGCTCAGCCATGTCATAGCCGAGATGATTTCCAGATGAACGATCCGAACGCGAGGCCCATAAACTATTTTGGATTCCGGACAACTTGAAATGCACCGCTGGACGAGTTCGGTATCGCCTTCGGTCCCGGTATCTTCCCTAAACCCGCCGATCTCCTTTAAAAGACTCTTCGTGACCGCCATATTATTAGTAAAGCCGAAGTAATACTCCGTCATCGATCGAGCCAGAAGGTACTCCACCTTGGCGTTTTCGTAATCCTGGAGAATCATTGCGGCAATAGAACTATGAGGCGGGAAAGATCGTTTCCCCAGAACGATGGCCGCACCCGTTTCTCTGACCCTTTTATGAATTCCCGAGAGCCAATCCGACGAGACCTCGCAGTCCGCGTCGGTGAAAGCGAGGATGTCCCCTTTTGCAATGGCAAGCGCCTTATTGCGCGCCGCATAAACGTTGGGCACGGGGTCTCGGAGAAGCGTTAGCTCAGGGTATCTGCGAACAATGTCCGGAGACTTGTCGGTCGAACCATTATCGACAAAGATCAATTCCCTCTGGCCGGGGTCAAAATCCTGTCGAAGCAGGGACTTGATACAGCGCTCGATATACAGCTCTTCATCCAGGAACGGAACGATCACCGAAATGATCATGACGGCACTTTCTCCCGCCTGATAAGACCCAACATAAAGGAAATCGACCCGCAAGCAATGCCGGCCGCCATGACGAGGTGGTCGAAAAAAGTCACCGGGATCGACTGCAATCCAAAAATCACTCTCTTTTCTCGTGCGAGAAACGCCAGAAAGCGCATGTTAAGCAGGAACCACAACGGAATCCCGAAGAACGGAACACAGACCGGAATGCGCCCCAGGAACACCAGGATGAGAAGCGTCAGCAACAAGGGCACCAAGATGACACTCAACAATTGCTCTTTGGGAGCGTGGCAGAAGCCGGTCCCGTGCTTTCCGATCTGCGTCCACCCGCGATTGCGAAAAAAGATCTTGGCCCAATCAAAGGGAATTGCAAAATCATTCTTGAGAAATGAGAAAAGGTTGAATCCTTTAAGATGGGTCACCTGGAGGTCTTTTAAAAAAGCAATCGGCTTGCCGGCCGCTGCAAAGCTTTGCCCCAGGGCTGTATCGTCCGCTATTTTCACGCCGACATGAGCCTTTTTTAGGGTGAGATGAAAATCATGCGATCCAACTCTAAAAGCATAGATCGAACCGTATAAGAAGGTAACTCGCTCTGGCAATTGGCTGAAAATGTAGTGCATGTAGAGGTTTTTATACTGGCTAAAGAAGCCCGGGTCCGGGGTGCATTTGGAAAGACATCCCGTCAAGGCGTCCACATGGGGATGTACTTCAAAAAACCGGCTGATTCTGGCCAGCGTATCAGCTGCCACAAGAATATCCGAATCAATGTTGACCAGTATTTGGCCCTCGGCCACCTTCAGTCCATTTTTCCTGGCGGAGACCCTGCCCCCATGCGGCAACAAAACGAGCTTGTCCGCATATGCCCTAGCAATAGAAGCCGTCCGGTCACTGCTTCCGTCATCCGCGACGATAAGCTCATAATGACTATAGGTCGATTGTCGTATCGAACGAAGACACTCTTCGATTGTGTCTTGGCAGTTAAACGCGGGAACTACCACCGACAGGGTCACGAGACATTTTTCTTTTACCACGCCGGCCATCTATACCGCAGCCTGCTCGAAAACAGCACGTTCATACTCCGAGATCACGCGGTGAGCCTCTCCGTCCATCCGGATGCGCCCCTCATCCAGCCATATCGCCCGGGTACAGTGTTTTTTCAAAAAATCACCGTCATGCGAGGCCATGATCACTGTTTTATCATCCGTGATGTGCCCATTGATGAAACCGTCGCTCTTCTGTAAAAAGCCTTTATCCACGAACGCGAGGCATTCGTCAAAGATCAAAAAATCACCCGGCGTATTAAGAAAGATGCTGAGGCTGAGTCTCTGAATCTGCCCAAGGGAAAGTCTTTTGACCGGAGAATGGCTCACAGACGATAACTCGGCCATCTCCAGAATTCGATGCACGTGACGGGACAAAACCATTCGCTCGCCGCCAAAGATGGTACCGCACAGATAGACATTATCGACCACCGACAAATCAAGGCTAAAACCGGTCCAGAAATTAAGCAAGACCTTGGGGTCGACCGGCGCATGGATCTCGCCGCCGGAAGGCTTGTAGATCCCGGCCAGAAGCCTCATCAAGGTGGTTTTTCCAGCCCCGTTCTTGCCTATCACAGCGACCCGCTCTCCCCTTTTGATCTCAAAGGAAACATGGCTCAGCACGGAGAGTTTCCTCATTAAGGATTCTCTTCGAATAAACGACTTAATCATCCTAAAGGCCGTTTCCCTCTGACGCAGAACAAGGAAATGTTTCGACAGATCATTCGCCATGACACATGAATCGTTCATGCCCGCTCCACCGCAGTGTCTTCCAATGACCAAAAAGCCCCAATCCCGAGTGCGAGAAAAAAGACACCCAGCGAGAGACTGTGCAAATAGCTCGTCATGTCAAATCGTCCCATTATCAGACCTCTCAAAGACACCACGAAAGGCGTCACCGGATTACACCAATAAACAAGTTGACGGGCCCACGAGGATATATCTTTGAGCTCGTAGAATATCGGGGTAACAAAAAAGAGCAAGCGGGAAAGCAGCATCCATAAATGTTCCACATCCCTGGCAAAGCAGTTTGCAAGTGACAATATGGCACTGGCGCCCAGGATGAACACTATGAAGGACAAAACAATGGGGAGGGCCAACACGAACATGGTCGGTGAAAATTTGCCGTAAAAAAATGAAAGAACAAGACAGAACAGGAGTTCGAGCAGGAATTTGTAAAGCGAGATACTGGCGTGGGACGCCAGGATAATCTCCCGGCGCACGGTGGTGTTGATCATCAGGGGAATGGCACAGTAAAAGGATGCCATGATCTGCGCTGTCGAGTTGACAAAACAATTGACCATAACGATACCCACAAGCAAATAAAGGGGATAGGCGGGTATGTTTTCTCCAAAGCGCGCGGAAAAGATCGCATACGTTACCGCGAGCATGGCGAGGGGGCCCAAAAAACTCCACAAAAACCCGAGGATCGAATTATGGTCAATGAGTTTAAACTGCGCCCTCGTCAATTCGACCAGCGAATTCCAGTCAGCTTTTGTAAAAGGTCGTTCAACCCGCTTTTCCATCATGACTCCAAATAACTTGTATCTGCATGAAGCCCCCAAATATCATAATCCCCACTCCCCAGAAAATTTCTGGCGGTAAAAATACCGCTTAAAAGTGCGTGGTCGGAGTTATCATATCGGAATAACCCGCCGCGGCCCAACGTTCTGAGATTGTCAAAACGTTCCAAGTATCCGCGAACCGTTTTGACATTCTCCAGATAACCCATCGAATAAACAGGATAAGCGTGAGGGACGCGCACCACAAAGCCATTGATCAAATGCTCGCGCCTGGCGATTCCTATCTTTTCCAACTCCGACATCGCCAGATCCATAAGGTCAATATCGCTTTTGTTCCAAAAATCATCTTTCTCGTCACAAAAATACTCCAGTCCCAGGGAAGTCCGCGAAGGATCCGGCACCATCGCCGGGCTCCAGTTCTTGTAATTCTGTATACGCCCCATCCGGACATCCGGGTCCTGGATATAGAGCCACTGATCCGAGAAAAGCTGCGCGGTATTCAAAACCACATTCACCGCGATAAAGCTCCTGAACCTCAATGCCTCCGAAGCCCCAAGAATGTCCAAGGGAACTTTCGGAGAAAGCGATCTCACGAGAAGAGGAAGAGGCATCGTCGAGAAGACCCCGTCCACTGGAATCTCTTCCCGTTTGTCGCTCCGGAAATCTTCCACGACGACTGAAATCACTCTATTCCCGTCTGTTTTCAATTCAGTGACCTTGCGCCCCCAATAGAACTGCCCGCCCATTTTTTCGATTGATGACTGAAATCTCATGAAAAATTCTCCGGGCCCCGTCCTCGGATAAAGAAATTCCTCGGTCAAGGTTTTAGGCCCTTTCTTCCGGCCTGATGAGAAAACACTCCGCAGGAGGCTTTTAAGAGATAATCCGCGTAAGCGCTGCTCGGCCCAGTCAGCGGAGAGGTTCGCGGAGGCAACGCCCCAAACTTTTTCCGTATAGTGCTCAAAGAACACCTTATAAAGTTCCCTCCCGAAATTCCGGATCACCCATCCTTCGAAGGTCGTGATATCCCCCTTCTTCCGGTACTTGCACCACAAAAGGCTTGCGATGGCTTTCCAACTACCCCACGCACCCAGCTTCAAAAAAGTATCAAAGAATTTGAGGGGGTATGAAAAGAACCGGTGCTTGTAATAGATCCGGGAAAGACGCCTGACGCGCAGCATATCATTCCCCATCATCTTGCTCCAAAGCTCATTGATCTCACCTGACTTCGTCAAGAACCTATGCCCTCCGATATCAAAAAGATACCCTTGATAATCCAGCGTCCGGCATATACCCCCGGGCTGCTGTTCAAGATCAAAGATCACCGGCTTATGTCCGGCCTTGGACAGTTCATGCGCACAGGCCATTCCGGCAGGTCCTGCTCCGATGATTACCGTTTTAAAATTTTTCATATTCATCCATCCATCGAGAAACTGCCACTAGGATCTCAGATCGCATCTTTTAAAAAACCTCACTCTACCGCGGCACTAAAATAATGCGGAGTGTCATCGCGAATCCTCCGGGCACACTCAAACACACAATGGCCGCGATAACGCATAATAGGCGTCACAAAGAATCCCCGTGCGAGCGGAACTTGGCGGGTCTGGGGCGTACCCTTTTAAGGTGAAGGTGGAAATCGGGGATCGCCACTAAGCCGCCAAACAAAAAACCGCTCATGTCTGTCCCCAATCGATTTCATAGATAAATATCCCGTTCTCTTCGTCCGAATAGAAGGGCCTAAAAGAATGCAGACCCTCACCTCCCAAGAAATACAACTTCACAAGCAGGGACCCCGCAAGAGGATCATCCGTTATAAAAGCCTGCTCATTCTTCGGTTGCTTGACCAGAACCACCGTTTTTTGAAAATCGCCATTTTCGTTTAAAATCTCACGGGCCACTCCGTTCTCATAGAAGACAACTTTCCGGGGCCTGTAATATTTCCGTTCGGCGCCGTCAAAAAAAAGGACTTCCTTCGTGCCTTGGTTATAAACGATACCATTGTCGAAATAAGTCAAGCCGCCTTCGCTTTTCCCTTTTTTCGGTTCATCGGGAATGGAATATCGGCTCGAACAAAACTCGCTGGATGCTTGTGGATTTCCGTTCTCAGCCGTGACGTTCTCGATCCACTCCGCATTCTCAGGGGCCAGTGCAAAATCCTTCTTGAGCGCGGCAACCACGTCTCCGCGCGACTCCCCGCGGTGCGCATAAGCGTAGGCTTTGGAAAAATCCCAGTTCCCGAGAAAGGAGATATTTGAAATCTTCATGAGCATCGAACGATCGACGATAAAATAGGCCCTGGCCGGCTTCCCGTATAAAAGATCGAGAATCCGTTGGGTTGTCCCCGCGGGAACATGATATTCGTTCAGGATCCTCTCCCCCCCTTGCCGGTCCGAATCAAGCAAACGTTCCAGGGTCCTTAACCGGCCATACGGCTCAGGGACAACCGAAGAAAGTTCCTCGTAGATTCCATTGGAAGCATTATTCAGCATGCGAAGGATCGCAATAGCCCGAGACTCATCCTTCTCCAAAAGGACCCTTGCCATCCAATAGGCAAGCTGTGCTACCTGATTGTGCGGGTCAAAGACCACTCTCCTTTTCCCGTAATACTTAAACCAGTTGCCATTGTCCCACCATGAGTTCAGGATCGCCTCCCTGGGAGTATGCGCGTCCACATAGTTCAAGGCTGTGTACCACCCATCATTCATCAGAGGATAGATCCTCTCCGCAGTCGCAATCCCCGATTTGGCCGCCACAAGGATCAAGAGGACGAGACCTGTCGCGAAAGCCAGGGTCGCGACCCTGCGTTTCCATCCCGCCATCGTGAGCGAGAGAAAGGAAGGCAAAAGATCCCCCAGGAAAACTCCGAGGAAAAAGAAGAAAGGTGTAAACAGAAAAAAAACAAAGCGTTGGCTTTTCAGGGTCGCTGCGGCCAGGAAAACAACCCAGCAGAGCATCATCAACGTCACATCTTTTCGCTTTCCATCCCATTCTTTGAAGATCACGAAAAGAAGCCCCAACACGGCCAGCAAAAGAATCCCCTTATTATAAAAAAAGGAGCTGAGTGCCTGAAGTTTCGGGGCAGATAACTCCGAGACGGTATACAAGAGATTAGGCCAAATCTCCGGACTGTGAGAAGTCCCCCACCGCGGAACCACGAAATTCCCCACACGAAGCGCCTCTGAAAACATCCGGACTCCTAAAAATCGATATCCGATAAAATCTGCCGCCACAAAAAAGACCCCCGCCGTGGCCCCGTAAAAAAAAAGCTCCCTCAAAAGCCGTTTGGAATCCCGGGCGCAGCGAACGATCGCTACACAGGAACGAAGAAGAAAAAAAGACACAAGGATCAGGGCGAAGAGCCACCATCCCATCCAGGAGATCATGAAAAGCGCCTGAAAAGACGAAGCGAGAAGGACAAAAAGCAGCCACCGGAATTTATAAGTCCCCGAACGCATGGCCTCCACGAGTAAGCCCGTAATCGCAAGGGCCAGGAACAAATTGAGGGAGTCATGATCATACCACCCCGCGCACGTCCGGTTGATAAATACATCGGACATACCCGTCAGAAAGACGGCAAGAAATGCCGAGAGATCCGAAAACCAACGCCTTACGAAGGCATAGAATGTTAAAAGAAAAACAGAAGTATAGAAAAGCGGGACAAAGAAGAGGAAACGCTCCAGAGGGATAAATGCAAAAAAGCTGAACGCTCCGTAGAGGGCTGCGGACACGTAGAACAAAAGTTGAGCATACCGGGGCGTGGCGCCTCCCAAGGGAGCCAGACTGTAGGTATCATAACTCTCCCCGCGAACTTTCGCATCGCCGGGATACCCATTTTTTAAGACGTTTTGCGTGTACCGGGCCCAATCGAAGGGATCGTTCTCCAAAAGATATGTTTGTCCTCCGGGAGATTGAAAAGGATCCTTGAGTCGCTGATACTCTTTGTTGATCCGATCCTCAAGGATTGCGGCAGCCTGAGTCATCCCAAACTGTATTTCCAAAGGATTTTTCTTGGCGTTATTTAACGCGCGATCCCTTATATTCTCCTGAAGATATTGGTAAGACACATTCCGGACTGCCTGTTCTCGCAACTGGGGGAAATAAGCCGGGTACAAACGAATATAGACATTGCCCCCGAGACACGCGAGGATAAGCATGAGTGGCACCCAATATCTTCCAGCAGGAGAAGGTTTAGCGATATTTTCTGATACTCTTTTAAAGAAATATCTCATCGTCCGACCCCCGAGAAAGTAGCGTGGTACAGGCGGAGTGGCCAGGACATGAGCTTGCAGAATACCGGGAAATGAAGCGCCATGAAATGAAGCACGCGTGTGGGGAGGCAATGCCTCGATTGTTGCTCACGGACAGACCCTTCATCCATCACATGCGTGGCATCCATCAAAAAAAAACGGATACTTTCATTGTATCCCAGAAGCCGGATATTTTGATCGCCCTCAGGCCCGGACCACCTTGCGCCTCTTCTCTGAAAAACATGTGAGTAATCATGAATCTGATGAATCGGTTTGTAAGCTCGGGAGACATCCACGACAGGAACGCCGATTTTTCGGAAATAATAGATCATCCAGTTATCCCAGGCAGGACGGCCGACTACAAAGGGTGGCATAGAGATCTCGATACTTTTAGGGAAAACAAAGAAATCGCTTCCTTCGGGAGCCTCGGGCTTTCCTCTCTCCGCGACGGTTTTCTCCAAAATTTCCAACCAATTCGGGCTTGCCATGTCGATGTCTTCGGGGAGATCCACATTCATTCTCTGTCCCACGGCAAGAAACCCTGAGCGCCATCGATTCACCCTGGCAACGGCCGTCAAAAAACCATCCGTAAGTATGATGTCCGCATTCACATAACAAACAATAGGATTCCGCGCTATCGCCTGAGCCTTTTTAAAGACCGAATCGAGACGAGGAGTACCGTATTCATTCTTGAGAACCTCAGGAACATGCCGCACACCGAATTCCGCGCAAGCTTGCGCGATACCCGCATCATCGCCAAAAAGGATGATCTCGGGTTGGGGCGTCAATGCAATCCAGCTTTTAAAAGCGTTCCTTTGCCGTCTTGCCGTATCAGTCGTTTTAAAATCTCTCGGGACAGAAAATATTGTCAGCATACGACCTCATCCCGCATTACGCGGTCTACGCAGGGAGCCCCTAAAAATTTCGGGCGAGCAAAGCGCGTTACTTCGAAATGTTTAGACGTGTCGTAGCGTGGAAAACCATGCTGCCGAAAGCTGCTGCCATGCGTTCGCCAAACTTCGCAGGGCATTCTAACTTATTTCATATTGTAAAACCAGTACGCGTTCAAGCACTGAATCTATCCCACTCCCGAGATGATAAACGACGATAATGCCTGTGTTCTCTCCTTTTCATAACGCCTCTTTGCGACTATTATACCCCGCAAGTATTGTGTTAAATTACCGGGGCTTCCTGAGTACTCTTGGATAAGATCATGACAAAAAGAGAAAAAAACACCTACTGGGAACGGCATGCTCGCCGCACAACAGCGATCTTTGTTCTTGTTTGCCTTTTGACGCTTGATTTTCTGAGCGCCAACCTTTATTTCTTGATCTACGGCTCTCCGTGGGGTTTCCGGCGTGAAATACTCAACAGAGCACCAGAACCCGGGATAGCCTCGCCAATCTATCATCATGATCTTGCGAAAAACGCTTATTTTAAGAATCTGAAATGGGGATCCGAAATATATAGTGTTTATACTAATTCGCTTGGTTTTAGAGATAAAGCTGTCCGGGATGTTCCTCTAAAATCAGACCACCGACGGATACTTTTCATGGGGGACTCGTTTACCTACGGAATAGGTTGCGACTTCCCGGACACGTTCGCAGGCTTGTCGAACGAGGCACTTGCCGAACAAGGGATTGAGGTGCTTAACGCCGGTGTTGAATCCTATTCACCGACGATTTATTGGAGAAAAACAAAATCTCTTCTCGAAGACGTCGGCCTTCGATTCGACGAAATGATCGTCTTTATCGATATCTCCGACGTCGAAGACGAGGCGACTCGCTATTTTCTCAATGAAAAGGGAAATGTTGTCGGCTACGATGCCGAACGACTTCCGCCGGATGCGACAAATAGAATATCACAAAAGTCCCTTTTGCCACCCTCCACGGCTCAGATCGTCGACCGGGTGGGATTATTGATCAAAAATAATTCCATACTTGCGTTTTATGTATTATTCGAAATTCGCCGGCTATGGAACGCGGCAGCCCTCCGTTTGGTCGGGATACCGAACGGCCTAATTGGGAGCAAGACTATCAATTGTCGCAAGTCTCTTTGGACGATCGATAAGAATATCTATGAGGAATATGGGCAGGAAGGCCTCTGGAAATGCGGGTTTTACATGGACAAATTAAACGATCTGCTCCGCGAGAGAGGGATCGATTTGACCGTCGCGGTCTACCCGTGGCCCGATCAGATTTTTCACAATGACCGTGATTCAATCCAGGTATCTTTCTGGAAAGATTGGTGTCAAAAACACGGCGCCCGTTTTCTGGATTTTTTTCCGTATTTTTTGACGGGACGCACAAACTCTGAGAGGGAAGCCTTACTTGATCGGTATTATGTTCCAGGAGACGTTCACTGGAACAAGAACGGCCATCGGTTGGTCGCAAAGGCTTTTTTAAAGTTCTATTCAAAACGCAGTATCCAGGCCTCCTCAAACTGATCCACCCCGCATAGTGGTTGTGTCTCCGGCCAGTTCCAGGACAAAGTGGATCATCATGATGGACGCGATAGATTATAACGTCGAAAAGCGAATAAATCGTTGCGATAAAAACGCATAAAATGGCTATGCTCTATCCTCGGATTGAACACTAACGCGCACTGCGAAACATTTGAAATGGAAGCAAGTAAATAGTCGCACCGGGATAGCAACAGGCAGTCAATCAGCACGTCCTCCCCTATTTTATACCCGTAACACCCCTTACTTGCGTGCACAGGATTTCCGGACAACCGGGTGGAATCCCAGAAAACAAGACGATCTTTGAACAAAGCCTGCATGCGAGACAAAGAATCCGAATCCTCCGTCGCGAGAAATATCTTATACTTTGGCCTTTTTTTCAAGATAGCGTCAATCTGCTTCTTTATATAATCGTCTGGGAGACGAACGGCCCCTTCCTTTCGCACCTTATCCGTGCCGCGAAGATGCATTCCAACCACATAATGTCCGTTGAACTCTTTTACCGCGAACTGATCGACTTTTTCAAGGATATGCGGTTTTATCTTAATATGTTTTTTTACAAGCTCGTGTTTCCGGGAAAGGCTGAGCAGATCACGAGCAAAATAAGATAGTCTTATGGCATCCGCATCACTTTGCTCGTGAAGGGAGGGAAACGGGCTGACTACCCGGAAATCCGCGGGAGCTATCGGCTCAAAAAAATACTCCCACCAATTCGGTCCGTGACCGGGGTCATAATAGGCGCCCGAATCAAAAAGGACGGTTGGCGTTCTGCCACTCTTTTCGCACCGATCAAGAAGGCCGATCACACCCATAAAATTCGAGAAAAAACCACAGGGCCTTGATCTTATAATCCCATCACATTCCGCGATGGGAGCGTAGAGATTACCCACACTTAAGACTTCTTTTAATTTATGAGAAAACGAGACAAACCTGTCGGCTGTCACTGTTTGAAGCATTAACAACATTGGCACATAGCGGCAATTCTTGAGCGCTTCGGTCCATTTTTTCACACAAATACCGAACCGTTGCTGCCTCCGTCGAGAACGTTTTCTATCGAACCTTTTCGAACCCGGGATAGGGCAAACGATGGCTCCGGATCTATTTTTATATTTTTTCACAGCTCAGGTAGCCCCTTAATTCAACGCAACGCTCGCGGGATATAATAGTCGCAAGGGAGCGTTATGAGAAGGAGAGAACACAGGCATTATCGTCGTTTATTCTCTCGTGTGAGGGAGAGCATCAGCCGGGGGCTGGCAAGAAAGAAGCCTGTAAGTTGGATTACATGGATATTTAATGAGACTCCCGGTGCGATTATCCGAGAGATCCGGGACGGAGGCATGAGCGGGTGGACTTATCGGGCTGTGGGAGCCGAAAACCGGCCTCAGCACAACGTGAAAAGCCGAAATTCAGGAAGCATCGCCCGTTTGTCCACAGAGAGCGACGATAGTATGCGCGTGAAAAATTGAGAATGCGGGACTTCGGATCGGTAGTGCCAGGATTCGACAAGACTATCTGGGGAAGGGCCGAGGCATGTGCGTATGCACAAAAGCGATTTATTCGTATTTGGATGTATTGCCAGGCGGGTTAAAGCACGAGATTTTCAGCAGTCTGAGACGATGCTACTAGAGGCGCTACAAGCAGTTTCTTTTGCAGGTGACTACCCTCGGAAGATCGAAGGAATGGCCGAGGTAGAGGAGCATCCCAAAGAGGGTTGAGGAGAGGACCTTCCTTGGGCACTTTGAAGGCGATTTTTCGATTGGCCAGAACCGGCAGTTGCCTTGGCTCGCTTGTCCAACGGACGAAACGAGCCACGCTACTGGTTCAATTCAAGAGAAGAGATGCCTCGCCTCGAGTGTTTGGGGCGCTCGCACGCAAGGCCCGAGAGATTGCCGGCGGAGATTAAGTGGTTCATGGCCTATGACCAAGGGCGCGAGACTGCCCAACATCGGCTAATCACTACCGGAACGCAGATGCAAGTCCATGATGCCCATCCTGCCAGTCTTTGGAAGAGCGGGACCAACGATGACACGAACAGCTTGGTTCAGTTTTCTCCCGAAAGATACAAGCTTCAACAAAGTCTCACTCCGGGAAAATAACGATTCCAGCATTTTCTGAACCAGAGCCCCCCAAAGGATTTTAAGCCGGCATTCGCCGTACAAAGCTTTCGAATACCTCGCAGGCGTCGCCTTAAAAAACTGAAGCTCCTAAGTCCATGTCAAAAAAGGTCAAGCTGAGTAACCATATTCATCGCAGCAATCACTTTATTCACGGCCTGTTCTCTTGAATGGGAGATGCAGAAGACTTCATGGTTTTCGTGGTCTTAATCACCCAATCAAGGACCGCGAATCCCCCGACAAAAAAAGTCATTCTTTTATCGCCCGCCCATATCTCCTTGACGATCCTGTCCTTCGATCCGATGGGAAAATTCGAAAGGTGATAAGGGTCCGCGCTCGTTTCGGCAACAAATATGACTTTAAAAAACTCATACTTTGACAGATCATCGAAGGTCCCGATTCCATCATGCGTTGCCCCAGAGCCATAGACGACAACATGTTTCAGTGGCTTGCTGACGTACCCGGCTTCGCTGAAAGCAAGCATCTGCGCCATCAGAATATCACCCACAATAGCGAAGTCTGGAATGTTCCTTTCAACCTCCGTCGCAACGCCCTGGTAGACCTTGAGAGCATTCCGGTACTCCAGGGATCTCTCGTAGGCATTGACACCGGTTAATTTTGGGTTTTTGAAAAGCAGACCATGGGAGCATAACAGTAAAAATAAGATCATCGCCGCCATCAACCCGGTGAAAATATCTTCCTTTTTAACAAGTGTAGAAAAAAGATAAACAAAAAAAAGGAGAACGAAAGGGGTGACAAGAACCATATAGCGAGGGATCATGCAGGGCGCCAAACTCGACGATAAAAACCAGCAGGCCACCATCCCTAGGATGGCTAAGCCTTTATAGTGATCATTCAGGTAGGCGGAAAGGCTTCGCCCCTTCCCTCCGTCTGAAATCCATCGGAACAAGCAACGTCCAAAATAGAGTACCGACGTGGAAAGAAAAACCCAAGCGACGGGAAATTTCCACAGACTACCCCAGTCATTAAACACATAGCCGCTTGGCGCGATGGTTCTGAACCTCACCGCAAGCAAGAAAAATGCGACTGAGCAAGCTCCGATGACCCACGCGATATTAGCGCCGAATATTTTCCTATTGGGCTCGCTCGAGAAGGAGAGAAGGCAAGCCCCCAAGAGCATGCCGACGGTGCTTCCACCGGACAATTTGACCATCGCGGAAAATATGGCCATCGCGCTGGCCATGAAAAAGTTCTTTCTTATTGCCATCAGAAGAGAGGCCACCGCAAAACACGCGCATACGATCTCCATGTTAAGAAGCTCGACTTGGGCTTGAATGAGCGGCAGCGCTAAAAACAGTATCGTTCCCAGCGTTGCCCGTTTCGCACCGACAATTTCCAGCAGTATTTCACGAAGGGCCGCCACAAGGATGGCTCCGGCTGCAAATACAATCAAATGGTTCATCAGGATAAAAGCCTGGGGCGAAGGCGCGAAATACATCAAAAGCGCAATGACCTGGGGGTAAATCGATTCAGGATACTGGAGTGGCCCTCCCAGAGCATAAGTTTTTTGTTGCAGCAACCCGATCCAATCCCAGTGATGATGGGCAAGCCAGAGAGGTTCCGAGAGAACACCGAACAGGGCATCTCCGAAGGGTGGGTAAAAAAGAACTTGAAACCGCGATAAAATCAGGTAGAGAAATGTCACTGCCCCGAATTTAAAGCTGCTGGCCCCTTGCAAAAACCAAAGGGAAAAAAGCAGGAACAGACCGCCGGAAACAACGGAGGTTAAAGGCCCCAAACACGCGTCCTCGACCATACCGACATAATAACCGAGGGGCCTTATTTCCTTTTCATGGGAGAAAGCGATTTTCCTTAATAGCCCGATCTCCCCTCGAGAATACAACTCCGCCGCCTTGGACGGAAATCCCATATTCAGGATAGTAACGGATGAGCCTACGACAAGCAGAAGACAGCAAAAGATTATGATGCGTTTCTTTGCCTGTGCCACAGGAATAAGCTTTCTTGGTCTATTGTAAAGCAAGGCGTCATCGGGGCGGATACTGTTTTTTGCATCAATTTGGATACAGCGGCCCGGGTCCGAAAAATTGCCTGGGCATTTCAGGAAGGTGATTCCATCTCAGTACCAGTCGGGCACAGGGTAAACGAAAACAGACTTTATTAAAAGCAAAACACGAAGGGCATATTTTAAGCCGATCGCGTCCGCCCCATTTTTTCACCTCTGCGCCTGACGGTGACTGGGGCTGCCCCACAACTTCCGCTTCGCTGAAATTGATGGGTATTGGGACTGCCTGTTCCGCCATCCCCGCACGGAACAGAACAACAAAAAATTGGTGGACCGGAAGGGAGTTGAACCCTTGACCTCCACAATGCCATTGTGGCGTTCTACCAACTGAACTACCGGCCCATCATCATTTTAAACCGAAGCAAGTCCCCGGCGTTTTCTGCCGCCCTCGCGGCAGGGCCAGGACTGGCTCGTCAACGACCACAGTTATAAAAACTCACGGGAAAAAATTCATGCCAGACTCACGCCTCAAGACAAGAGGCGGTATTCTACTGAAGAACATGGGGAATGACAAGCAAAGCGTCGGAGGAAATTAAAAAAAAGTCTCGGGCTTCAGGGGAAGACCTTCCTGATCCCCCGGAACGACACACCACAACATATCCCAAACCCCGCAACCCAGCCGTTTGAGCGCGCGAAACGATCCGTCAAAAAAACCCGCCGTATCGCGAAAAGCCCGGGGACTGCCGTCATTCTGTCCGTCATGTTCCCTGATCGCCGCAGGAATCGCATAAGGAAAACTCACCACGTTCTTAATCCCCCGAGTGAAGGTCCGGCCCATTTGCGTGAAATAGCCTTGCTCCTGGGCCGCGCAGACGGGAGACAAAGCCGTAAAGATCGCGCCCACGATCAAAAGTGCCAAGATCTTCGTTTTCATAAGCCACCCACCCTTTCAGGGATATCCCGGAATCGAAAGAACTTTAAAGTTTTGAAGCGCCGAAGCCGATGCTTTTTATGCGAATGAGAAACCTATGACGAACGATCAACCTCGAGAGGAACCGATGAAATCAGCTTATAGCTGTCCCGCGTGCCAGTGGTCCGGCAGTGAAGCAAGCTTCGTCACCAAGATCCTCTCGATCATGTACCGCCCCAAACACGACAACATCCAGGCCTTCAAGCAGATCAAGTGCCCCAAGTGTCATAATCTCGTCACGATCATTTTCGAGACACTTGACGGGACCATCGTTAAATAAAAGCTCTCCCCTAACGCCCCTTCTTGAAGCATCCAAAGTGTGTCAGTTTGATCCCGAGATGGTCAATGTACCTGCGTAGTTCTTTCAGGCTGAAAAGCTGGTATTCCCGTTCTCTCGGGATCGTAAGGGAGCTGATCGCGCAAAGTTCGTCATCCACCCACCCCGGGTGACACATGATCTCGCTTCGCCCCTCGGGCAGAGTGAAAAGCAAATGCCGCAGCACCTCTTCCGTCCAGAAAGTATGCGGGTCCAGGTTCCCGTAGAAATGATCCGTAGTTTTGAGCTCCTTGTGAGTATTCTTGATCTCCGGTTCGGTCAATAGCCGCGTCCAACGTATGGGGAGATCATTTTTTTTCGCGATAAGAGCCAACGCCTCCAGAAACGGCCTGAAATCATGCATGTGATGATGGACATCGACGTGGGTGGGTAACCGGTCGAAAGTCTTCGTGAATTTCTGGAGTTGGGCCTTGAACTCCTCGGCGATCTCCTGGACCGGCGGAAGCTTCTTCAGGGAGTATTGATCCTTTTTCTTGAAACGCCCGTCCTTCTGAAGAAGCGAAGGCACCAGCGAGGGCTTGGCCACGGGTTTTCCGAGGGTGACATTCAGATGAAGTCCTACGCCGAGTTTTTTCCGGGAAACGATCTCCCGGACCACCCCGATCCCCAGGGGAAGATTGATCAGAAAAGTCGTGCTGGTGACGATCCCGTTCTCATGGGACTTCAGGATCGCTTCCGTGACCTGGGAGGTCAGGTTGCAATCATCCGCGTTGACAATAAGTGTTCTGGGGCTCATATCTCCATTCCGTCTCAGGGGATCACGATCACGACCGTCGCAATCGCGTATTCCCGTTCATGCGCCACTGATAATTCGATCTGTCCTTTCACCGGAACGCGCCACGCCTTCCGGCACTCAGCGCTCAAAGAAATATAGGGCTTCCCCGAGGCCTCACGTTTTACCTCGATCCCCGAGAGCCGCTGGCCTCTTCCGGGGCGTACCTTCAGCGCTTTCAGAATGGCTTCCTTGGCGGCGAAGCGGGCCGCGTAATGCTCGAACTTCATGCGCTTGGCCCCGCAGTACGCCTGCTCGTCGGCGCTAAAAACACGGTCCAGGAACGGCTTCCCGGACCGGAGGATCATCGCTTCCATCCGCCCGACTTTGACCAGATCAATGCCCTGAAGGATCTTCAAAAAAGCCTCTTCAGGATGTGACGGCGGTGTGGAGGAACCAATAAGCTAAAAGAACAACGACAAGCGCGGAAATAATATAAAAATTATTGAAACGCCAGAAATTCCAAAGCTGCGCGCCGGTTGAAACGGACGGGGCCGCCACCTTCTTCTTGAGAAGGAC
>Ga0118677_10006892_pt1 | contig 19051 bp, 19 predicted proteins | sample AliMusrvi5mmetaG_FD_86154 | JGI IMG/M metagenome (GOLD analysis project Ga0118677, IMG submission 86154) | reverse complement strand
ATTGTGTGCCACCATTAGTAGATGAGGTTGTTCCTCTGGTATAAGTTGCATATTGTGTGCCTGTCCAGAAGTACAATGTTGGGCTTACATTCAGGTTATTCCAGCCTGCTGATTCCCAATCTATTGCACATGGATAAGGATTCCCGACTAAATTCCAACCTAACCCTCTTGCTGTATTGGTTAATGGAAGTGAAATACTACCTGTATTCAAATTGGCAGATGTTTTACTCCAGAAGGTGATCAGTGAACTAGTGTTATGTTAATCATGAATTGACGGATAAAGTTTTTTCAATTTTATTCGGGCATCTTTGGTAGTAAACTGCCAATTTATTTTTCTATTCTTATTATTCCTTTTAGATTGCCATGAATTGACTTCATCGGTCACCTCATTTATTGTTGAAATATGCCTGTTCAAACATTGACCATTTAGTACATGCAATTCTATTTCTGCCATATTGAGCCAGCTTCCATGTTTAGGAGTGTATATAAATTCAAATTTGTCCCAAATTCTCTTTGCTTCGTTTGGCTCAAATGTTTCATAAAATGCAGATGCCACATGTGTTTTAAAATTATCCATTACCAATGTTATCTTTTTTGCCTTTGGGTATTCTTTATCAGCAAGACGTTTTATGAATAATGCCCAGTCTTTTTTTGTTTTAAATTCAGTAACTTCAGTAAAACGCTTTCCCCGTAATGGTTCATTTGCCATAAAGATATTTACAACTCCATGTCTGATGTATTCATAATCTACCCTTGCTTCTTGTCCTGGCTTCATACATAAGGATGTTTGTCCTTCTGCTATCAACTGTTTAGGGGACTCATCCATGCAAACTACAGGTTTGTTTAGATCATAAGGCCTTTTATAAACATCTAAAACTCTTTCCATATTGGCAACAAATTCACTGTTCTTCTCAGGCGGTATTACCCAACCTTTCACTTTCCAAGGCTTAAGTTCATTTTTTTTAAAACGCTCCTGACTGTAACATGAGATATGCGTTCAACATAATTAAGTTCAACCATTGTGTCTGACAATAATCGCAATGACCATTTGGCGAAACCCTTTGGTGGCTTGCTACAGCACAAGCTTACTAATTTTGCCTCAACATCACCATCTACTTTTTTCTCATATACTCGTTGCGTGAGTCGGCGTTCTAAAACTGCATCCAGTCCTTCTTCAATAAATCTTTTCTTTACTCTGTCAATTGTACGCATACCAACCTTTAACACTTTACTTATTTGTTCGTTTGTCACTTTTTCTGAATACTTTCCTTCATCACAATTTAAAAGAATGTATGCGGTTCTATATGTTTGCGAAGTATGCGATCCTTTGTTTATGATCGCTTCTAATTCTTCTACTTCTTCCTTTGTTAATTTTACTGTGTATCGTATCATGTTTGTATATTTTTTTACAAATATACAAATTTTATTTAATACGTCATATTATATTTAACTTAACACTAGCTTTGTTTAATGCATTTACAGCTTTAAAAGCTGAATTATCTTTTTCCTTGTTTAAAGAGTTTTTGTTTTCCATGTTAGTAAAATTTTAAGGTTATTTTTTAAGAACTAATTTCATGAGAGCATAACTCCACAAAAGAAATAGTCAAGTAAAAAAATAAACCCGCCGGAATTTGTTTGATTCCAAGCGGGTTTGAATGAAATAGAATTCCATTTGAATTACTATTCCCCGTAAAAACAATTTAAACAAAAAAGGGAAATAAAGCAATAGAGAGAATACTTTAAGGAGCAAAAACAGAAGGAAGTCAAATGTGATAATTAGGGGAGGTACATTTTTAATGAAATAAAAAAAATCACACTCAAATCACACTAACGCATCACACTCAGGTGATTTTAGGCAAAAGTAGGTCGAAGGGAAAAGGTCTTTTTAGGAGAGCTAACTGCTTGTCTATCAAATGTAAACAAGCAGTTATTTGTTTGTAGCGAGAACGAGAATTGAACTCGTGACCTCCGGGTTATGAATCCATCAAAACCCCTCTATTTACTATAAAATCGTTTGCAAAAAGCGACAATTTCAAACAAAACTCAACAAAATCACACTAAAATATCACACTAATTAATTTTAAAATAATTATCACTTTTTTTGTTTTTTAATAAGGGATCAATTTGAATAGCTTTATGGTATTCTTCTCTTGCTTTTTTCATGTCTTTTAATGCGTCTTTCAGAAGAAAAGCATAATAATAATGAGCAAGAGCATAATTCGAATCCGAATTTATTGCTTCTTCATAATGCTCCTTTGCACCTTCAACATCTTTGAAATTTTCATAAAGAAATTTTGCATAAACAGAATGTACTTCAGTGAAATTAGGATTAATTTCCAAAGCTTTTTTGTAATGGTTACTAGCAGTTTCTAAATCATGATATTTATAAATAAACATGGTTGCATAAAAAAAATGTGCTTCAGCTAAATTTGGATTTATTTCTAAGGCTTTTTTGTAATGTTCTTCGGCATCTTTAGAATCATAGAATTCTTGTTCAAGCAGAACAGCATATTTAAAATGAGCTTTATCAGAATTAGGATTAATTTTCAAAGCTTTTACGTACTGCAATCTTGCCCTATCAATATCTTTTAATTTTTCATCAATGAAATTAGCATATTTATAATGAGCTTCAAAGGAATTTGGTTCTATTTCTAATGCTCTTTCGAATTGCATTTCAGCATCTTTGATATCATTTAGTTTATATCCAAGAAGCATAGCATATTTGCAAATAACTGAAATAGAATTTGGATTAAGTTTTAAGGATAGTTCATATTGCTTTTTAGCACCTTTAAAATCATTTGATTTCTCTTCTAGCAAATAAGCATAAAAAGCATAAGTTACCGGTTCATTTGGATCTAGTTCTATACCTTTTTTAAAATATTCTTTTGCTTTATCAAAAACATTTAAGTTATAATAGCAATTTGCTATTGATAATGTTGACACAAAAGTTACATCTCCTTTATTTTCAATAGTATTAAATAGAATTAATGCGGTTGAATAATCTTTTTTTGAAAAAGCGCTGAATGCAGCAACCCAATAAATAATTAAATCAATATTTTTTTGTAATTTACCATTTTTTATTTCCGAAAGGCTTGAAAACTTCTCTATTTCTGATTCGCCTTTCATTTCTTTTCTTAAATATTTTGATGAGATATTTATATATTTTAAGCTCGCCTCATCATCACTTGAACAATGTTCATACAAATCACCCCATATTACTAAATTAGCATTTAGTTTTTTGCCAATTGAATCAGCTTCTGAATAGCTGTGAATACAATCAATGGTGTCAAATTTAATAAATAAATTCAAATTATCTCTATCATTCATTTCTTGGAGGCGAGTAATAATAGTTTTTTCAATATTCGTTTTTTTGAATTGGCACTTTTCAAGAGGTTCAAAAGGTAGAAGTAATATATTATAACTACCTTTTGTTGTGTCAAAAGGGGTATTACTATACATATTATCGTGGGGTTTTTTATTAATAGTTCGGGGCCCGTGTATATTTTTTGGTAATTATCTATTTCATGCCCATCCCAAGTCTGTTCAACAATCGTGTAGCTTGCCCATTTTATTGGCAAAGTAATTTGAAACCCATATTTGTCGTTTTTATAAATTATGGAGGCTGTCTGTTTTTGCGAAATGCTCAATCGGTTATACAAAAAATATCCGCGGGCAACAATTGCCGCGACTACAGCAACTATAACTATAATCAAAACAATGTTTATTTTTTTCATTTTATAATAATCTTTACAAACCTCCTACTACCAACTTTTATTATCATGCCATCTTCTAAAACAACCTCTTTTTTCCAATCAGCGACTCTTTCTTTTTTATCTCCAATTATAGTTTCCACTCCCCCGCCATCAACCAATCTTTTCGCTTCATTTTTTGATAGCGCCAATTTTGCGTCTAACAATAAATCAGAAATGAAATAAACTTTTTTGTCTGTTTGAAAAACCGGAATATCACTTGGCAGTTCTTTATTTCTAAAAACTTTATCAAACTCTTCTTCTGCTATTTTGGCATTTTTTACTCCACAATATAATTTTACAATCTCCCTGGCCAATCTTGCCTTTAAATCTCTTGGACTGGCACCACTTGCTAACGAATTTTTTATGTCGGCTAAATCCTGCATGGTCACTCTCGTGCAAATCTCAAACCCGGGAACAATTAATGCATCTGACCAACCCATCACTTTTCCATAAATATCTTTAGGATCATCATCTAAGTTAATCATATTTCCTTCGGTTTTACCCATTTTCTTTCCTGTTGGATCAACTAGAAGCTTCATTGCAATAACAAATTTTTCTTTATTTTTCATTTTCTTCATTAGGGTTCTTCCGGCCAACATATTAAAGGTTTGATCGTTCCCACCAATTTCCATATCCACATCCATGGTTACCGAATCATAAGCCTGGAATATTGGATACAAAAATTCATGCATATGGATATCCTGCCCAGCTTTTATTCTTTCTTGAAACATATCTCTTTCTAATAATCTAGCATGCGTGAATTGAGAGAATACAGATAATAAATCTACTGGTCTTAATTTATTAGACCACTTTTCATTATGCAAAAATCTAACTTTTGATTTTTTTGAATCTAATATTTTAAGAATCTGTCTTTTATAGTCCTTAGCATTTGCTAAGACTTGCTTGCGTGTAAGAGGCTTCCTTGTCTGATTTTTCCCGGTTGGATCTCCAATTGTTGCGGTAAAGTCTCCAATCAAAATAATTATTTCATGCCCCAATTCCTGAAATTGCCTAAGTTTTTCAAAAATTACCCCATGTCCAATGTGCAGTTTTCCAGTTGGATCAAATCCGCAATATATTTTAAGCTTTTTACCAGAGAGCAAAACCTTCTCCACGTCTTGTTTGTTGGGATAAATATTTTCTACGCCCCGGGTTAGGACTTCTTCTACTTTTTGTTTATCGGTTACTGTCATATTTTTTAAATTAAAAACATTACTAAATAATAACAATTTATACAAAAAAAAGAAAGGGTGGTTTTACCCACCCTAGTTAAACGTCCCTCCTCGTGTGTATCTGTTACCAGATACCTTGCAATCTATACAAACATGGATTATTTTACGCCCACCCGTTTCGTCTATCATCATCTCCGGACAAAAGTTGTGTTTTCCGGGCGCAGCCATAATTGGTAAACGCTTGCCACATCTCTCACACACTCTTGTTTGTTCGTTTTGATCATCCATAATATTTCTCCTTGTTTTTAAAGAACTAATTTTTCCACTAAAAAATCCCCGTCCGCTGGGCATAAATAAATTATGCTCAAAGGACGAGGAATTCTCGTGGTACCACCTTTGTTTTTTCTCATCGACGGCCAAAGCCAGCGATTATCCCATGATTACGGAGGAAGCCGAGTTTGCACTAACGCACAAACCATCTCATCGGGCCCAACCCTTCGACAAGCTCAGGGCTATAGCCCCCAGCCACCAAAGGACCCGAGTCAAAGATTTTGTATTTTTTAAAGATACTTTATATTAGCACAACAACTAATCGTGTCAATATCTTCTAGAACTTATCTGCCAACTTATATATTTCTCCGGCGCCCATAATTATTAAAACATCTCCGGTTTCTATTCTTTCTTTTATATATTTTTCTGCATTGGGTAAAGCCACATACGCCACATTTTTTTGGTTTATTTTTTCAACTAATTTTTTAGAGGAGACTTCAGAGCTGATTTTTTTTGTCTCCCTGCCGGCAACATCATAAATGTCTGTGATTATAATATTATTTATGTCTGCTTCTCTAAAAGTTTTCACAAAATCGTTAAACAAATAATATGTTCTTTGGTGCTGATGTGGTTGGAAAATACACCAAATATTTTTTTGGTGATATTTTTCTCTGGCTGCTTTTAACGTTGCCGAAATTTCATTTGGATGGTGGCCATAATCAGAGACTACGGTTATTTTTCTACCATTGGCATTCCCTGACTTTACTTCAAACCTTCTCCAGGTTCCTTCAAATTCCAACAACGCCTTAAATGTTATTACATCGGGAATTTCTAAAATTCTTGCAACTTGCAAAACAGCCATAGCATTAGAAACATTATGCGCTCCGGGTACCTTCAAAATACTCTTAATCTTTTTAGCCTCATTAAGCTTTAACGAATATCCAAAAACTTTAAATTTAGGTTCTATAATTTCTGGCGGATATTTATCATCTTGGTTAAAAACCAACGAGCCGTCTGCAGGAAGCTTCATAATAAATTTATTAAAAGCTTTCTTTACATTTGCAAAAGTTTTAAAATAATCTAAATGCTCTTTATCAATATTTGTTATCACAATTACTTTTGGCGAATAATGCAAAAACGAAGAATCATATTCGCAGGCCTCAATAACCAAAAGTTTGCTTTTACCTGATCTAAAATTTGATCCGCCAAACTCTTTCACTTTTGTCCCCACAATAACTGTGGGGTCCAATCCGGCCGCTGTTAAAACTAAAGCAATCATTGCGGTTGTTGTGCTTTTTCCGTGAGCTCCCGCCACTGCAATTGTATAATATTCTTTTGTTAAATCACCCAACGCCTCAGGATAGGATTTAGTTTGTAGCTTGTAGTGAGTAGCCCGTAACAACTCGGGGTTATCTCTCTTCACGGCGGGGCTATGCACCACCAGATCAAAATCTTTTTCAATATTTTTGGCAAAGTTCCCAATAAATATTTTAATCCCTTTTTCCTTTAAAAAATCTGTAATTTCCGAAGCAACCAAATCAGAGCCACTCACTTGGTGCCCCTTAGATAAATAATATTGCGCCAACGCGCTTACCCCTATCCCCCCTATGCCAATTAAATGTACCCTCATTTTTCAATTTTTAATTTATTTTTCTGTCATTTGATTAAAAAGAGCCGGACTAATTCTCTTAATAAAATCCGCGCGTTCCTGATAGTACGCCAATTCATCCCGCCAATGCTCTTTTGATAAGGCGCCCGGAGTAAAAGCGGCGGCATCACTATTTCTATACTCATCTGGTAAATCACTCCTATTTATCCTATTTTTTTCATTAGTCCATGCGCTAATTGCCGTTGGAGCAAAGCCATAAGCCCTACCAAGCAACTTACTGTTTCCGCTTTTTTGGGCTTCCAATAATTTTTTCAGCCCTTTTTCTGTTTCTGATACGAAATAAGAAACGTGTTCCTGATCATAATATTTTTCTGATCCGTCTGGTCGCGGTTCGAATTGTTTAAATTCTGCGTCCTCTCTTTTTTTAAAAAACAATCCCGAAGATTCCACCAAATCCTTTACCTCCTGCGCCTGGACTTCTGTCGCAAAAACTTCTGTTTTCATGCCGTCTCCAGATATTTTTACATCAAAAGAGATACTGGCAGCCGATTTTACTCCCCCTTTAACCAGCAATAAATTAATTTTATCTTCCAATTTTAATGGCGATGACTGAACTCTCTCAACAAACTCAGGTGCGATTTCTTTCTCTTGTTTTGATCTTATTCTCGGCTCAATTTTATCTGGATCCATTTTAATTATTTAAATTATGCGATTCTAGAACTGTGTAAATAGGACCGCCGCGATGCATTTCCGATTCCATAACTTCAATTGACTCTGCTGTAAAAGCTAAATCAAATTTTTCATTTATCTCCGGCCTTTCCTCTGGCTCAATTGCTTTAAACCCAAAGGCGCTTATGCGAGCCAAAGTAATGTGCGGCGCAAAAACTCTGTTCTCGGGCACAAAAGCAATTTTTTCCATTAAAGAGTTTTCCAAGTCTTCGCGAAGCAAAGACAATTCTTTCGATTTTTCTCCTTCAGCCCAAACCATTTTTGGTGCCTGCCCCGCGGAGCCTTGGCGAAGTGGGGGCCCATACAATATCTGGTTTATACTTAAAGAAAAGCTGTTATGCCTTTCTGCAACCTCTTTTACAGTTATACAAACCTCGCCCACCTCTTCATCTGTTAAAGAACCCAAAAACTCCAAAGTAATGTGTAAACTATCTTTAGGCGTCCACTTTGCCGGCAATTCTGGCCACTTTTCAGAATAAGAAAATAATTCTTTCTTTATGTCGTTTGGCAAATTTATAGCTACAAAAACTCTGTGTCTTTTTTCCATTTGTCTTATTAACTAAATATTATCACAAAATTGCAAAAAAAGAAGCCTTGAAACGAATCTTTTGTTCAAAGCCTTGAACTTTGCAGTAAACCGGATCCAGGGACCCAATCTTCTTGAGGCAATACGTCTGATCGTATGATAGAACCAACAACCCGCCCCCTATAAATTGGGAGCCCAAACGGCACGAAGTCTAACTTCCAAAACCCATAGCGCCAGCGAAGCACTGGTATTTTGTAGCGACCATCGGGTCTTCGCCAAATTTCAGAAAATAATAAATATTCGTGTTCCCTCCATTTAAAAGGAAACCTCCATGATTCTCTATGCATTGCTTCTGCGTGGCAGATTCCGGCACGCAGGCCTTTGTTTCTGGCGCATATAGCAACGTCTCTGCCGGTGGTAAAAGTTTCTCCCGGTTGTAAAATGTCGTACAACATTGGTTCAAAGCAGCAGTTTTCAACCTTAATCCGCCTTGCGCAATCCCAACCAACCATTTTACGCTGTATTTCGGGAATTAAATGAAAAACAATCCCCGTTAATTCACCCATATATTCTCGCCTCCTTAATTGTCAGTGTGCTAAAAAAATATCTTTAAGATATAAATACTGTATCATATTATGAAAATCATGTCAATAATGCGCTACGACTCTCTTTATGTTAAAATAATTAATAATGAACAAAGAAATTGCTAAAATATTTCGAGAAATGGCCGAGCTGCTTAACATCCGTGGCGACAGTAATTTTCACATAAATGCATATCTAAAATCTGCCGATTACTTGGAGCGTTTGCAAAAAGATGTATCGGAAATTTATAAAGAAGGCGGACTCAGCGGATTAAAAGTTCCTAAGATTATCGGCGACAAAAACGCCAAAAAAATTGAGGAGTATATAAAACGCGGAAAAATTAAAGAATTTAATGAATTAGAAGAAGAAACGGCAATACGGCAGGTTATAACACACTTTTTTCAGTCAAAGGGGTTGGGGTTGCAAGAATTGAAAGAAAATGCTAAAAAGAGGAAAATAGTATATTCTAGATTTACTAAACCGGCAAAACAATTGCTGGATTTAGCAGGTTCAATTAATAAAGCAAAAGAAGCAATAACTAAAGTTGCTTCATGGGCAACTTCAAGAAAATTAGACTATACTATTGAGACCGTTTTCAAAAAATGGCTTGAATTAGACAAATTAAAGCCAAAAGAAATAGTTAAGAAACCGTTTTACAAAGGAGACCCCATGATTTGGTCGGAATCTAAAAAGAAATGGTTTGTTATAAATAAATATGGCGAGTGGTTAGAATTCGCCGACAAACAATCCGCCGTTGAGTGGAGGGTAATAGATAAATAATAAAATAATATTAATTTATATAAGTTAAAATGTTAACACATACAGATTTACACCCGGGAGTACAATTCATTTTTGAAGGCGCACCCTGGGAAGTTTTAGAGGCCAGCATGATGAAAACCGCGCAAAGAAGGCCGGTTATTCAAAGCAAAATAAAAAATTTAATAGATGGTAGGGTTCAAGAAAAAAACTTTCAGCAGGGTGATGTTTTTGACGAAGCTGATTTAGAAAAAAGAGATATTAAATTTTTATATCAAACCAAGGGTCAATATTTTTTCTGCGACCCCAAGAATCCATCAAATAGATTTTCTTTTCCAGAAGACCAAATTGGTACTCAAGCAAAATTTTTAAGGCCAAATGAAATTGTAGTCGGTATAGTTTTTGAAGAAAAAATTATCACCTTTAAGTTGCCCATAAAAGTACAATTAAAAGTTAAAGAAACCGCCCCGGGACTTAAGGGCGACCGAGCTCAGGCCGGAACAAAAGAAGCAACACTAGAATCAGGAGCAGTTATTCAAGTTCCCCTATTTATTGAAGAAGGCGAAGTTATTGAAGTTAACACCGAAACCGGCGGATACGTAAAAAGAGTCTAACTAAAATAAAACCGCCTCTCGGCGGTTTTTTGATACTATTTTCTAATTGGGGGAGGCGGAGTTATTGGAGGAACTATCATGGGTTCCACAAAAGAACGCTGGGCTATTTCCTGTTCAACAATATTTTTGGGACGAGAATATTTCAGTTTTGAGATTTTTTTAATTGCATCTACAATCTCCGGTTTTCCTTTCGGCACCATTAGGGTCTTCATTTTAAAAGGAGTTGAAATTTTGTTATTGATCATCATTTTAATAATCACGTTCTGATTATCCAAATTTACCAAATCAAATCTTGAGAATCCTGGCTCAAATTGTTTTTCTAAATTTTCAGCATCTTCAGCTCCAATTCTCATTGCCGCAATAGTACCAACGTTTCCTAAAACCGCATCCCTGATTTCTTGCTTTAGTTGGGGCATATATTGGTGAGCCATTATTAAGTTAAGTTTATATTTTCTGGCTTCAGACAAAATTGTGGCTATAGAGTCTGTTGTAAAGTTTTGGAATTCGTCAACATATAGATAAAAATCTGTTCTCTTTTCTTCTGCAATCCTTGCTCGCCTCATAGCAGCCATTTGTATTTTTGAAATTAAAATTAACCCAAGCAAAGAACTGTTAACCTCACCAGTTAAACCTTTAGATAAGTTTGCCAAAAATATTTTTTTACCGTCCATCACCTCTGCCAAGTCAAAACCAGAATGAGATTGACCAATAATATTCCTAATCATTTCATTTTCAATAAATCTGCCCAGTTTTGAGACTACATAACCCAACATATCAGACCTTGTAGAACCTGTTGTCTGCGCCCATTCTTTTGTCCAGAAAGATCTCACAATGGGGTCTGTAACTTTTGACAACCTCAACTGTAAAAATGTTGGGTCTGTAAACATTTTAGGAATTTCAACTAAGGTGCCGGGATTATTTTTGTCTGCCATTAATGCCAACATGGCGTTTCTCATGTAGTGTTCAAACATTGGTCCAATAATTTCCGGTGGAAAAAGTTTCATAAATATTGCTATCATTTCTTGAACCGCAAAATCTTTTTGCTCGGGAGAATCGTACTCTAACATATTCAAACCGCACGGCCTTTCTATATCAAAGGGCTCAAACATAACAACGTCATCAATTCTTTCTTTAGGAATATTTGCCAAAATTAACTCTATTGAGTCTCCATGTGGGTCAACAACGGCAACACCTTCACCATTCAATATGTCTTGAATGGCCATACCCTCTATAAATTTAGATTTACCGGTACCGGTTTGTCCAATAATATAAAGGTGCCTTCTTCTATCGGCTTTTGTGGCAAAATAAACTTTTTGCAATTCATTTCTATATGAAACCTCTCCTATGCAAATATCACCACTTGTCGGCAAATCTGTTGGCGGTGGCGCCGACACCGATTTTGCGGCTTTAATGTATGGAGTTTCAATATACTGCGTTGGAAAGTGATAAATGCTCGCCAGTTCTTCTAGGTTTAAAATATTTGACTGACTTTTATTAAAATTTCTGAAACTAAAATCGTAAACAAACTTTTGTAATTCTTTTTTATAAACTTCTTTAACTTCTAAACTGTTTATGGCAGAAAGTGAAAATTGGCTAAATGCCGAAGTTAAGTGGCTTAAAATTTCTTCTGCACGCGCGCCCGACTGAGCAGAAGCAACAATTCTTACATTAACTTCAAAAGGTTGTTTTTGAATTTTGCTTTGTATGGCATCGTAACCTTTTTGGTCAAACCCCTGCTCTTTATCTTTTAAAGATTCCGACTCTTTTCTCTTTGCATCTTTCGGCCCACTTACAACCAATTCGTCTATCAACTCTAATAAATTATGAACCCATGAACTGTCCACAGCTGTTCTTATAGATTTACCTTCCCTGATTTTTTTCAAAGCTTTCTCGCCGGCATTCCTTAAGTTAGCTTTAGACAAAGGCCTTATTAACACCTGCACTGCACCACCTTCACTTGTTGCTATTTTGCTTAAATTATTAGTTACTAAAGCTAAAGGATCGGTTTCTAAAGCTTGATAAGTGCTTATGGGAAAAAGAGAATTTTCTGACAATTTTAAATATGCGCCGGCGGTTGCGCCCTGCGGTTCAAAGATTGTGTAATCTTGCGGAACTTTATCAACTACTGCGTTAGGATAAACTCCCTGCACATATTTTTCAAAAACAGACTCCAAATATTTTGGCACGGCCACATAAAAAGAAATATCAGAGCCTCCAATTTGCGAAGCAATTTCAAAGGCACAGCAAGGAGGAGTTTGAAACATCTTGGGTTTTTTCAAATATAAAAAATTAGCGAAAACCTGCTCCATCTGAGAAATTAAGTTTTTTTCTTCTTTCTGTTGTTCGCCCTCTTTTTTAGGAGCATATTTTGGCATCATTACCAAAAACAAAACCATCTCCAGCCCGCCGAAGACAGAATTTTTTTCATTTGTTTCGGCATTTAAAACCATAATAAAAGCCAAGACAATCAGCAAAAAAACTAAAATTAAACCCGGAATAATTATATCCATGAATTAAGTTTTCTTTTTTTTATCGTCATCGTCGGTTGGTTTACCCATTTTTAAATAAAATCCCTCTTGTGCTAAAGTGTCATGCAAAATATCCAAAAGATACGGCTCGTTCATTTTTTTTGCGACCTGTATGGCAAAAAGAACCCCCTTTTCTCTGGCCATCTGCAAAAGATGCTCAATTTTTTCCTTCTCACCTAAAAATTCTATTTTTTCGGCTTTTTTGTTCGCTTCTTTTTTTGTTTTGTCATCTAACTCCATCATATCTATTTCCTGCCTCAGTTTGTCCGACACAATCTTTTCGTCACGAGAAATTTCTAACTTTTCCGGAACCCTTACACTCTCCTGCTCAAAATGCACCGCCTGTTCACCGGACGGAATTTTCTTCTCCGAAAAACTTATTTCTTTTTTATCTTCATCTGCCATTGTTTTTATATTTTATTTTTACAAAATTATTTTACTATCAAATCAATCGATGTTGGTGTTTTAGACGAGCTTCCCTTGCTTGCCTCAACTACAATTTTCAAACCGGTTGATTGCTTGGAAACTTCGTATATCTGCGTACATGGTGTTGGGTCAAAAGCCGGTTTTAATAATGCGCCACATTGATTAGGATATGGAAGCCATGAATTTACCGAAGAATTATCGAGTGGAACAAAATTTCTTCCATCGGAGTCAACAATATTTCCCATATCCCAGGCATTTTGTTGAGTATTTTCTGTTCCCATATTCTGCGCCCCAACGGTAACCTGTATAAATTTTGCCCCGGTATTTGATACCGGCAAATCTTTTTGATAAGAAGCATATTGGGTGTTTGTGACCTCAGAGGCCGTCAAAATTTGGCCCCTATCTATGGCCGACTCAAAAACAAATCTGATACCGTTTATGGTCTGCTCATAAACCGGCAATTGCACCACCGGACCCGTTGGAACAACCGGTTGCGCCGGCTTTTCCGCCATTTTTAGGACTAAAAAGGTAATTATAACCGCGACCAAAACAACAATTGCTAAAACTAAAAGCAATTTTGATGCTTGACCAGAATATTTATTAAATTTAAACATGGTTTGGTTTATTTATTTTTATATTCATTTATTGTACTACTCATATCTTAACGCTTCAATAGGGTCGAGCGACGCAGCAGACCTGGCCGGCAAAACCCCAAAAGATATTCCAATTGCCGCCGAAACGCCAACCGCAATTATTATTGCATATAATGGCACAGTAAATATCCATGTCAGCCCGTTGGATGTAGCTATTATGGAAACTAACCAGCTTAATATGGACCCCAACAAAATTCCTATAATTCCGCCTAAAACCGTAACCAAAATAGACTCTATTAAAAATTCTTTCAAAATATCCGAACTCTTGGCTCCAAGCGCTTTTTTTAAACCAATTTCACTTGTTCTTTCTGTCACAACAACATACATAATGTTCATAATTCCAACTCCCCCAACAACCAAAGAAATTGAAGCAATGGCAATAAGCAAAATAGTGATGCCATTAAAAATTGTGTTGTAAATATCTAAAACCTGCGCTTGCGTTACAACCTGAAAATCATCTTTATTTGGATCAGTTATGCTGTGATTATGCCTTAGCGTCATTCTTATGTTTTCTGCTGTTGCGTCACCCAAATTAACATCTTTTAACTGCACAACCGCAACAGAAATGTAATCAATGCCTAACATTTTTTTCTGGGCGGTTCCCAACGGCATATAAATGCTGTCGTCGGCTGTTCCCCCACCAATTGCACCCTGCGAATTGTAAACTCCAATAACTTGAAAATTTAAATTTCCCACACGCATTAATTTTCCCAACGGATCGTCCTGCAAAAATAAATCTGCGGCAATATTTTTTCCCAAAATAACAACTTGCGCGGCTCCCGCATCTTCTGCTCCGGTATAAAATCTGCCTTCCTGCAAGGTGTGCTGGTCTATTATAAATCTTTCCGCTGAGGCACCATAGTAAATAGCACCTTTTTGGTTGTCTCTATAGCTGGCAATTGCCATGCCCGTCACCATTCCATAATCGTTTACAATATTATTTAATTTTTTAACATCATCTAAGTCGCGCTGTTTTAAGGTGGTAATGCTGGCAGCTATTCCAGGCGTTAAACCGCCTGCCGCGCGACTTTTTGTTGTAGGGGGCACTCTTGTTCTTATAAATAGGGTATCGCTTCCTAAAGACTGAATTTGCCCATTTATTAAGCTTCTAAACCCTGCTCCGGCCGACAAAACCATAATAACTGTGGCAATGCCAATAACAATGCCCAGCGTTGTAAGCAAAGTTCGCACAGGGTTAGATTTTAAAGCTTTTATAGATTGTTGAAGTATTTTATTATTCATAACGCAGTGCGTCTATTGGATTTAATTTTGATGCTTTCAGCGCAGGATATAAGCCGAAAATTACGCCGGTTAAAATTGAAACTCCAATTGATAACAAAACAGAAGTTATGGAAACTACAAACGCCCAGTCGTATCCTAAGTGATGCATCAACAGTGTTATTAAATAAGAAATTATTATGCCGATAATTATTCCCACAATTCCTCCCAAAAAAGTTAAAACTCCGGCCTCCATTAAAAATTGTCTCATCACCGCCCCATTGGTTGCCCCAACTGCTTTTCTTAAACCAATTTCTCTTGTACGCTCGGCAACGGTTGCCAACATAATATTCAAAATTCCAATTCCGCCCACAACCAAAGCAATGGCCGCCATGGCAGTTAAAAATAATCTTAAAGCATTTGTTATTGTACTTAAAACACTTATGGCATCGGCAACATTGTACACTGTAAAATCAACGTCGATATCGCGCTGTATGTGGTGATTTTGTTTTAAAACTCTTGTTATGTCGGCAATTGTTTGGGTAGCATTGTTTGCCGAATCAAGTTTTATATTTATTGCCTGCAAATAATGTATGCCCAGCAACTGTTCCTGCCCAATAGTTAAAGGAATAAATACTTGGTCGTCGTTGTCTTGAAAAAAGGAACTGCCCCTAGACTGAATAACTCCAATAATCCTGAAAGGAATTCCGCCCGGCTGAGTTTGCGAAGAGTTTTTAACTTTTATAACTTGGCCAATTGGGTCAATTCCTGTGCCATCAAATAATTCGCTGGCAACCGTAGAACCCAAAACCGCAACATTGGCATTCCCCTGCTCTTGTTGTTGCGAAAAAAACTGGCCTTCCTGCATTGTAAAATCCACAACATTAGAATAACTGCTTTCAACTCCCATAAAATTGGTGTCTACGTCTTTACCCTGCCATGTAGTACTCACAGAACCACGCACTATAGAACAAACAGCCAAGGCATGTGGCACTTGTGTTTTGCTTCGCAAAGAGTTGGCATCGGATTTTACCAAAGTTGTAACCGTAATTCCAAAAACCGTAGATGGCGGCCCTTTTTCATTACTTTTTCCGGGTTGAACCGACAAAAGATTGCTTCCCAATTTTGTCACCTGCCCCAAAATTAAACTCTGCGCCCCCGCGCCCAAAGAAATAATTATAATCACTCCGGCTACTCCAATAACAATTCCCAGTATAGTCAAAAACGACCTGCCCTTCCTGGCAAGCAGTGTTCTAAAAACTAATTTTATCGTCCCAATGAAGTCCAAATAAGTAAAGCGAGGTAATAAACTTTAAAGCGAGGTAATAAACTTTTTGAAGGCCCAGGTCGACTTGCCCGAAGAGGCAAAGCGAGTTCCTGCTTGCCGAAAAAAGTTTGTTGCCGAGCGTTAGTTTATTGCCAAGCGAGATTATTTTATAAGGTCGCTTTCGGCTTTGGCGATTGTGCGCTTTTCTACTTTTTCGTCTGCAATAATGTTGCCGTCTTTAATGCGGATAATTCTTTTGGCGTGGTTGGCGGTGTCGGTTTCGTGGGTTACCAAAATAATTGTGTGGCCATCGTTGTTTAATTTCTGCAAAATATACATTACCGTGTTACCCGATTTTGAATCTAGGTTTCCTGTTGGCTCATCAGCAAAAATTACAGCAGGATTATTTACCAACGCCCTGGCAATTGCCACGCGCTGCTTTTCTCCACCAGAAATTTGGTTTGTAAAATAATTCAGCCTGTGCGACATGCCAACAGATTCTAGTGCTTTTTCGGCAAGTTCGTCTGGATCTTTTTTGGTGCTATAAACTAAGGGCAACCTGACATTATCTAAAACAGTTGTTCGTGCCAACAAATTAAACGACTGAAAAACAAAGCCAACTCTTTCATTTCTTAACTTTGCCAAATAGTCATCATCAAAATTTTTGGTGTCTTTGCCCTCAAATTTATATAAACCTGATGTTGGTCTGTCTAAAAAACTTAAAATGTGCATTAATGTTGATTTGCCCGAACCCGATGGCCCCATAATCGCCACAAACTCGCCTTCATTTATTTTAAAACTGACATTGCGCAAAACCTCGGTGACAACGTCGTCGTTAACATAATTCTTCTTTAAATTTTCGACATCAATTAAGGCCATGAGTTATGGTTTTATATAGGTTATAATTTCCTGCCCATCATTTAACCCCGACGTAATTTCCACCAATCCCCCGTCCGCCTGCAAACCGGTCTGCACCAAAACTTCGTTATAAGTTTTGTCCGATTTGTCATTGGGAATTCTCACATACTGCTTGCTATTTTTATTAATTATCGCCGTGGAAGGAACCGCCAAAACATTATTTTTTTGTGCAACCAAAATTGTCATATTGGCCGTCATGCCTGGTTTAATATTTGGAATATTGTCTAAAGTTCCCTTTACCAAATAATCAACAACCCCGGAAATTACAGTTGAGGCTGGGTTTATGCTCAAAACTTTTCCGGCAAAATGCTTATCCGGACCCAGTGCGTCAAAAGTATAATCAATCGACTGACCAACTTGCAACGAAGCAACATCGGCCTCGCTGACATCTGCCTCCGCATGTAAATTTTCTACATCCTGTAAAACAATAACTTCTTTTGACGCCACGGCTTGCTCACCAACCTTAATGTCTACTTGTGTAATTGTGCCGGCCACTGGAGCTGTTAGAACCGAATTGTTTAAAATTGTCTGTGCAGAATCAACCTGGCCTTGCGCCGAAAGTATCTGCGCCTTAGATAAATCAATATCTGCTTGGGTCGGCGGGGACGTTATAACATCTAATTGGTCTTTCGCAGTTTGGAGAGTTAACTTTAATGAAGCAACATTTTGTTGAAGCGCGGTAACACCGGTCAAAGAAGTATTTACCGCTGTTTTTTGCGCGTCTAGGGTTGCTTTATCTGCGGCGGTAACTTTGTAATAATATATTCCCGTGTCACACTGGCTCCTGATTGTATCCACGTCGTCGTAAACGCTGTTTAGCGATAAAATCATTTGCGCGGTTGTCGCATCAATATCGGCCTGCGCCATACTTTTTTCGGCCGTGCTCAACAAAACGTTGGCGCTTTGCATATTGGCACTAATATCGTTCTTAGCCCCGGAAACTGCAATGCCTTGAGGGTCTTGCGCTGTAAAATAATTGTTCTGGATTGTTGTAGCAACATTGTAGGCGTTATACATGGCCGTAGAAGCGCTGTTTAAGGTGTTAGTTGCCCCGTTGTATGCATTTGTTAAGTTCTGCTGAGCCGAATTAACCGCGTCCTGCGAAGTTTTAATGCTTTGCACAGTAGCACCATTTAAAAGTTTTTGGTAGTTAGCTTGAGCCTGCGCCAAAGAACCTTGCGCGCTTGTTAAACTTGCTCTTGCCGCCGACTGGTCAAGCGTTGCCAATGTTTGTCCAGCAAAAACCTTATCTCCTGCCGTAACTAAAACCTGCCGCACAACTCCACTTTGCTGAAAACTTAAATCAATATCTGTTGCGCTCACCACTTGGCCAGTGGTTAAAACAGTTTCTTGCAAATTTTGTTTTGTCGCAAAACCTGTTTGCACAGCAGTGGCGCCGTTTTTTTCACCAAAATAAATCCAACCGGCAACTATTAAAATTATTAAAATTATGATTATCCAGATATTTCTTTTTCTCTTCAAAAATTTAGGAATTTTCATGTAATATGTATATTTAATTAAATTATTAATTAGTTTGATTACCTAACTATTAGATTATCTATTATACCACAAACTTGCCCGCGCCATCAAGCCATTTCTTAAATTGGCAGTCAGAACTGTGCTTTGGCGGATTTGACTCTCCTAAAACTGCCACGGCATCTTTAAAAATTGCGTAAATGTCAGATGGATTAGTATCTATTTCCACCATTTCTTTTCTAAACGGAAGCCTGTCGATAAATCCCCTGCTTTTATCAACCACATAAAAAGCCAAATAACCTTTCCTTGGAGTTTTAAACCCATTTTTTTCCATCAAAAAAGTATAAGTGTCCAGTTGAAGTTGAAACCTATCATAAATTTTGGCTGTTGTACTGCCGGTTGATTTATAATCTAACGGAGCTATTTTCCCGTCTGAAAATTCCAAAACATCGTCAACCGCGCCGAGCAAGGTTGCGCCCAAATCTTGGTCAAAATATCTTATGCCCGCCAAATTGTTTCTCCACTGATTTAACAATTTTTGGTTTGGGAAAAGGT
>Ga0118677_10006891_pt1 | contig 19053 bp, 12 predicted proteins | sample AliMusrvi5mmetaG_FD_86154 | JGI IMG/M metagenome (GOLD analysis project Ga0118677, IMG submission 86154) | reverse complement strand
TCTCCAAGCATTTGCTCGTACCGTTCATAGGACATTCGGTTAGGAAGCACCCGAATAAAGGTTGATTCTGTTTGGCGGTTAGGCACAATTATTGTGAAATCGTAAAGGCCGGCGAAACCTTTAGGGCGCCAATACCACGAACCATATCGTTCCGTTTCTAACTGTTCATCATCAACCCAAATTTCAAGATCATCCGGTGCTTTATTCGTAATCCGGATGAAATTTTTTTCCGCTTCCTTTGCACCCACTTGCAAGTTATCGTCGTCTGAATGGAAGAAAAGCGGTTGACCGTTGATCGTTAGCCAGCTGTCAGCGCCAGAAACTGGTATATCCATCCCGCTTTAGCCTTCCTTCCATTTCCTCAAGCCTCGCTCCGGATCGGCTCAAATTATGACTCTTCATATATGCAATTAATTCTCGCAAAGTCGCCAGAATAGCAGCCGTGCCACGTACTCTTGGAAGAATGCGCTGCTTGACCTGTAAGTCAAAAGCCGTATTTGCATCTAACAGGCCGGCGCTATTTGCCATATATAACTCAACTTCGCGCAACACCCGATACCCAAGTCCTAATCCTGATTTGTTCAGGATTTCGTTGATTTCCATCACTCTTTGACGACAGGAATTTTCAGGTTGGGAGGCACGGTAATTATTCCAGGAAGAGCTGGATACCCGAACGGGTTCAGGAGTTGGCTGCCGATCTGGCACTTTGGAAAGATCAATATCAAAGAACTCAATCGTATTTGCCCGGTCAATGACTTTATCGCTGATCGGTTGGGTCGTTTCATCTACATTGATGGTGCCTGTAAATAAAAGGTTATCAGGAACGATGGCGATGCGGTCCACATCGACCGGCTTTCCCTGGGCTTGCAGCCGTTTTTGAGCTACATCGCTATAAAGGTAAATGCGCCGATCAGCAGCCTTGTCGCCGGTACTACCTACCACTTCCGCCTTGTTGGCGTGAACACTGACGGAACCGTTAACGGAGCCGATATGACCTTTACTCCGGGCGCTGCCATGGTTACGACAACAGCCGCTTCCGCCATAACTCTCACCACAGCAACCGCAGGCGGAAATGTTACTTCCGACGGAGGTTCTTCGGTAACTGCACGTGGTGTCTGCTGGTCAACAACAGCCAACCCGACCATCGCAGGAAGCCATACAACGAACGGTACCGGAACAGGCGTTTTCACCAGTTCACTGACGGGTCTTGTTTCAAATACCACCTATCATCTGCGTGCTTATGCCACAAACAGTGCCGGCACTTATTACGGTGCAGATGTTCCTTTCACCACCTTATGCGGCATCTATTCACTGCCCTTCTCTGAAAGTTTCAGCGGAACAACGATACCAGGCTGCTGGTCACAGGTTGACCACCAGGCCAACGGGTTCATCTGGCAGTTTGGTACCATTACCAGCCAGTCACCCAACCCTGTCCTGACCGGCAATTATGCCTATCTTGACAGTGATGCTTATGGCAGCGGGAATACCGAGAATGCCGACCTTGTCACCCCGACGCTCGACCTGACCGCTTTTTCAGCTGTAGTCCTTCAATTCAACCATTATTTCAAATCCTACAGCGGATCATCAGGAACCGTTTCTTACAGTATTGACGGCGGCACTACATGGACACAGATCCAGCAGTTTACCACAACCTCTGCCACTAACCCGCTTGCATTCAGTCAGAATGTAAATGCAACGGCAGGGCATTCAGCAGTAAAATTCAGGTGGAACTATACTGGGACTTTCGGTTATTCCTGGGCTATCGATGATGTTCAGATCACCGGTACCGGCGGAGTAGCGCTTGCCGTTACACCTCCCAACCAGAATGTTACACCTCCTGCAGGAACAACACCATTTACAGTTACAACACCCGCCAGCTGGACTGCTGTCAGCAATGCCACTGCCTGGTGTACAGTGACCCCTTCAGGAACCGGTAACGGAACCATCACTGCTACATACCAGCAGAATACAACGGCTACGCCAAGGGTTGCCACGATAACGGTATCAGCTTCGGGCGCACCGACTCAGACCGTTACCGTAACCCAGTCAGGGGTTGCCCCGACACTGGCCGTTACACCGCCGAACCAGAACGTTCCGGCTCCGATGGGGACAACAACTTTCACGGTTGCATCCAATTCCGACTGGGCCGTGATCAGCGATGCTTCATGGTGCGTCGTCACCGCGGCAGGAACAGGCAATGGTACTATTACAGCCAATTATGCGGAAAATACATCTGTTGCCACACGTATCGCCAACATTACTGTGACCGTAAGCGGCCTTGGCCCCCAGGTTGTAACTGTGACACAGAGCGGGGGAGCCCCGACCATTGCAGTATCTCCGCCGAATCAGAATGTGAATGCGCCTGCCGGCAGTACGAATTTTACAGTAACATCCAATGCCAACTGGAACGTAACCAGTGATGCAAACTGGTGCACCCCCACAGCCTCCGGTTTTGGAAACGGGAACATAGCGGCTAACTTCACTGAAAATACAGCCATAACCGCACGGGTTGCAAACCTTACAGTGACCGTTACCGGCGTTACACCTATTATCGTGACCGTTACCCAGTCAGGTACTGGTCCTTTCCTGGGTGTTGCCCCACCGAACCAGAATGTGAATTATGTATCCGGTTCTACCAATTTTACGGTTACCTCCAATGCAACATGGACAGCTTTAAGCAATATGTCATGGTGTACGGTAACCCCTTCAGGGTCCGGCAACGGAAGCATCATTGCGGATTATACTGAGAATGTCGCTACTTCGCCAAGGGTAGCCAATATCCAGGTTACCGTATCCGGCCTTCCTGTCCAGACAGTTACAGTCTCTCAGGATGGTTATGTTGGTATGAACGAGCAGAGTGCCGGTGAATTCCGGATCTATCCGAACCCCACCAAAGGGATCTTCCGCATTGTTCCTCCACAGGGACAAACCGGAGTACTCAATGTTGCTGTTTGTGATATGAATGGCCAGGTTATCCTTAAAAAGTCTCTGAACGGTGAAAAGGAGTACTTCCTTGATCTGTCAAACACGGCAGAAGGCTGTTACCAGGTTATGATCAACACCGGCACGGAAGTGATCATGAAAAAGCTTGTGATCATCAAATAACAATATGGGATAGTTTCCCCTTTACATTAAGTTTTCAGAAAACAGCTGTCCGTTCGGATGGCTGTTTTTTTTTGCCTGCTGTTTTGTCTGGCCGCAAAGCACGCCACATTTTTCATGATCCTCATTAGCATTCAGAATATTAGGGTATTATTATGGTGAATTTGATTCCGGATATCCGTAATTTATGAATATGGGATTCTGCAATTGTAAAGAAGTTGAATCAGGGATAATTTTACCTGGAATTTTTCCGATTCACAAACTCATCTTCTGCTGCAAATTCACTTTTAATAAGCCTGCCTGAAATGAAAATAAATTGTATTCATTGTGAAGGACAAATCGAAATATTGGAGGATACAAGTCACCTTGTTTGCGATTCCTGTGGATATATCCAGATGAACACTAAGTTTTCCGGTTCCGGCACCTCACTTTCCAGCCCGATACTGAAACCGGCAATCACCGGATCCGGCAATGTTGCCGGAACGAACGGAAAAAGCAACGGGGCGGCCCAGAACGGGAACAGCAGGAAACAGGAGGGAGGCGAACTTCGCATGAACAATGCCGGTATCAAGCGGCTGTGTGAGCTTACCGACCTTTATTCCGATCCGGAGCTGGACTCCATCCGGGTTCTTGATCTCAGCCATAACCTGATCACAGACCTCACCGGGCTTGAACGTTTTGGACATGTTCAGAAGATCAACCTTTCTGACAACAGGATCACCGAATTTAAACCGGTTCACCTGCCTGAACTTCGTGAAATCGACCTTTCATATAATCAGATCACCTCCATTCAACCGGTAATAGCTACAGAGTGCATCCAGCGGATCAATCTTGATCATAACCAGATAAATGAACTGATCATTGACACCGAACAGATTAATGTCCTGAAAAAGCAGATGATCACATCACTTTATATCTCGGTGCCGCTCATCATTACGCTAAAGGGAAACCCTGTTTCGGAGAAACAGTTCTTTCATGATTTCTATGAACAGATGTCTCTCATATCACCGGAGGATATTATGGAGGAAAGGGAGATCGCGGGTATCACCAATATTCTGAAGAACCTGATGAAAACGGCAGGCAATAATTTTGAAAAAAACCAGCAGATAATAGCCGCACGTAATTTCTTCAAACGGATGAACTCACTGAATCGCCAGGACAGGAACATCAATTACATTGTGATGATCACAGACATCGATATCAGCGAATTCGGATACAGGAAAGAACAGGATAATTACTATTACAGCGTAAAATTTCCCGGGGTTGATGTTTGCGTGAATGCGATCAGGTTAAATGCGGGATGTGATGAGGTTTGTTTTACACGGATCCGGAAACTGGCTGCCATGAAGGATATCAAGGAGAAGGACCAGATCCGCAAGCGGCTGATCTATCTCCTGATGCTTGTCATCTACGGAGGTTCTGTTGCATTTGTAAAAACGATCACCGGCAATTACCCGGATGCCATCATGCTGGTAACACTGATCGAAGGGTTCATATTCCTTCCGCTGTTTCTTCGGATCCGGAATGCCTGAATATCTCAGTTTTTCGGAATCTCCTTATAAGCCCCGTTATTGAATTCGGAATGCCGGATATTTCCGCCCGTTAATGCAGTCTCCACTGCCAGGATACAAAGAATCACTGCCAGGATCACGATCGCCTGGTTGGAGCGCTTTACCAGTGCCTCTTTTTTTGCTGTATAGATCACACTGAAAAGCGACAGGCAGGAGAGAAGCATCAGCCCGATAAAAAATGCCAGTGCAAAATGTTCATGGGGTTCGATCAGGTCTTCGGTGATTCCCGGGTAGGTTTTTATGATCTCCTCCGCACCGTCGCCCGTCATATAGGAAAGCAAGGCTGTAATCCCGACAAGGATATAAAGCAGGAGTGAGAGTTTCAGGATATCCGGATTTTTCCGGTAGATGGCATAAAGGTTAACCAGAAGGGCGAAGCCCAGGCCCACAAGTGGTAAATGGGTGAAGATCAGGTGGAGATGTGTCGCGTTCATTATTATTTGTGATTTGTGATTTGTGATTTGCGATTTATGTTATTTCCGGTGGAGGACGAAACGGGAGGACCAGACGCCGGAGGATGTGACCAGTTCCAGAATATAGACCCCGTTGCCCAGCGAATTATCAAGCATGATTTTTTGTTCGTTTCCCGACGAGATATCAGGATGAATTATCGATACAACCTGCCCCATGTAGTTGTACAACTTCAAAAGGACATTTCCGGATGCCGCAGGAAGCTTGTAACAGAGTAAGTTTTCCGCGGGATTCGGGTAAACGTGAAGGGTATATGCAAAACTGTTTTCATGTCCGGGGACTGCTGCATTAAAATTTACAAAGGTCTTCATGAGTACCGGTAAATGGTCAGACAGATTGTACAGATGATAAGTGACGCTGTCAGGGATCGAGGGATCGAGTGGCAGCATGGTCAGGGAATCATTCAGGTGGTTTCCGTCATTCCCATAAGCCCGGTAGGTTCCCGGGATATACCGCATTGCGTGTGACCCGTCGATGAGGTCCTTTGTGGTCATGATAAAATCAAAACGGTCATCGAGCCCGCCTGTGGCTCCGCCCCCGAACTGCCTCATCCGTGTGCTTTGGGTATGAACCGGTGAGAACGCTGCATTGTCATGCCAGTTGCCGATGGAGTCGATGGGATCAAAGAACTGGTAATCCCCGGAAGCGGTCAGTTCTGTAAATGCCGGTTCCGCGCTGGTGTAGAAATTGAAGTCGCCGCCGAAAAAGATGTTTTTCCTCCCAGGGATCTCATTAAGGTGACTTTTGAACCGGAGGACCTCCTGGTAACGGTTCGATTCATAGCCCTGGCTTGCCTTCAGGTGTGCAGCATAAACATAAAAGAAAACCGTATCGTGCTGGCTGAGGTAAGTGGCATTGTTGTAATAACACCGGTATTCATTGATCAGCCGCAGGTCGGTCTGGATCGTATCCTGTGAGTAAAGCGAGATCTTATCCGCGTTATAGAAAAGCATGTTGTCCTTGTCGGGGCCATCAATAAAGACCGCCCTTTTGTAATTGTGCTGCGCGTTTACGTTCAGCACGGAGGCCAGTATCTGGGTGGCACTGGCTTCATCGGAAATCTCATCCGTAACAAAAATATCCGGGTTGATGCTCTGGACGATCCCCCTCAGGTCCTTTGCATTCGCCGGAACTGTGGGCGAATAATTGAGGATGTTGTAATACATAAAACTGAGTGTATCCTGGGAGAACGAAGGCTGAAAACAAAAAAGCAGAAATATAGCAGGGATGAATTTTTTCATTTCCGGGAGTAAGCAATTGGTTAGAAGATAACGGCGGTCAAAAATAGCGATCTTTTCTCAAATGATGCTGTATATTTTGGCCGCCTCTGATTGAAAGTAAACAGGATCAGATTATTAAGCTCTTGTTAGCCTGAAATCCGGTTGAGTTATTCCCGCAACAGTCTGGATTCCCTGAGTTTAAATGACAGGATGAAGCACAGTATCAGTCCGGTGATCAGAATGATAAGTGGGTTGGTCATGGAGCCGTCTGCAGTCGATTTAAAGATGTCCATCGCGAATATCATCGCGATTCCCGAAATCTGTCCTACCATGAATAACAGGCCGTTGGAAGTCCCTTCCGATGCCGGGTAGGTGATCTCCGCGGCATACTGAAAGCCGATCGGACCGGAACTCAGCAAAAAGAATCCCATGCAGGCCCCTGAAAGCAAAAGCACGGCATAACTGTGGGTAAAGGTAATGCCAGCCAGTCCGATCGTTGCACCGGCAATGGCGATAATGATAAAGGGTGTCCTTTTTTTGTAATGGTCAGAAAGCAGGGGGATCACCAAGGCGCCCAGGATCCCGCCCGCGATCATCAGTCCGCCCGTCATGCCGGCCTGTGCAGCGGAAAAACCCCGCGGACCCAATATGTTTTCGATCCATGTGGTAACTGCATTAAAGACACCCAGTCCGATAAAAAAGATCAGCATGAGCCATCTGAAATCCCTGGTGCGAAGCGTGTGCATGAATCCGTCGAAAACGAGGGCGCGTTCATCCTGTCCTGCAAGACAAGGCGGAGTCGGCGGCCGCTCCTTTACAAAAATGAGAAAAGCCACTGCAGAAACAATAGAGATAATGCCGAAAAAATAAAGTGTCGGGGCGATGCCATGGCCGAGAACGAGGTAAGGAGTCACGATCATCCCGGCGAGAACACCAACATACATGGCCAGGGTTCCCAGCCCCGAAGCGGTGGCTCTTTCCTCGATCGGGAACCAGCGTGCGGCCAGCTTGGTTATTGCATTCACCAGGAAAGGCTGGCCGATGGCAATGCCGATCTGAGCAATGAGCAGGATGGTGTAATTTGTTCCTGCAAACCCCCGAAGTAAACCGAAAATCCCGGTCAGGATGGCGCCGGTACCAACCCCGACCCTCATTCCGTATTTATCGATGATCCAGGAGGCGGGGATAGAAACAACGATGAAAACGATCATGAAACACATCGAGAGCATGCCGATCTGAAGGTCGCTGGCATGGTAATAGGTTGTTGCTTCGGAGGTGATGGGGGCAAAGGTGATCCAGAGCATCTGGTTCACCGCCACGATCAGCATATAAGCCGAGAGCATGATCCATCGGTAGCCGTAAACTTTGATTTCTTCCTGAGCCATAGCTTTCCCGGTCATTTCGTTGCGCTCCAAACGAGGCTCCAGCTTTTAAATTCGGTGACAGGCCCGCCGGGGGGGACAGAAGATGAGGGGAAGGATCCCCCGCTGGCTGTCCATGTGCTGTTCTGGAAGGAGGGATCCAGGCTGTTCGACAGGATCCTTCCGCTTGTTGTTACATTTAATGCCCCGGCCCCGTTGTTGGTCATGATGGTGGCGCCATTCGGAAAAAACAGGAGGATGCCCTGACCTGCAGTGGAAAGATTTGAGGGAGTAGTAGGAGGGCTGGCGGGCAGGGTCGCAACTGTCGGGGAGACAGGGGCACAGCCGCCCAGCTGGCAACCGAAATTCGCATCACTGCATACGGCTTTAGTAACATTTAATACGGTGCTGCCTGCAGCCGTGGCCAGGCATTTCAGGGTAAGCGTAAGCTGAAAGCCTCCCTCCACGGGATTATAGTTGTTATTCGCATCCTTAACATAATACACATACTTGAATTCCCCGATGTAATTTCCGTTGTAGCAGGAGTTACATCCTGTAGTGCCTCCGCCGGTTCCACCGGTAGGAACCGGAGGGTTGATGCTGAATGATGCTGTTGCAGGGGACCCGCTGGCCTCTGCGCCAAGTGCATCCTTAAGGCTGATGGAAATAACGCCTGTAAAAGCAGAAGCACAGCTCCCTGAGATAAGGCCAGAAGAGGGGTCGTATGTAACACCGGAAGGAAGTCCGGTTATGGTAAACCGCCAGGGAGGGGTTCCTCCTTGAGCAAAGAAGAGATACCCCACATCATGATTGGTCCCGAAAGCGGGGATCTCCGGAGGCAGCAGGAGGAATCCGACGGTGCCGGAACTTCCGATTTTCTGAGAGTAAGAACCCGATGCGGTGCTTCCTTTTGAATCTTTCAGCTCCAGGGTGTAGCTGAATTCACCGGTGGTAGTCGGCGTACCGCTGACCTGTCCGTTGCTTCCCACTGAAAGGCCGGGAGGAAGACTTCCTGAAACTACCCTCCAGGTGTAAGGCGGTTTGCCTCCCTTGGCGGGCAGTTGCCGGATGAAATACTGACCGATCACCGCAGCCGGAACACTGGTATAGCCCATGGCTGTAAGAGGGACAATGGTTTCTGTGTATTGGATATCTTCACTTTTATCCTTTTTGCAGGAAAGCAGCAGTGTCGTTGAAAGGAAAAGAACAAGCGCCAGGAGTTTCAGGGAGATTTTCATAGTAGGATTTTTAGTGATCAGAACTAAGCTATACATGCAGGAAAATCGGCGGAAAGGTAGTGAAATTTCATTTTGAGGGATTTGTCTGATGAAAATTTCACAGACAGAAGGCGAAATTCGCATATCTCACATCGCATATCTCACATCGCATATCGCACATCGTACATCGCACATCGCACATCGGACATTTGAGGATGGAGGATGGAATGCTTCTTCGTCGAAGTAAACGGGTTAATCCCTCATTGTTCATTTCTGGATTTTCAGACGTCTTTCGGTTTATTAACCACTAAGGTCACAAAGGTTTTTCACAAAGGGCACGAAGACTTTGGTCTGTGATATTAGCAAGTCCTTTATCCTCAGTCTGCAGTCTGCAATAACTTAATATCTTAATCCCATAATCCCTCAATCGTCCAATCGTAAATGAAGAAATTCCGTTTCTGCTATTGTGACCTACTGTGCCTATTGTGGTGAAAAAAAAAGAAAAATAACCACATTAGGCACAATAGAACACATTAGGCAATCCAAACCATCAATCTCTCAATTTCTCAATCTCTCAATCCCTCAATCGTCCAATCGTAAATCGAAATCCTTTTGTGCCCTTTGTGAAAAACCTTTGTGTCCTTCGTGGTAAAAAAAACGTCGGCAACCTGTAGATTTTTTCATTTTTATGCTATATCTTTGTCTCAAGATATTGTTCTTTTCTTTGAAATAAAGTGGGGCATTTTAAAGTTAATAAATTCAACCCATAAAATCGTCCGGATCCCATCACGGATTTCCACCCGCCGACCGGGCGACCAATTATACGATCATTATACGATCATTATACGATCATAAGACTTTCATAAGTACAACAGGCCACCAATAAGCCGGGAATAAGCCGGGAAGGTTGGAGGATATCCGATGAGTAACCGAAAACGGCATTAGAGAAACCATGAATTTCCAATTGATCTAATTGATCTAATTGCTCTAAAATCAGTTACATACTAAAATAATCCTAAAGCCAACTTGCAACTACCCAATGCTGCTCCTTCAGGAATAATATCCTTTCGGTCTTTGCTGCCTTATGAGTGGAAGGCAGGGTATGCATGCAATAAACTTGACTTTTTACATGGCACGCGTCTGGAGACGCGCGCTATTTTGATAAACTTGACTTTTTACAGGGCACGCGTCAGGAGACGCGCGCTATTTTGAGGTTCATGGCACGCGTCTGGAGAGGCGCGCTATTTTGAGCGATAGAATGCCGAGCGGAATAATCGAATATTGATCAACGGGTTTTGAAATCAGATTGAATTTGTCGTTTGTAGTTTGTCGTTAAAAGTGAACCATGGGTTTTATCAGGAAATCTGGTAAAAGTGAAACGATGGAAAAACAGAAAATGTTTGGATAATCATCATAAATATTATATATTCGTATGGTTAATCTCCAATAATCTGCAATTGCCATGAAGGCCATTCCCTTTTTTCGTGTTCTTTTTTCAGTGATTCTGCTAACTGTTGCATATTCACAGACAACACTTACTGCGCAAAATCCAGGGCTGATCAATCAAGGGGCCCTGATGATCCATAGCCTGCCTTTCACAGAGAACTGGGAACAAGGGGCCTTTTCATTGAATAACTGGACACACGATACAAAATGGAAGATTGATTCAACGGGCGGTAATCCCGGGCACTGCGCAGTTTTTACATGGGACCCCGTAGTATACAATTACAGCCAGGTTCTTGAGAGTGATACAATTGATGGTACTGATTCACAATGTTTAGGGGTTTGGTTTGATTTTGATTATAAACTGACTGTCACTAACTCCTCAGGTAATGAATACCTTGCGGTTGAACTTTTTTATGACAGCGCATGGCATCAACGTATTCAGTTCAGAAACCTATCACCTTCAGAATGGTCAGCACAGCATCTCAATATCAGCATGGTGAAAGGAAAGGTCTTCAAAGTAAGGTTTCGGGCTTATGGTTTAAACTCATCAGATGTTTATCGCTGGAGTGTTGATAATATTAACATTTTCGGACTTTGTCCTGCCCCACGGAATTTATTCGCTTATGGACCGGCTTGTTCAACCAATGGAGCATTGCTTTCCTGGAATTCACCGGAAACGCAAGGAAGTTACTCCGGTAATCTTTTATATGAAGGCTTTGAAAACGGAACTTTTCCCCCCTTGTATTTTACACAGAATATAACCAATACAACTGCAAATAATACCAGTTGGAGCCAGTCCAATGCTTCAGGAACATGGGGCATTCACTCAGGTACTGGATGCTGTGGCTTAGCATATGATTTTGCCCATCAGGATGAATGGCTTATTGCTCATAATATCCTGGTAACAGGTAATCTGTCTTTCTGGAGCCATGGATACCAGGGGTCATTGTATCTGGACCATTATTATGTAAAGGTATCCACAAATAACGGAACAACATGGTCGGTACTTATGGATCTTTCTGCCTTGTCCCCGGCAGGCTGGAATAATTGGAATACACCCTATGTGATCAACCTTTCTGATTATTTCGGAATGGCTGTTGATATTGCCTGGCAGGCCGTAGATGGGGATGGAGGTGGTTTGTGGTATGATTGGGCTATCGATGACTGTTCAATAGGTTCGAAAAAAATCACTTTTGGAGAGTATAAAAACCAGCTGAACACTGAAGAAGTTATTGGGTATGATATCTATCGCCGTAAATATAACGAATCAGCCTTCATAAAAATCAACACCCAAATTGTAACGGATACCACATACTGTGATCCCAACGTTAACTCATACCTCGCCTATTATTTTGTAACAGCACTTTTCGATACATCGAACTGCATAGGTTCCTGCACTTCCGATACAGTTGTTCCCATATGGATCGGCATCCCTGAAAAGAATGAAAATAGTATCAGGGTTTATCCCAACCCCGCCAATGATGTCCTGTCCGTTTCCTGTGATAATCCGGTTGAACATTGCGAATTAATAAACCTTTACGGTAAAAGTGTTTATGCCTTGCGTGAAATAAGGAACAGGTCATTTGTTATAAGAATTGAGGAGATCCCGCCAGGGATATACTTCATAAATGTTACAACATCTTCCGGAGTGGGAAGGGAGAAGGTGGTTATTTGCCATTGACCTGTTTCTGGTCACAGGGCACGCGTCAGGAGACGCGCGCTATTTTGAGGTTCAGGGCACGTGTCAGGAGACGCGCGCTATTTTGAGTGATGGAAGGCCGAGCGGAATATTCGAATATTGATCAACGGGTTTTGAAGTCAGATTTATTTTGTCGTTCAAACCATTCTTCCCTAAATGCCAAAATGGCAAAATATAATTTGCACTTTGCACATTACACTTTGCCATTTGACCTGTGATCCGGGCGGGATTCGAACCCACGACCCGCAGCTTAGAAGGCTGCTGCTCTATCCAGCTGAGCTACCGGACCCTGTTACGGGCTGCAAAAGTAGTGAATTATTATTTTTCAACAAAGAACCCGCGCTTATTCTTAGAAATCCTAAATTTGCAGGAGCAGTACTGAAGAAATAGTTGCGAGTTGTAAGTTGCAAATTGCAAGTTACGACTTGCAAATAATTAACAACTTACAACTTACAAATTGCAACTCGCAACTCCATACCATGAGAATCTTAAAGGAACGAACCGCCGCCATCATCATCGATGTTCAGGAACGCCTGTTCCCTTTCATCCATGAAAATGAGCAACTGACAAAAAACCTGTCAATTCTTATCCAGGGATTAAAAGCTTTGGGGATACAGATCTTTGTTACGGAGCAGTATGTCAAGGGACTGGGGCCGACCATCGAGCCGGTGGCTCTTTTGCTGCATCAGCAGGCCCGGGTTGAGAAAATGGCTTTCAGCTGCTGCGACGAACCGCGGGTGCTCGAGGGCATTGCTGTTTCGGGCAAGGAAAATATTATCGTTGCGGGGATCGAAAGTCATGTTTGTGTTTTGCAGACGGTGCTCGACCTGAAACGCAACGGCTATCACCCTGTCGTGGTGGAGGACTGTGTTTCTTCACGGAACCCCAACGACAAACGGATCGCCATCGAACGGATGCGGCAGGAGGGAGCGATTATCACTACTTACGAATCCCTGCTTTTTGAATTGCTGAGGTATTCGGGAACGGAACAGTTCAGGGCGATATCGAAACTTGTGAAATAAACTACGAACTACGAACTACGAACTACGAAATTGAATTTTGAACATGGACGAGATCAACGGGAACGGGGAACATCCGGAGCTTGAATCGGGGGAACTGAAGGGGACGATCCATCTTTCGGATATGTACCAGAACTGGTTCCTGGATTATGCGTCCTATGTGATCCTGGAACGTGCGGTGCCTGAAGTTGCCGACGGCTTAAAGCCTGTTCAGCGGAGGATCCTCCATGCCATGCATGAGTTGGACGACGGCCGTTTCAACAAGGTGGCCAACATCATCGGCCATACCATGAAATACCACCCGCACGGCGACGCCTCCATTGGCGATGCGCTGGTGCAGCTTGGCCAGAAGGACCTTTTGGTGGAGACCCAGGGAAACTGGGGAAATATCCTTACCGGCGACAGCGCGGCTGCCCCGCGTTATATCGAGGCACGCCTTTCCAAATTTGCACTCGAAGTCCTTTTCAATTCGAAGACTACCACCTGGAAAGCTTCCTATGATGGCCGTAACAAGGAGCCCGTTGCACTTCCCGCTAAATTCCCGCTGCTTCTGGCACAGGGTGTCGAGGGTATTGCTGTCGGTCTCGCTTCAAAAATATTACCCCACAATTTTCATGAGCTGATCGATGCGTCAATAAAGATCCTGCAGGATAAGGAATTCGAGATCTACCCGGATTTCCTCACCGGCGGACTGGTGGACGTCTCACGATACAACGATGGCATCCGCAGCGGGAAGATCCGCTTACGGGCCAAGGTCAGCCAGATGGACAAAAAAACGTTGGTGATCACAGAGATCCCTTACGGAACCACCACCACCTCTATCATTGATACTATCCTTACGGCCAACGACAAGGGCAAGATAAAGATCCGCAAGATCGATGACAACACAGCACAGAATGTTGAGATACTGATCCACCTGGCGCCTGGCGTATCACCCGATACCACCATCGACGCATTGTTTGCCTTTACCGACTGTGAGGTCTCCATCTCCCCGAACTCCTGCGTGATCGAGAACGGGAAGCCCAGCTTTATGGGGGTAAGCGATATCCTCCGGATCTCAACGAGCAATACAGTTGACCTGCTTCGCATGGAGCTGGAGATCCGTAAGGAAGAATTGCTGGAGCACCTTCATTTTGCCTCCCTGGAGAAACTCTTTATTGAAAAGGAAATTTATGAGGGAATCAAGAAATGCAAGACCGGCGAAGAGATCGACAAGGCTATCCTCAAAGGATTCAAGCCATATGCCAGCCTGCTGATCCGGCCAATCTCCGAAGATGATCTTCACCGTTTACGGAAAATTCCTATTGAGCGCATCTCCCGTTACAACAAGGACAAGGCTGACGAAACCGTTAAAAACATCAAGCTTGAGATCGAAGAGGTTGAAAACCACCTGGCCCACCTTATCGATTATGCAATTGAGTATTTCCGGCAGATCAAGAAAAAATACGGGAAGGGAAGGGAACGCAAATCTGAGATCCGGAGCTTCGACACCATCGAAGCCGCGAAGGTGGCTGCCGCCTCAATGAAGCTTTATGTAAACAGGGAAGAGGGCTTTGCCGGAACCGGGCTTAAGAAGGATGAGTATGTATGCGACTGCTCCGACATTGACGATATTATTGTTTTCCGTCAGAACGGAACCTTTATGGTGACAAAAGTTGCAGACAAGAATTTTGTCGGTCAGGATATCATCCACATTGCCGTTTTCCAGAAGAACGATGAACGGACAGTATACAACCTTGTTTACCGCGATGGCAAGAACGGCAAGATCATGGTGAAACGGTTCAATGTGATGGGCGTTACCCGCGACAAGGAATATGTCCTGACCAAAGGCACCGCTGATTCCAAAGTACTTTACTTTACCGCCAACCCGAACGGGGAAGCCGAGATCATCAAGGTGGAACTGCGCCCGAAACCCAGGCTGAAGAAACTCTCCTTCGAGTTTGACTTCAAGGATGTGGATATCAAGGGACGGGGTGCAATCGGAAATATACTTTCACGGTTCCCGGTCAGGAAGATCGAACAACGGCAGGAGGGGGTCTCTACCCTCGGCTCACGCCTGATCTGGTATGACGATACCGTTAAGCGCCTGAACACAGAAGACCGCGGGCAGCTGCTCGGCGATTTCTCCGGCACCGACCGTATCCTCACAATCATGCAGTCGGGTCATTACCGGCTCACCTCCTTTGACCTGAGCAGCCATTTCGACGAGGACATGATCCTGATCGAAAAGTTCAACCCGGAAAAGGTCTTCATTGTTGTTTATGAAGAGCCGCAGACCCATCAGCTTTACCTCAAGAGGTTTAAGGCAGAACCATCTGACAAAAAGATCGATTTCCTCGGTGATGAGGATAAGAACCACCTGGTGCTGCTTTCCTATGAGCCCTATTCGAAGATCGAGATCGTTTTTGACATGAAACTGAAAACGAAGGGCAATGAAACCGAAGTAATTCACGTTCCTGAATTTATAGGGGTGAAGGGAGTAAAAGCCAAAGGCAAAAAACTGACCATTCATGCCGTGAAGAAGCTGAACCTTGTGGAACCGGAGGAAGGGGAGGCAATAAGCAGTGAGGAATTGAACAGTGCAGGAATTAGTAATGCAGGACTTGATAGTTTGACGGAGGGGAAGAAGGCGTTGAGGTTTGAGGCGGGGGACGAAAATGATGTGAGCAGTGCTGATTCAGAGGATGAAGAAATGAGTTCTGATGAGCCGGTTGAAGAGGGTCGGCTTATAAAGATTAAGAAAGTAGAGAACCTGGTGATTGAAGAGATTCTGGAGACGGAGGAGCAGGAAGAACCCAATGATAAAAAATCCGGAAAGAAACGGACTGTTAAAAAGAAACCTGAACCCGGACCTGATGCCGGAGGTGATGATGTGCAGATGCAGTTGCCGCTGTAAACCGGCTTGGTTGAATTTGAAAGTTGTTACGAATGAAAGATGATAAAATACTGAAGGTCAGTGATGATGTAAGCTGGATCGGCGTGCTGGACCGTGATATAGTGACCTTTGATGTTGTGATGGAGACGAAATACGGCACGACCTATAACTCCTATTTCATCAACGCAGAGAAGAAAACCATTGTAGAAACTGTTAAAGAGAAATTCTGGGAGACCTACCTTGACAAGATTACCCGACTGGTAAACCCGGAGGAGATCGAATACATCATACTGAACCATACCGAGCCGGATCATTCGGGCTGTGTGGAGAAACTCCTGAAAGCGGCGCCCAATGCAAAGATCGTAAGCAGCGGCAATGGTATCCGTTACCTTCGTGACCTGGTTGGATTTGAATTCCCGCACCTGATCGTCAAAGACGGGCAGACACTTGACCTCGGCAATAAAAAGATACAGTTCATCTCCTCTGCCAACCTGCACTGGCCCGACTCGATGATGTCCTACCTCTGGGAGGATCAGTTGCTGTTTACCTGTGATATTTTCGGAGAGCATTACTGCAATGCGGAGATGTTCGATGACCTGGTGGGCGATATCGGCCCTGCATTCAAATACTATTATGATGTGATCATGAAACCCTACAGCAAGTTCATGCTGCAGGCTATCGAAAAGATCCGGTCGCTGAAAATAGAGGCGATCTGTACCGGTCATGGCGCCATTCTCCGCAGGGACTGGCGGAAATACATGGCCCTTACGGAACAATACGCGCGGGAGGCACTGGCCAACCCCAAGCCGAATAAAGTTTTGATTGCTTATGTTTCGGCATACCAGAACACCGGGATGATCGCAGAAAAGATCGCCGATGGCTTGCGGGCTGCCGGGGATATTGAGGTGGATCTCTGTGACATTGAAAAAGCCGACATCGCAACAATCGAACAGAAGATCATCGGATCGGCCGGGATCATCCTGGGCTGCCCGACCTTCAGCCAGACAATGTCGTCCACCAACCCCGCCAGCGCGGGATCGGTCTCCCCTTCAAAGGCAACGGCGACGAGCCGCCGGACACCCTGGCTGCGCGCCTGCCTGGCAAGCATCAGCGGCAGGGAACGGTTGCCGGCAATAATCCCAAGGATGTCCACCCCGGTCGTCATGGGTGCTTGATGCCACCCTGCGAGCGGGCGGATGGAAGATCAGTGCCGGCCAATGCCCCAGCCGGGCGCCAACGCCATTGAAGGGGCGCTCCCGAAGGCCGTAGCCCGCATCCTAAACCTTGTCCCGAAGGCTCAAACATGAATTCCATTGTAACGTCACAGGCGATGGCTTGCAAACCCCAATGGTCGGGCACGGCGCTTGCTGCTCATCCTGAACTCTTCCGGAGCGCTGATATTCTTGTGGCAGCCTCGTAACCTTGTAACCGCGGACGTCAGTCCGCGCCATCTTCTCTGGTCGGAGCGGAGGTTAGCGCCGACTCACATTGGGCTACGACTTCGAGGCAAAGCGCAATGTGACAGAAAGTTACGTAAACGGACGTCCAAGTTCTACCTACGGTGTGTGTCCGGCGATTATACGGCGAGTATAGGGAGGGACCACAGAGCGGGTGGCCCGCGGGCTGCGCCCGACCCTGGAGTTTCTGCGGACTGACCCTTTGAGGATGAAGTTCCGCTCAGAATGTCCAAACTCCAGGCGCCGACTCACGTGTTGTTCCCTATGCCACCACTTCGACCGGGCATTTCGGCAGGGCGTCAATGAAAGCCTGGCCGTATTGCTTGGTCAGGATGCGGTTATCGAGCGCCACGATGATGCCCTGGTCGCTCTTGGTGCGGATGAGGCGTCCCACGCCCTGGCGGAACTTGAGAATGGCCTCCGGGAGGGAGAACTCGCCAAAGGAGTTGCCGCCGCGCGCTTCGATGGCCTCGATGCGGGCTTCGATCAGGGGATGGTCCGGCACGGCGAAGGGCAGGCGGGTAATGATCACGTTGGACAAGGCTTCGCCGGGCACATCCACCCCCTGCCAGAAGCTGTCGGTGCCGAAAAGCACTGAATCCACGTCATCCTTAAACTTTTCCAGCATCACCGAGCGCGGGGTGCCGGTGCCCTGGACGAAGCAGGCGATGCCGATCTTGTCGAAGAACGGCTGCATGAGTTCGGCGACCTCCTGCATGAGCTTGAAGTTGGTAAACAGCACGAAGGCCTTGCCGTGCGTCTGCTTCACGAAGTGCTCGATCCAGTGGATCAGCGCATCGCGATACCCGTCGGCGCGCGGGTCGGGCATCTTGCCCACCACGTAAAGCTTCATCTGCCGCTCGTAATCAAACGGGGTGCCGACCTGGAGGAGGGTGGCGGCCTCGGCGCCGACGCGGCGAGCGAAGTAGTTCAGGCCGCCATTATTCCGTGCCGGGGAGCCGCGCTGCGCAACACGCGGTGCCTGGTGCGCGGCCCCTGCGGCGGGCCCCGCACCGCGCGCGACGCCCGAGACCGAGAGGGTCGCGCTGGTCATGACGATGGAGGTGTCGCTGCCGAACAGGCGGCGGCGCAGGAATTCGGCCACATCAATCGGCGCGGCATTCAGGGCCAGCGTCCTTTGCGCGCGGCCCGTCCGCTCGACCCAATAGACCGAGTTCTCGGTGCCCTGGTTGAGGAAGATGGCGACTTCCTCGCGCAACTCCGCCAGCCGCCGGTTGCATTCCACCAACTCCTGCCCGATCTCTTTGTCCTCGCTCAGTTTGACCAACTCGCTGACGGCCTCGCGCAGGCGCTGGATGGGGAGCGTGACGTTGTCATGAACCAGCTCCGGCTGGCGGATGCGCAGCTCGGTCCACTCGCGCCGGCGGGCGACGGTGGCTTCCCCGCCGCCAAAGCTGCGCTGCTTGACCGCCTGTTGCAGTGTCTCACACGCCGTTTCGACGTTGGCGAAGAACCCATCGGACTCCTTCAGCAGGTCGGCGACGAGCTTCACCGCGGCGCCCTTGCGCAATGTGGCGAGCAGGCCCTTCTCGGTGCGCGGATTCCAGAGGCGATGCAAGGCGTAGCGCACCTGGCCGCTGGAAACGCTCAGCCC
>Ga0118677_10006890_pt1 | contig 19054 bp, 9 predicted proteins | sample AliMusrvi5mmetaG_FD_86154 | JGI IMG/M metagenome (GOLD analysis project Ga0118677, IMG submission 86154) | reverse complement strand
GTGTACATCCTGCCGGGAAGGATCTTCCCGTTGTAGGGGCTGTAATGGATGATTGCTCCTTTTGCATCGTATTCAAAGAACTCGCGCGGATAGAGCAGGGTCCGGTAGAAAGCCGTGTAGAACATCCGTACGTGGTCGAGGTCGTCCATCTCGTGGTCGCCAATACGGATTTTGGATAGGTAACCGTTCCAGACCTTCTTTCCGCTTTCGCGGATTTGCGCGAAGCTCTTGTTCCCAATCTCCCGGCTAAGGTTCAGTTCGGCCTGCTCCTGACTGACAAAGGAGGAGGCTATTCTTGCCATGATTTTTTCACCGGTTTTTGTGGAGAAGGTAACTACCACACCGGTTCGCTTACCTGAGACTTCGCTTTTGCCGGCCACAAAACCGCTGTCGAGCCAGGCCGAATAGCTGTCGAAGGGTTTATCGAAGGTGACCACGAAGTAGTTTTTGAAATTTTCCGGCAGCAGTTTCTTTCCTCCACTATGCTGGGTAGAGAATCCCACGATCTTGTTCTCTTGCGGAATGACTTTGACGAACGACCCCTGATCGAAGGCATCAATCACTACGTTGGCCTCCTTCGTTTCGGGGAAGGTAAACTGCATCAGGCAGCCACGTTCGCTGGGGGTAAGTTCAGCCGTGACATTGGCATCGGCCAGGTAGACGCTGTAATAGTTGGGTGCGGCCACTTCTGTTTTGTGGGAGAACCAGCTTTGGCGGTCCTTCTCGAGAAATTTTTTCGGACCAACCGTGGGGAGCAGGGAAAGTACTCCATAGTCACCGACCCACGGACTCGGTTGGTGGGTCTCCTTCAATCCGGTGATGTAGAAGGCGTTGTAGGTGTACTGCCAGCGCTCCCCGTTCGCTGCCGTCTGGGGAGTCCAGTGGTTCATTCCAAAAGGCAGGGCGATACAGGGATAGATGTTGCCGTTGGAGAGTTGGTACTCGTTTTGAGATCCTGTGACAGGCAACACATATTTGGTCAGGTCGCCCTGGGCGTTCAATTTTTGAATGCCCAAAGAAAATAAAGCCAACAGTAGTAAGGCAGCTAATTTTTTCATCCTTATTTTAATATTTGTGTCATCCTTACCAGGATTACTCCGTGATGGGGAATTTCGGTGGGGAAGGTACCGTCGAAAATACCCAGCTCTTTTTGTCTCCACAGATCCCGAAGCAACCATTGGCCTTTCAATCCAGCCTTTTCAAAATTGAAGTTGAATTTTTTGATGGGTTCATCTCCCCAGCGAAAACAGGATTGGGGAGTTTTGCCATAGTCGGCGGTATTGAACAATCCGATGCAGTAAGAGCCATCCGCCAGCGGTTTCACCCAGAGTTGGACTCCATTTTCATCGGCTAGCAATCGGGCTGATTTTCCCAGCGGATCCTGATCTACCTCAATGACTTCATCGTTGGTAAGCAGGTTGAGGGTAAAGTCGTCCAGTTGCTCAATGGGGCAGCCAATCAGCATCGGAGCAGACAACAAACTGAAGATACTCACGTGGCTGTACTGCTCGTTGGGAGTGAGCTTGGTTGGATGCAACGTGGATGGCCCCATACTTACATTGCCAACGATCATCATATCCGGATCATTCCAATGTCCGGGTCCTCCATAAACGCCCCATTTGTCGATGGTGAAAGCCAGCGAATACAAGCTCGGCCAACTATCCCTGATGTCGGGACCCGTACGCCAGGCATTGGTTAAACGGGCCCAATCTGCAGCCTTCTCAATAGGAGCATTGTTGGAGATGCTGAAAACGACATCCCTTCCCGATTTTTTAAGGGCTTCAGACATGCGTTCGGTGGAGTTCACGTCGATGCGCCAATCGTATTTCAGGTAGTCGAAACCCCATTCTGCCATTTGAAGGGCATCGTTTTTTTCGAACCGGAATTTCCCGATTGGACCGGATGAAATTCGGTTGGACTTGATGGGTTCGTGTTTTTCTCCTCCCCTTTCGAAATCGGAGGAGGCTCCAGGATAGCCCGCATAACTGTATACGTAAGGAGTGGAGTAGATCCCGGCTTTCAGTCCCAGGGAATGGATATAATCCACCATCTCCTTGATTTTCGGAAATTTTTCGTTGGGTTGAAGTGCGTTCAGTTTGCCTCCCCGTGGTCCCTGCCACGAATCGTCGATGTTGATGAAGCTCCATCCGTGGTTGCTCAGACCCTTGCTCACCATCGCGTCTGCCGAGGCGATCAGTTTTTCCCGGTCCAGCTTCTCGGCCCAGGAGTTCCATCCATTCCAACCGATGGGTGGGGTCAGGGAGATGGTGTCTCCTATGCATATTTTTAACTCCCTTACCGACTCTCCCAATTCATTTTTTGCCTTCAGAGTGGTGTGGTAGCTGCCACGCTTGCTGACTTTCCCCGTGATAATCCCCGTCTGGGTGTCCAATTGAAGTCCGGATGGCAGGTTTTCTGCGAAAAATTTCATCGGGCGTTTCCCTGTGGTTGCTATGGTGTATAAAAATGGATTGCCGGGAGTAGCGCCAAAAATTTTAGGAGAATTAATGCGTGGTGTTTGAGGTGAAGCCGGGGTAAGAATCACTCTTTCATCCGAATTGGGAATCAATTTTGGTACACTGTCCGGCACCATCTCAAATTTCGCGTTGGCCCAGTCACAATAGGTCATCTTATTTTTCAAACCGCCGACACTGTCGGTGGCCAGCAGGCCCAGCCGTTTAATGCCTTTGAGGTTGAGGTCAATCTTTTTTGCCGGATCGCCCACCCGCATCTCCCCACTTTCGAACAGAATTTTCTGATCGCCTACGACGTAGAACCGGATGGGGATCGCCCTGTTTCCCGAATCGTCCACCCCGACCTCGGCCGTGAAACGCCGTGCATTGCCATCCAGGCAAAAGGGAAACACGGCCGGAGTGATGGAGCCAATTCCTCTGGCATAACTCACTCCGCCAATGCGGATGGAGTCCTTTGCGTAACTGCCTTTCACTTTGACCGGACGGATTCCTTCCGAAAAGGAGACCATCTGGAGATCATCTACCCAGACGGTGGAGACTTTTTCTGTGCAGGAGGTGAAGATGGCACAACTAAATAGCAGCTTGATCAGATTAGCTGTTTTTCGCATATTTTCAATTTATTATGTTTTATAAGTAACAGTAACCTAATTTACAAAACCTTTATATCCATAATTTTGACCTCTCCCAACCTCCCGATGAATCGGGACAGGCTCTCCAAAGGAGGGTTGTATTGCTTCAATGATTCATTGTTGTACGAATCTGAAGTCTCCCCTTCGGGGATATTTAGAGGGGTCAAATGAGACTTGTTTGAAGATTTAATCATATTTTTTCCATTTTTATCATCACCACCCCGTGATGCCGGATCTCCGTTTTGAATGACCCGTCAAATGTGCCCAGCTCCTTTTGTCTCCAGAGATCCCTGATTTTGTATTTTCCTTTCAATCCGGCTTTGTCAAAATCGAACAGAAAGTTTTTATTCGTTTCAGTGCCCCAATGGAAATAAGACTGCGGCGTTTGGCCGTAATCGGCCGTGTAGAAGAGTCCGACGGCATAGGAGCCATCTTCCAGCGCTTTCACCCAAATCTGGACCCCATTCTCATCGGCAACCAATCTGGCTGGTTTTCCCAGCGGATCCTGGTCAACCTCTATCACTTCATCGTTGGTGAGGAGGTTCAGCGTAAATTCATCCAGCTGTTCGATCGGACAACCGATGAGCAGTGGTGCAGCCAGCAGGCTGAAAATTGTGACATGGCTGTATTGTTCATCCGGAGTCAGACGTGTTGGATGAAGGTCGGTTCCGGTGGTGACATTCCCCAGAATCAGCATATCCGGGTCATTCCAGTGTCCCGGAACGGCAAACGGAGCCCACTTGTCGATGGTAAAAACAGAGGTATAAAGACTCAGCCAGCTGTCGCGGATATCTGGTCCGGTACGCCATGCATTGGATACCCGTGCCCAATCCTTTGCCAGTGCAAAAGGTGCTGAATTGGACAAACTGAACAGAATGTCCCTTCCCGATTTTTTCAGTGCTTCCGACATCCTTTCGGCCGAATTCAGGTCAATCCGCCAGTCGTATTTCAGGTAGTCGACTCCCCATTCCGCCATTTGAAGGGCATCCTCCTTTTCGAACCGGTATTTCCCGATGTGGCGGTAGGCCCTTTTGTTGGGCTTGATGGAATCGGGATAGTCACCCTTGACGAAATCGGAGGAGGCTCCGGCAAAACCGGCATAGGTTGAGATCCAGGGGGTCGAGTAGACACCCAGCTTCAATCCCAGAGAATGTATGTAATCGATCATCTCCCTAAATTTTGGGAATTTCTCGTTGGGCTGAAGCCCGTTGAACTTCCCTCCCCGCTGCCCCTCCCAGGTATCGTCGATGTTGATGTAGGTCCAGCCGTGGTTACTCAGGCCCATTTTTACCAGGGCATTGGCTGAGGCAATCACTTTTTCTCCATCGATATTTTTGGCCCATGAATTCCAACCATTCCAGCCGATGGGAGGTGTCAGGGCAAAGGTATCTCCCACCACGATTTTAAGTTGTTTGGTGGCATTGCCAAGCGCATTTTTTGCACGAAGGGTCGTGAGATAGATTCCTGCCTGGATGATTTTGCCTGTCAGGATTCCTGTTTTGGGATCGAGCTGTAATCCTTCTGGTAAAGGTCCGGCAGAAAATTGCATTGGGCGTTCGCCGGTAGCTACAATGGTATATAGAAACGGATTGCCCGGGGTGACGCCAAAAATCTTTGCAGAATTGATTCTTGGCGTTTTTGTAGAAGTTGGGGTCAGTATATATTTTTCCCCATTGTTGGGAATGTTTTGAGGGCGGTTTTCCCCACTCATGACCAATTTCGCATCTGCCCAATCGGAGTAAGTTTTGCCATAGCCTTCATCCTCCATACTTACCGTTACCAGCAGTCCCATTCGTTGGATTCCCGAAAGGTTTACAGTCACTTTTTTCGGGGCGTCACCTACTTTCATCGGACCGCTTTCGAAGAGGATTTTTTGATCACCGAGGACAAAAAACTGAACGTGCATATTTTTATTCGCCTTGTCGTCGGCTCCCACGGTGGCAGAAAATTGTTCGGCTTTCCCGTTTAGCAAAAAGGATAATACGCTCATGGAGTGAACTCCGATTCCTCTTTCAAAATATTTTCCGGCAAGGCGGATGGAATCACCACCACCACTCTTTTTGGCCTGCACACTTGGAATTCCTTCTGAAAATGATTGAATGGTCAGGTCGTCCAACCAGACCGATTTGCTTTGTCCAAAGCTGGAACCAATGGAGAAGGCAAGCAACAAAAGGACAACTATTTTTTTGGGATCAATCATTTTTGTACAGTTTTACGGTTTTTGCTGGATCGGCAATGGTTGCATTCGTGACACCATTTTCCACCGTCAGGAACAGGTCTGCTTCATCCGACAGATGCAGAATCTCCTTCCCGTTTTTGTGCAAGGAGGAAAAGGCTGTTGCCGCCAGTTTTTGCAACTCTCCCTTTTGGTCGATCTTGATGACTGCCAATCCTTTGTATGTACCGCTAAAGGTGTTGCCCAAATAGGTAAATGAAAAGGTTGCCGGTTTGTTCTCCTGAAGTGACTCAATGCTCGTGAAGGTAAAGGTGCCCGGATCATTGGCTACCCCATCCTTCAGCTCGTTTTTGGCTATCCCCAGTTTGGCGGTGTTTTCAAGTGAATAACTGGTTGCAACGGCCTTGGACGCGATCTTCCGCCAGGTTTCTTTGATATTTTCACCCCTGTAGTCGAAGTCGGCAGGACCGTCCAGCAGCAGTTTTCCACCTTTGGCGACATACTCCTGGAAGAATTTCACCGTTCTCTCTTTGGAATAGCGTGGACCGATGAAAAGGACGGCATCGAAGACATAGCCGTTCAGTACCGGTTTGCCGGCAGTGTTGAGATTCAACCTTCCATCTTCTATCAAATCAGTGGGGATGGCGGCGTGCAGGTAGCCATTGTTCCAAAGCTCAATGGATTTTTTCTCCATTTCCAGTTTTTCGTTGAGGTCATAAAGCCCCCGGTTTGCGTAATCCGGATACCAGTTGAAGAGTGCCTCCATACCGTACACGACCAACAGTTTCACCCTAGGGAAAGAGGGGTTGAAACGGTTCATCAACCTGGCTGCATTTTCGACAGTGTTGATTTTCTGCAAGGCAGAAGGTGCATCGATGGAGACTCCCCATCCCTGCACATCGTTGGCAGCGTGGTAATGGGTACGGATGCCGAAGCGAAGGTCGTAGAGGGCCTTGGTCCAGATGCGGTTCAGATCCTTGCCGTAATACATGTTGTACATCGCATTCATTGGATAGCTCATGCCGATCCCAATCTGAATCGGCGTGGCGGTCTCCTCATCGGTGTGGCCATAATCCCGCTTGATGTTCCACCAGCTTACACCGGTTTGCCAGACCTCATCGCCATCGAGGTTGTTGTGGAAAGTATCGTGCAGTCCGATGAAGGTTTCCTTGCCGTACATTTTTTTACCGAGGTCGTACATGGTTGCTTCAATTCCGAGTGTGGCACTCCTTAGCAGCGTCATGTATTCGTTGATGGCTTTCATCCTGACACCAGGATTCCCGGCAGGGGCATATCGCATGTCGAAGAGGATGCTTCCCAGTTCCATTCCCTTGTTGGCATCCATTTTTTTGGCCATGCCTATCGAATAGAGCCGTTCACGGAAGAGGTCACCCGTGCTTTTCAGGATGGGCTGTCTGGCGATTTTCAAGTTTTTGTATTCATCCAGTCCGATGCCGTCGAAAGGGATATCCGCATAGGCTTTGAATCCTTCCACGATCATCGATTTGGCCTGATCGGAGAAGTTGCTGCAGGAGTCGTAATAATGCTGGGTAAGAATGTAAACCGTGTATCCTTTCAATTTGCTCCCGGCATCGATGGTCAGGTCAACCTGGTTGATCGTCGACTGCACCTTGGCACTTTCTGTGATTTCCTGCAAAGAGGAGGGATCATAAAATCCCTCGGCGGTCTTTTTAAAGGCATAGATTTTAAACAGTTCACTCTTCAGGAGCGATTTCATATCTCTGGCGCCTTTTGCCTTTACACTGTAACTTGCCCGGCCGTTTGCATCCAGCTTGACTTCGCCCTCCTGAATCAGCCGATCCGTATTTTCGATGGTGGTACCGAAATCCCTTTTCCACAACTGCAATCCGATTTTCAATCCTTTCTGATGGGCATAGGCAACCAGTTTTTCAAAAATGGGATGCATCGTCGGAACATCGTAGAAATTGCATCCGTTTCTTTCCGTTAGGAAGATGAGGGTGTATTTGCTCTGAAGGGCAAACGTGTCAATCTTGCCCTTGTACCTTTCCTCCGGCACCATGTTGGCCGCAAAAAACCAGTAGGCCACCTGGGGATGGTTGACATTATCAAACGATGCCACATAATTTGTTTTGATCTCTTTCGCCTGGACAGTGAACTGTATCCCAACGACGAAACAGAACATTAAAAATCCTAATTTTCTCATAGTTATTTAGTTAGCAATCGTTTTATTTCTTTTCACAGGGGAACAGTCCTGAGATTCCTTCCAACTTATGTTTTAACAAATTCTAATAGACGTTATCCCCTCCGGCTGCCTTGAAAAGGCCAAAATTGGAGAGGGCAGGTGTGTTGTTGGCCTCCCGAATATTGATCCGGATCTTGCTCCCTGCGATCGGAGTAATGCGCAGAAGCCTTTTAAATCCGATACTCGTGCCGCTAGCGATGGTCTGCCAGCCACCAGCGTGCAGAAGTTGCAGGTCGAAGGAGGCAATTCTTTGTCCGAGACGAACGGGTTCCTGCAACAGGATGCGATCAAATTTTTTGGTGCTGTCGATGGCGATTTCCAGTGAGGCCTGCCGCTTGTCGCCGGCTGCAGCCCAATAACTCTCCGGATTGCCGTCTGTCATATTTCCAGGACTGAATTTCCCTGAATTGGAGAAAACAGAAGTAGCCGTTACCTTCGCATTCGCCACCAGATTGTCTTTGAAGGTCTTGTCGAGGATTTCCCTGAAATTCTTCATGGAGGCCACATCTTTTTCTGCAAAAAGGCCATCCCTGTTGGGAGGAATGTTGAGCAGGAAAACGGCATTCCTTCCCACCGATTTGTAGTAAAGATCCACCAGTTGGGAGGGGGTCTTGAAATTATCATCTTCCCTGGCATGGTAGAACCATCCCGGCCGGATGGAGACGTCACACTGACCAATCACCCACGAAGTTCCATAATAATCTCCTCTGTTCAGATAGTCAGAATCCGCATCGCCAACGGCAACTTGGGTCCTGTCGAGCATGCTCCAGCAGGTCTCTCCCGCGATGCCCCGTTCATTCCCAATCCAATGGATATCCGGGCCGGCATCTGAGAAGATCAGCGCCTCCGGCTGAAGCCTGTACACGATCTCCTGAATCTCTTTCCAGGGATAGTAGGATTTTTTGTCAATTTTCCTGATCTCTTTTGCTCCACCGTAGTAACCGTCGCCACCGTTTGCACCATCAAACCAGACTTCAGAAATCTTGCCATAATTGGAAAGAAGCTCCCGAAGCTGATTTTTGTAATAGGTGAGGTATGCCGGCGTGGAATAACCCGCATGGTTCCTGTCCCAGGGGGAGAGGTAGAGCCCTGCTTTGATGCCGTATTTGGTACAGGCTTCAGTAAACTCCTTCACGATATCCCCTTTGCCGTTTTTATAGGGACTGTTTTTGATCGAATGTTCCGTGTAGGCACTCGGCCAAAGACAGAATCCATCGTGGTGTTTGGCGGTCAGGATCAGCTCCTTGATTCCGGCATCCTTAGCGGCTTTTACCCACTGTTCGGCATCCAGCTTCTTCGGATCGAAAAGGGCAGGGGACTCGTCACCATACCCCCACTCCTTGTCGGTGAAGGTATTCATGTTGAAATGGATGAAACCCACCACTTCCATGGACTGGTAGTTCAACTGCTTTTGGGAGGGAACCACTTTGTTCGGCTGGATATCAGACTGGCTGTAGCCTGCATGAGAGAATAATAGCAGGGCGAGAATTGCAGGCAGGTATTTCATGGCAATGATGGATGATGAATGATTATTGAATTTCAAGACCTATTTTTTTAAGGGATTTGTCGTCAGATGATCCTCCATAGAGCAGTTCATACTTACCAGGAAGGATCTCAAATTTTTGTGTCTGGTCGTTGAAGGAGTTGAAAGCTGCGGGGGCCAGCACAAAACTGACTTTTTGTACCGCTCCGGCTTTCAACGAAACCCTCTTAAAACCCCTCAATGCCTTGAGTGGACCGTTGGGATCGTTTGGATTGCGGAGATAAATCTGAACTACCTCGTCGCCTTCACGTTTTCCCGTGTTTTGCACCTCGATGGCCAATTTGACGCTGTCGCTTTTGCAGATCACAGCTTTAGAAAGTTTGGCCGATTTGTAGGCGAAGCTGGTATAGCTTAGTCCATAACCGAAAGGATACAAAGGTGCCTGGATCATGTAGCGATAGGTGCGGCCCTTCATGGAATAATCCTCAAAGGCAGGCAGCTGGTCGATGCTTTTGTAAAAGGTTACGGGCAGTCGGCCGGCGGGATTGTAGTCCCCAAACAGGATATCTGCCACAGCGGTTCCGGCAGCTTCTCCTCCGTACCAAGCATTGAGGATAGCGTCCACATTTTCTTCTTCCCAGTTCAAAGCCAGGGCGCTTCCGGTGCATACGATATCCACGACCGGTTTGCCTGTTGCCTTGAGTGCTTTAACCAATGCTTTCTGGACGGCGGGAACCTCGATGTTGGTCCGGTCTCCTCCCTTGAATCCTTCGTTGGTTACCTTCATCTCTTCACCTTCCAGTCGGGGAGAAATGCCGCCGATGAAGAGGATCACCTCTGCATTTTTCACTTTTGAAACTGCCAGATTCAGGCTGTCGGCAATGACCTCCCCTGTATGGCTGCATCCTTTTACGTAGATGACCGTTGCATCTGGCATCTTATTTTTGATCCCCTGTAGGAGGGTGATCGTCTTGGAAGGAAATCCATTGTAATTGGCCCACAACATCGTGGAGTCGTTTGCATTCGGTCCCACCACGGCAATGGTTTTGATTTTTTTGCTCAGCGGCAGCGTGTTATTCTTGTTTTTCAGCAGGACCATGCTCTCCCTGGCCATCTTCAGGGCCTTGTCCCTGTGTTCTTGGCAATCGACTACGCTGTAGGGAATTTTTGACCATTTCACCAGCTCGTCGGGATCGAACATACCCAGTTCAAACCTTCCCTTGAAGAGTCTCCGAAGGGAAACATCGAGTTGACTCTCCTTGATCAGCCCTTTCTGAATAGCATCGGAAAGGCTCTTGTAGCTGCTTCCACACTCCACATCGGTGCCATTCAAGACTGCATCAGCGGAAGCGGTAGGGGCATCCGGGTGGGTGTCGTGGCGAGGTGTTTTGGCATCAATCCTCCAAAAATCATCGATGGCTCCGCAATCTGATACCACGATTCCCTTATAACCCCATTGATTTCTTAAAATATCAACCAGAAGTTTGTCGCTGCCGCAGCAGGGTTTGTCTTCAAAACGGTTGTAGGCGCACATCACCTGCTGCACGTTTCCTTCCTTCACCAGGGTCTCGAACGCCGGAAGATAGGTCTGCCACAAATCGCGGTCACTCACCCGGGCATTGAAGCTGTGTCGGCTTGGCTCCGGACCGCTGTGCACGGCAAAATGTTTGGCGCAGGCAAAACTCTTGAAATAGGTTGGATCGTCTCCCTGTAACCCTTTCACGGCGGCCACGCCCATTCTGGAAGTTAAAAAAGGATCCTCACCGTAAGTCTCCATTCCTCTTCCCCAGCGCGGATCGCGAAAGATGTTGATGTTGGGGGTCCAAAAAGTAAGGCCCTTGTACCTGTCGAATTTCTTCTCCTTCTGGTAGCTGTGGTATTTGGCGCGCGCCTCGTCGCTGATGACGGTAAATGTTTCGAACATCGCCGGCTCGTCGAAGGTGGCAGCCAGTGCGATGGCCTGCGGAAATACGGTTGCCAGTCCGGTTCTCGCTACGCCGTGAAGCGCTTCGTTCCACCAGTTGTAGACAGGGATACCAAGCCGCTCAATCGCAGGTGTCTTGTCCATCATCTGCATGATTTTCTCCTCCAGGGTCAATCTGCCCAACAGATCATCGATCCGCTTCTCATTGGATAAATGGGGATCCCGGAAGGGTAGGTTCTGCGTCTGACCATTTGCAAAAAGAACGGTCAGTAGGGCAAAGACAGTAATCAACATTTTCTTTTTCATCTGTTTTTCGTTTGGTAAATCATACGTAAATATCACACGTAAATCATAGAATATCAAATCGTGTGTATGAAATTCGCAAAAAGATATTTACGCCGCCTTTTGCGGGCTTTGAACCAGCTTGTTTTATTTGGCAGCCGCATTATCTTCAACCATTTTAAGAAGGACCTTGTCACTCCACTCCTGGCAATGACCGGCCAGTGGCGTAAAGGATATTTTTGCATCCGATTTCGGATTTTTGGTGCTGTCCAGGTACATTTTCAGGAACCGGGTGGCTACGTTCGAGTACAATCCATCCGCATCGCCGGTCCAGATCCATATCTTGCCCTGCAATTTTGGACCAAGGGTCGACCAGTTTTTCTCCAGCACCTTTTTCAGATCGTATTTCTCCCATTGAACGGCAATGGTGTGATCGATCTTCCCGGTTACGGGGTCAAACATCAGGGATGGAAGTCCGTCGGCACCTTTTGGACCAAAGACGGCATTGTAGGCACCAAACTGACCTCCAGAGATTCTGTAATCTCCATTTCTGCCGGATGTATTTTCTGCGGATATCCACTCTTTCATCGAATAGGTGGGTTCATCGTAGATGGTTCGCTTCCCGGGTTGCAGGTATCCGAATTTGTTGTAAAAAATGGAGGAATCCTGATAAATATCTATTAGTCCGTAGTGGGAGAAATCGACCGGATCCGGACTGTACGACCAGGTGCCGTCGAAGAAGTCGGGGTAGAAAATTTGCAGACCCAGAGAGACCCATCCTCCTGTTGAATAGCCGGTGAGAAACCGCATTTTGGTGGCAGGATTGTAGTGCACCAGTTTTTCAATTTCCGGAATCAACTCCTCCGTCAATGCCTTCCCGCATGGACCGTTGTTCTCAGAGTCCACCTGGTAGGTATCTCCGTAAGGACCCTGCGAATCCAGATAAACGTAGATCACCTGAGGGGCGTCATCGGTAAACCACCAATCCGTGAACTCCTTGTTGTTTATGTGGCCATTCACGGCATTGTATCTTCCGTTCAATCCCGGTGCACGGTAGCAAATGGGATAATTTTTACCAGGATTTTTGAAAAAGCCCGAAGGGAGCAGAATGGATGCCTTCAGAAAGCGCGCTCTTCCAGAAAAATCCGAGAGTAGTTTGCTTTTGATCACCACCGATTTCACGAATGGATGATCAATGATCTCAACGGGTGGGATTACTTTGTTCAGGGTCAGTTTCAATTTCGCGTTTGGTGTAAGCACAACGGAATCGACATTGCTGTACAAATTTCCTGGTACGTTTTCCTGTCCGTCGTCCTTGTTTTGCTTGTAGACGGCCTGGTAATAATACTTCTCCGCAGCAAGCGGCAGGTTCTTTTCCGTCGTGAAAATCAGGATATTTTTGGTCCGTGAATCGAATTCTACCGGAACTGAGCCGGCCCAGTTGGCAGGTGTCAGGCCAATGACCAATTCTGATTTGAGGCGCGGCTCTTTTTCTCTCTGTTTGGTCAGGTGAAGCAAGATTCTGCCCCCTTGTTCAAAGGATTTTTTTACCTCTGCGGAGACCGAAATTTCGACCTTCGAAAAGGGAATTTCCTGGGCCTTTGCACCACTGAATACGATGCTTAGAAGTAGTAGTAAAGTAATTGTCTCTATTTTTTTCATTTTCAAAATTATTTTGTGACTGGAAAACAATAAAAATCAATCGCAGCGTATTACGCAGAGAAAATCCCGCCTTTAAATTCAGCGGTTCTCAGCGCTCTTTGCGGTTAAATTATTGTTTTTCACTTTTCATTTTTCACTTATAATTGAATAACCTGCGTGAGCCGAATGTCTTCAGAAGAAGCACCCACCATGATGGTATAAATGCCTTTCGGTGTGACGAATTTGTTCAGGGTTTCATCCCAGTACCGAAGTTGCGCTTTTTCCAGGGGAATCGTCACCGTCTCGGTTTTTCCCTTCTTCAGGTGGATGCGCTGAAAACCCTTGAGCTGTTTGATGGGCATCGGCAAATCCATTTGTGGTAATTTAACATAAAGCTGCGATACCTCATCGCCATCCAGCTTTCCTGTATTCTTCAGGTTAAAACTTATGAGGATGTTGGACTCCTTTTCCTGTATCATCAGGTTGCTGTAGCCGAACCGGGTATAGCTTAGTCCATGCCCGAAGGGGTAGAGCGGTTTTCCCTGAAAATACTGGTAAGTGCGTCCCTTTGCGATGTCGTAATCATCGAAGGCGGGTAGATCATTCATGCTTTTATAGAAGGTAAGCGGCAGCCTTCCTGCAGGATTGTAGTCACCAAACAGCACCTCTGCCACGGCCGTTCCGCCCTGTTCTCCGGGGTACCAGGCGTCGACTACGGCCGGGATGTGGTCGTTGATCCAGCCGATGGCCAGCGAACTCCCGGCTACGAGCACCACTATGGTGTTTGGATTGGCCTTTTGGATGGTTTGAATGAAGACCTGCTGATCCTTCGAAAGCTCAATCGACTCGCGGTCCTGGCCTTCACTCTCGAAATTCCGGTTCATACCCAGGACAGCTACGGTCAGTTCACAGCTTTTGGCACATTTGATTGCCTCGGCGAATAGGGAAGTGAAATCAGTCGTCACCTGCGGTGTTTTCCAGTAGAGTTTTGCCGTCGCGTCCCGTTTGACGAAGTAATCGGCCGTCACGTCGTACTCCTTGCCGGCCTCCAAATCAAGATCGGCGAAATCGGTTTTCGTGGCTTTCCTTTTCCAGGAGTCGAGCACCAGCTTGCCATCGACTGTCAGGCGGCAGCCATCGTGTGCGAGGAAGCCGATCGAATATTTCCCGGAGATGGTTGGCTTGAGTTTTCCGCTCCAGCGAACGGAAAAATTGTTGGCAGGCAGGAAGGCATCGGGCGCCTGGTTGGCAGGCTCCAGGTTGATGTTCTCTTCCTGGCGGGTTTTGGCCTCGCCTTCGAGGGTCATGTTTCCGAAATAGGAGGCCTTCATTCCTTTGGGAAAGAATCCTTTTGAGATTAGCTCATACCCCTCCAGTCCGTTGACGGGCTGCCAGGGGGCATAGGTGATCCGCACCCGGTTCCCTACCTTGTTTTTGATTCCCTGCAGGATCGAAACGGGTTCTCCTACCGGGACTCCGCTGTAGTCGCCAAACTCGGTATTGGCGGCATTGATACCCACCACCGCGATGGATTTTACTTTATTCAGGTTGATAGGAAGCAGACCATTGTTTTTCAGCAGCACCATGCTCTGGCGGGCTGCCTCCAGGGCCAGGGCCTTGTGTTCGGGCGAGCCGACGATGGAAGGTGACAATTTGTTGTAGGGATTCAGTGAGGGGTCGTCGAACAATCCCAGTTTCATTCTGGCGCGCAGCACCCTGAAAGCTGCCGTGTCGATGTCGGCCCTTGAGATCATCCCCAGATTATAGGCATTCAGAAGGGGCTGTTTGTAGACATCGTCGCCGCACTCCAGATCCAGTCCGGCCTTAAGGGCGACCATTGCCGCAAGCTCTTTCGTTTTCACGTAATGATGTGAGGAGACCAGGTTTCCTACCCCCCCGCAATCGGAGACCACGTAGCCGTTGAAGCCCCATTCCTGGCGCAATACTTTGGTCAGTAGCCAGGGATTGGCCGAGGAGGGCAACCCGTTGATGGCGTTGTAGGAGGCCATGATGGAGGCGCATTTTCCCTCTTTCACGGCGGCTTCGTAAGCCGGCAGGTAATATTCGCGGATCGACCTGACGGGGATTCTGGCATCGCACATGAAGCGGTTGTGCTCTTCGTTGTTGGCGGCAAAATGCTTGGGCGTGGAGACCACTTTCAGGTAATGCGGATCATTTCCCTGCAAACCCTTTACAAACTGCACGGCCAGCACGCCGGCCAGGTAGGGATCTTCGCCATAGGTCTCGGGAGTACGGCCCCAACGCGGGTCACGGGCCATGTTGATGGTGGGCGACCAGAAGGTGAGCAGGTCGTTGAAATGGAGGGTCTGTTTCTTTCCCTGTTCCAGTTCGTTCCAGCGGGCACGAGCCTCATCGGAAATGACGGAGGCAATTTGAAAGTGCAGGGCAGGATTCCACATGCTGGCCAGGGCGATCGCTTGCGGAAATACCGTGAATTTACCCGGACGAACGATGCCGTGCAGCGCCTCGTTGCCGTGAAAATATTTTTCAATTCCCAGACGTGGGATGCCGGGCGAGCTGGCGATCAGCAGACTTACCTTCTCCTCAACCGTCAACCGGCTGAGCAGATCGTTGACCCTTAGCTCCGTGGAAAGTGCCGGATTCTTGTAGGGCAACTCCTGATTCTGGGACTTTCCCGGCAAGATTAAAAGCGTAAATGCGAGAATGAATGAAATAAATATGGTTCTGCTCATTATGATGGATTTAATGCTGTAATTTTTCTTCAACTCCCCAGTTTTTATTAGGCTGATTTCCCAGGCTTAGTTCGAGCCTTCCCCCTTTCATGATATCCCGGTAATCCAGCCAGCATTTGTTATACGGTTTACCGTTTAATCTGGCAGACTGGATATAAATATTTTCCGGGCTGTTGTTTGTGGCAACAATGGAAAAGATCTTGCCTAATCCAACCAGAATATCAGAACGGTCGAAGGTCGGACTGGTGATTTCGAAACTGGTTTCACCCGGGCATACCGGATGGATTCCGCAGGCCGACAGCACATACCAGGCCGACATCTGACCCACATCTTCATCGCCGATCAGTCCGTCGACAGAATAGGCCTTTTCGCAAATGAACCGTACCCATTTCTGGGTTTGCCAGGGTTCGCCCAGGCGGTTGTAGAGATAGGGTACGTGGTGAACCGGTTCGTTGGAGTGGTTGTAGTATTCGTTCCACTGGAAATCGGCAGGTGTTTTCGCAAAGAAATTGTTCAAATCGGCAATGACAGCCTCTTTTCCGCCCATCAGGTTCGTCATCCCCGGAATGTCGTGCGGGACAAACCAACCCTGTTGGTAGAGGTTTGATTCCACGCAGCCATAGCTGAATTTCAACCTTCCGGTAGCAGGCCATGGAAGGTAGCTGCCATCGGCAAGTCGCGGACGAAAACTGCTGTGCTCCTTATCAAAGATGTTTTTGTAGGAATTGGATCTTTCCCGGTAGGTTGGTTCGTCCACTTTTTTGCCCATTCGTCGGGCCAGTTCCGCGAGGCACCAATCGCTGTAGGCATACTCAAGGGTTTCAGAAACGGATTTGGGGGAATAGCCCAGGGTGCCGTTCCCAAATTTCTCGCAGCTGTTTTTGGCCATTTGGAAGGCCTTTTCGGTATTGTAGCCCCGGATCCCTTTTGCGTAGGCATCAGTCAGCAGCGAAACAGCCGGATTGCCTACCATGCATCCGCTGTAGGCATTTAGAAACTCCCAGCGTTCGAGGTAGTTCTTGCCGCTCTCGTCGGCCAGGGTGACGAGCGAGTTCACCAGGTCGTTCACCATTTGTGGATTGATGATCGTCTGCAGTGGCATCTGACTCCGGAATACGTCCCATCCGCTGAAAATGGTGCGCTTGGTGAAGGTGTCGGTATGATGGATTTTTTTGTCGCCACCCACATAGTTGCCATCCACGTCGGTGAAGGCACGGGGGTCGATCATGGTGTGGTATAGTGCGGTGTAGAAGATCTCCTTCTGCGTCTCGCTTTTGGATTGGATGGTGATTTTTCCCAATGCCTTGTTCCACGATTCGCGGGCAGTTTCGTGGGTTTTGCCGAAATCCCAGCCTGCAATTTCGCTCTGCAGGTTTTTCTCCGCTCCTTCGATGCTGACAAAGGAGATGCCAGCCTTGAGCAACACCTGCTCCCCTTTTTTTGTCGGAAATTCGGAGTAGAATCCAATGTGTTTGCCTTCGAATTCGGAAACGTTGGGGATGATTTTCGCGTTGGCAATGATTTGCTGGTAAGATTCTTTTTCAACATCCTGCCGCTTTCTCTGTGCTCCTTCCGGGATAGCAGCACTCCAAACACCATAATTTTTCAGCGGTTTTGAAAATTGGGCATAAAAATAGACAGTGTAGTCGGGGTGACCACTTCCGTTGCCCCAGCCGCCCCCTTCGGGTGTGCATTTCATGAAGCCGCAGATCGTGTGGTCGTCAATCAATTTCACCTGCTGAAGTGTCGAGGTGCCGCCCACCCTTCTGGCCAGGTCGATCTGGATGCGCGACTGCCCGTTCTCCGGGAAGGTAAACCGCAGGATGCCGCTGTGCGGCGCGGCTGTCATTTCGGCATGAATCTGGTAATCAGTCAGGAACACCTCGTAAAATCCGGCATTAGCCTTTTCGCTATTTTTATCGAAACCGGAACGGTATCCCTTGATGGAGGAGCCCTCTTTACCGGAGGAAGTTTTCAGCGCGCCGGTGGTAGGCATGACCAGAAAATTTCCCAGATCTCCGTACCAGCCCACCCCACTCATCTGGGTAAAGGCAAATCCCTCTATGGAAGTATGTTCGTGGCTGTAGCCGGAACCATTGTCTCCACCGGTGATGGTGTTCGGACTCACCTGGACCATCCCGAAAGGAGTGGCTGCACCGGGGAAGGTCTTACCCCAGTCGAAAGGCGGCTGGCAACGGGTGCTGGCGCCGATGAACGGATTGACATAATCGGCAGTCGCTTTGTCGGCTCTGGTTTTTGTTTGGGATTGAACCATGTTCCCCAAAGGCAAAAGCAGAAGGAAGTTCAAAGTAAAGAAAAGCAGTATTTTAAGCCGGTAAGAACAAGGTAATCCGGCAAAAATTTTCCCTGCAATTGCCTGCATTTTCTCAATGCATCGTGCGATTATTCTGGTTCGTGTCATGAATGGAACTATTCCGTGTTAAATTACAAATCAAAGTTGAATTTACGGATGCCTCAGGATACCTTTTTCCTCGCTCACCGGCATTTTCAGGTTTTTCGTGACGATTCCCGAACTGTTGTTGAAATAGAGGATGGGCAGCTCCTTGGCCGTTGGGATGGAGACGCCCGACAATTCGATTCCCTTCACGTCATCCACGACGAAGGCCGGACGAAAATCTTCCTGGAGGTAGCTCACAGTCACGTTGATCATTTTGATCCCCTCGGCGTGGCGGAGGTAAAAACCCCAGGCAGGCAACTCGCCGAACATCGAGAATTCAGGGTAACCGGTTTCATTTTCAGGAATGGCAGTGATGTCGCTGAGCGGAATAAAGGCAATATCCTTGTTGGCGGCACCGCCGTAGGTGATCTCAATGTTTTCGAGGGTAACATCCTGTACCGGGTAATCTGGAAGGCCCACGATGGAAGAGGGCACCAGGTTGTAAGGCAGATAGGGATGACCGTAGATGTGGAAGTGGGAGGGTCGACTGGGCATCTTGTCCTCTCCCGGACGGAGGTGATCGGGCGGTCCTTCTATCGGATATCCCTGATCAGGTTTGAAAAGCGGTATCTCTGCCTTCACGTTTGCGATGTAAATGCCTTTCACGGTCCCAACAGGACCTGTCTTATTCCGGTGTCCGCGACGGATGAAGATGGCATTGCCTGTATTTTTGGCCAGTACATTTTGAATGTCGATGTTTTCGCAGATACCGCCGTCGACAGATTCAATGGCAATGGCCGAACGGTAGGTATCGTACACGTAGAGATTGCGAACCTTGATGTTCCTGAATCCGCCGGATCCGGCTGTTCCCAGTTTGAAGCCGTTGGCACTGGAGCGTACCGTGCAGCTGTCGATCAAGATGTTCTCACAAAGTAATTTAGGATTGGAGGATTTCAGACAGATGCCGTCGTCGGAGGCATTGATGAAGCAATTGGTGATTTTCACATTCTTGCTGTCTGTCACGTCCAGTCCATCGTTGTTCCAGTAGGCAGTACTCTGGACAGTGATTCTGTGGATGACTACATCGGTGCAGGAGTTGTAGTCCTGTA
>Ga0118677_10006889_pt1 | contig 19056 bp, 15 predicted proteins | sample AliMusrvi5mmetaG_FD_86154 | JGI IMG/M metagenome (GOLD analysis project Ga0118677, IMG submission 86154) | reverse complement strand
CCTTCTAATAATTTAAAGGGGCAAATGCTCAATGAAAGCAACACAACAGGGCAGAAATGCATTGCATTTTGGGGAAGAAGTATTTTTGGCATAGCACACGATACAAATTCGGTGCATGGATATTGCAGTTTCAATTCAAAATTCCTTGCACTTATTTTAAGTTTAATGCGGTCATTTTATTGAAGCACTGAATATTATGAGTTTTTCAGCAGACCCTATTTAATCCACAAATAAAGACAGATAGAAGCCAGATCTACACTCGCTGGTAATAGGTTAAGGATGGCCGGGTGGGGGGTTGTTGCCAAGAGGTGGGTCTCGCGGTTTTTAACCGCGGAGCCTTTTAACCCGGACAGTCAAAACAAAAATTTAAAAGCGATTATAAATCGCTTGACCCGTTTACAACATTTACTCCATCTGCTAAAATTTATTCTGATTTCTTGAAATCCTAAGTTTCTTGGTTATCGTTATTGGGGAAATTAGTGTCAGGTTTCTCGTATTAAAGTAAAGTGGATTAGTTCATTATAATACCATATCGTTTAGTTAAAGTTATTTATTTAACCACTGTCGGGGTATTTAACCACCGACAGGGTATCTTGATTGCCCCGACTGTGGTTAATAACTCTGTTGGCGGCTTAACTAAACGACATAGTATCAGATGGCCATTTTAAAGTACACATTATTCGATATTATAATTCCGTCTTTTTTTACAAGCACATTCACACGCCATTCACCTGACATTGTAAAGTTCACTTTCCCCTTATAATGTCCCAATGAAGTATTTACTGGATTAACATTGTTTAGCGATTCAATTCCCGTGACCGCCATTTCAGGCGTAATTTCAAGGGTGTACGAATCGTCAGGAAGGAAAACCATCAAATCGTTGGTACGATAGATGGTAAACTCAATATCCTTGATGCCTACTTTCGGGACGGTTGGCTGAATTAACGACAATACCAATAAACTGTTATCGGCACTTTGAGAAGGAAATACACTTAGAACCGAAGTAACCGGATTATCAACCGAGATGTCGAAATTGGCTTGACCTTCTTTATTTATTTTATGGTTATGAACCATGACTGAAAGTTTCCAGGTATTTGCTGTGTCTGAAGGCATAATAAATGCAACTGTGCCCCAAAATACGTTATTCAGGGCTGTTTCATTAGGATCCTCAATGGGACAGGATTGCTGCATGGAAATAGTACCCATTCCCATGGTCATTAGCGGCATAAAATGAATGTGAGCATCAGTAATCTTTTCGTTTAGGTTGAGCGAATCGTAAAGCACAACAACCAGATTGTTGGTGCCTACAAAGAAGTTTTTCCTGCCCCAGATTTCAATCCTTGCAGATGCACCTATTGCATAACCTTCTTTCAGTTTTGTGAGACCGGCCAAAGGATCGATCAGTTGTTCTTCATGATCATATTTACAGGAAATGAGTATGGCACAAATGGAAAGGATGAATATGAATTTCAGACCGCTCTTTTTCATTGTTATCATGGGTTTTTTATACAAAACTGGCAAAAGGTAAGACATAATGCATTGGACTAATAGTAAAACTGATTCGAACTGATTTTTGTTTAGCTTTTTTGATAAAAACTACAACTAAATAGTCTGATGCAAAGCAAAACATCCGATATGAACGCAAAATTCACCGAAGTATGGGATAATAGGCCTTTCGTTTGTACATTTATGAATAAATGTGGCAGTGAGACACAGAATTGAAATAAAAGGGATCACATATTCGAATTTATGAGGTACAGATTACAAATTGCACCAGCTGAGATTATTCTTGGTGAAACTTGGAGTCTTTGTGCATTAGTGGCAAAATTGTATTTATACTAAACTTTGGATTATCATTTGAAAAGAAAATGGTTGGTATGTTTTAACATTAGTAAGATTTGTTAAATGCTTAATCCAATAAAAATGCAGAATATTATCACATCATTGGATAAGGGTTTTTTGCATCATTATAGGACAGAAATCCGGTGATTTTCAAGTCTGTTTTTGTATCTTTAACAGCCATTAAAAGTAGTTGAACGATTGCATTTAGAAAATAATTAAACCAAATAAAAAAACCTGATTATGAAGAAAATTGTCCTTGTATTTTTTGTCCTTTCGTCCTTGTTTGCTTCTGCACAAAAGTTTCAGAACCTCGCACTAACACCACCTATGGGATGGAACAGCTGGAATAAGTTTGCCTGCAATGTCAGCGAGAAACTGCTAAAAGAAACAGCTGATGCCATGGTAAGCACTGGAATGCGTGATGCAGGCTATCAATACATCATTGTTGACGATTGCTGGCAAATCAGCCGCGACAGTATGGGTTTTATCGTTGCCGATCCGCAAAAGTTTCCTTCAGGAATTAAAGCATTAACCGATTACATTCACTCCAAAGGCTTAAAATTTGGTATTTATTCGTGTGCCGGAACCAAAACCTGTGCAGGTCGTCCGGGTGGTCGCGGACATGAGTTCCAGGATGCCTATATGTATGCCAAATGGGGTGTCGATTATCTGAAATATGACTGGTGCAGCACCGACGGTCAGACTCAGAAAGAGTCATATAAACTCATGAGCCGGATGTTGAAAGAAGCTGGAAGGCCTATCGTTTTCAGTCTTTGCGAATGGGGTGGGAGTAAACCCTGGGAATGGGCAGGCGAAGTAGGTCACTTGTGGAGAACAACAGGAGACATATACGATTGTTTCGATTGTTTTAAAGAGCAGGGAGGATGGACAGCCAATGGGGTTATGAAAATTCTGGATATGCAGAAAGATATGCGCCAATATGCCGGTCCGGGACATTGGAACGATCCCGATATGCTTGAAATTGGAAACGGCGGTATGACTGCCAGTGAAGACAGGGCCCATTTCTCGATGTGGTGTATGATTGCCGCTCCGTTAATTGCAGGAAACGATTTGAAAAATATGTCACCACAAACATTAGCTACATTAACCAATGGGGATGCTATCGATATTAACCAGGATGCTTTGGGTGTTCAGGGCTTAAAATACAAGTCGGAAGATGGATTCGAAACGTGGTTGAAACCCTTAAAAGGTGGCGATTGGGCAGTATGCTTCCTTAACCGTTCAGCGGCTTCAAAGGCAATAGATTTTGACTGGATGAAGAATGTGGTATCGGATGATGTTTCGAAACGTAAATTGGATGCAACGGCTGAAACTTTTAAGATTAAAGATGTTTGGACAAAAAAAGAACTGGGTGATACCAAAAAAGTATTAAAAGCAGAAGTGCCTTCACATGATGTATTGATGCTCCGGTTAAGCCTGGTGAAGAAATAGAAGGTTGAAACTACTTCTTTGATTTTTTTTTGCCACAAAGACACTATCCCGAATACTCGGGACTAATTTTCACTAAGCCTGCTGAATTGTATTAGAATATGGAAAAAGTATGAGGAAAAGGGAAATAGATTCACAGATAAATGTTGTAAAAAAATATTTTGTCACAAAATGCTTATTTAAAGAAGGTTACTAATGTACGGGTTCTGGTGTATGATTCCGTTTACTAAGGTTATTAAGGTTAGGCGAATTTTATTTATATACCTGGTTGTAAGTATATTAACCTTAATCGCCTTAGTCCCGAGTACTCGGGATGATAGACTCAAGAACGCTAACCTTAGTCCCTTTTTAAGAATCGTAGAAAAATAAACTCATAGAACACATGAGAAAAGAGGAAAAAGGGAACGGGAACCAAGAATGCCAGAAAAAGAGATATAATGATCGGGTTAGCAAAGCAGTGCAAATGAGTGCAAATAAAACCGATTATTAGTTTTCTATTCTCATAGTATTTACCTTTGATCTGATGAAATAAATTATATCTAATTCACTTTAAGCTAATCAAATGATGAAAAAAGTACTTGCCTTTTCGATGATATTGTTCCTGACACTGAATTCTGCTTATACCGATGCTCAGACAACACCTAATTATCAGCTTCCGGGAAAAGGGTTGAAGCAACACGATTTCGTATATGTCGGTGAATGGGACATGCGAAAACCAAAGGCACAATCGATGTTTATTGTTCGTGGCGGGAAAGTGGTTTGGCAATATTCCATTCCACAGTTCACAGCGACAGGCCACATTCAGGAATTCGACGATGCTACTCTGCTTCCGAATGGCAACATTGTGTATGCCTGCATGTCTGGTGCCGGAATGATTACTCCTGAAAAAAATATCATCTGGCAATACATTTGTGAACCTGGGACTGAAACCCATTCGTGCCAGCCCATTGGAAAGGACAGTGTTTTGATGGTACTCAACGGTCCGGTTGGGAAAGTGCTGATTTTTAATACAGCAACCAATAAATTGCTGAAAGAAATAGTAATTCCAACAGCCTCTACCAATCCTCACGGGCAATTTCGTCATGTGCGGTGGACCAGAAACAAGACCATCATGGTGGGCTTATTTGCAGAAAAGAAGGTAGTTGAATTTGATCTGGAAGGCAAAGCGCTTTGGTCAGTTGATGCTCCTTCGGCATGGTCAGCAATTCGTCTTCACAATGGAAATACATTGATTTCGGGCGATGGACAAGGTTATACCAGGGAAGTAAATCCCAAAGGGGAAACGATTTGGGAATTTACACGTGCAGATGCACCATTTACTATTGGCAATACACAAACGGCCAATCGTTTGGCGAACGGAAATACCGTAATATGTAACTGGATTGCAGGGAACAATAAAACCGAAGAATGGGCGGGTACTGTTCAGGTCTTTGAAGTAACGAAGGATAAAAAGATCGTTTGGGCCTTGTCTTCATGGGATCAGCCGGACCTGGGACCTGCAACATACATTCAATTGCTCGATGAACCTGGTAATGCTGAAAATGGGCAATTACAACGTTAGGTTGAATGCTGGAAATAGAATCCTGAGTTATCGGGATCAAAATATAGAAATTATGAATAAGTTTTATTTCAACTTCTTGCTCATTACTTTCCTGATCTTATTAGGATGTAAAAGTGGCAGTTCAGAAGCTCCCGCTGTGATACCTGTAGTAGTTCCTGACTATAGTTTTGCAAAAGGGGCAGATATCAGCTGGCTCCCACAGATGGAGGCCTCTGGTTATAAGTTTTATAACGATCAGGGTGTTGAACAGGATTGTTTCCAGATACTGAAAGATCACGGGATCAATTCCATCAGGCTCCGTACATGGGTAAACCCATCGGATAACCCCCAAAGTGGTCATTGCAGCAAGGATGAAACGGTAGCTATGGCTGTTCGGGCACAAAAATGGGGCATGAGGGTCATGATCGATTTTCATTACAGCGATTCGTGGGCTGATCCCAGCAAACAAATTAAACCAGCAGCCTGGGACGGACACAGCTTTTCGCAATTACTGACGGATGTTTATGATTATACTTTCGACGTAATGACTGCCCTAAAGACTGCAGGAGTATCGCCGGAGTGGGTTCAGGTAGGAAATGAGATCCCCGGAGGTATGCTCCTTCCGGAGGGAAGCAGTACAAACTTTAGCCAGCTTGTTCAGCTGATTAATAAAGGATCGGATGCCATTAAGGCTGTAAGCCCGACTTCAAAGGTGGTACTTCATATCGACCAGGGAAACAATAATGCAAGATTCAGGTGGTGGTTCGACAATGCCAAAGCCAATGGTGCAAGGTATGATGTGATTGGAATGTCCTATTATCCTTATTGGTTGGATGGTAGCCCTGATTATACCCTTTCGATAGATGATCTGGCCAATAATTTAAAGGATATGGTTTCGAGATACGGTAAGGAAGTCATGGTGGTTGAAGTAGGCGGAGAGGATATTAAGCCCCAAAACACATACGATATGCTGGTAGCAGTACAACAAAAGATGAAGGCAGTTCCTGATAATAAAGGACTTGGTGTAATGTATTGGGAACCCGAAGGGGCTAAAAGCTGGAGCGGGTATTCATTAAGCGCCTGGGGCGCTGACGGAAAACCTACGATCGCATTGAATGCCTTTCTGGTCAATTAATTAATAGAGATTGGGAATATTAAACAAAACAATAAGAAATAGTATGAAAATTTCCCGTAGGGAAAATCTGTCGGTAGAAATGTTGAATAATAGGCTTTCGATTGTCTCGTATGGGACAAAAGTCTTTCAGAAATAGATTAATTCTACCCATATTTCGTTCCTAACGGAACAAAAAACTATATTAAACAGTATCAAAGCATATTACCAAAGATCTAAACTTATAAACAAACTGGATGTCGAATAAAATAAGCTATCTGATTATAATGATCTTTCTGTCAATATCTTCTTTCGGTGGTACAACCGCATTGTTTTTCAATGTGAAGGATTTTGGCGCCCTTGGGGATGGAAAATACCTTGATAGCAAAGCCATTAATGCAGCCATTGAATCGGCAGTAAAAGCAGGAGGAGGAACAGTTTATCTCCCTGCCGGAAATTATCTTTGTGGCTCCATTCGCTTGAAGAGCAATATTGCACTATTTATTGATCAGGGTGCTACAATCATTGCCGCTCCGGTAAATGCTGAAAATGATTACAACGCAGAAGAGAAAAGCATCAGCATACAATATCAGGATTTTGGACACAGTCACTGGGAAAACAGCCTGATCTGGGGAATTGATCTCGAAAATGTATCCATCCTTGGAACAGGCCGCATCGATGGGAAAAATCTTTACCATGATTCGATAAAGGACACTAAACAGAATGCCAATAAATCGATCAGTCTTTATCGGTGCAAAAATGTGATTATGCGGGATGTCACAATCATTCATGGTGGCTGGTTTGCAATATTGGCTACCGGTGTCGATAATCTTACCATCGACAATCTAAAAATTGATACCAACCGTGACGGTATGGATATTGACTGTTGCAGGAATGTACATGTTTCGAATTGTAGTGTCAATTCGCCTTACGATGATGGAATATGTCTGAAAAGCACCTTTGGTCTGGGGTTTGCCCGTGCAACAGAGAATGTGACCATCAGCAATTGTTCGGTTTCGGGTTATGACGAAGGAACATTTTTAGATGGGACCTATCAGCGCCTGACACATGCATACAACAATCATCCGATGGGGCGTATAAAATTTGGTACTGAGTCGAATGGCGGATTTAAAAATATCACTATAACCAATTGTGTGTTTGATTTCTGTCGGGGATTTGCTCTGGAGACTGTGGATGGAGGACTTTTAGAAGATGTGACCATTTCCAACATCACCATGCGGGATGTATTGAGCGATCCGATATTCCTTAGGATTGGATCCCGGATGCGTGGACCGGAAGGTGTTCCGGTGGGCAAACTCCGCAGGGTGAAAATAAGCAATATGGTGGTTTACAATGCTGATCCGTCTTATTCATGTACCATTGCCGGATTGCCTGGTCATCCGGTTGAAGACATCTGCCTGAGTAATATCCGCATTTATTACAAAGGTGGCGGAACCAGGGAACAGGCTGAACGGGAAGTTCCGGAGAATGAAAAGAATTATCCCGAGCCGGGGATGTTTGGGGTATCTCCGGCTTACGGACTCTTCGTTCGTCATGCCAAAGACATAAAGATCAGTGATGTTGAGTTTAGTGTTCTTGAACCGGATATGCGTCCTGGATATCATTTTGATGATGTAAATGGCATTGATCTGCGGAATGTTACGATACAGCGAACTACAAATTCGAATGCCATCGTATTAAAAAATGTAAGTGATTTTAATATCCTTCAAAGTAAGGGGATCGAAGATTTGAAACTGGATATTGTAAAGGAGAAAGTAATAAAATAGCCAACTTGATTTCACTTTTTACAGGTTAAACCAACTAAAACCATGAATTTAAAAAACAACTATCTAAGATTATTGCGATCAGAAATACCTCAACGGACAGTTCTGTTTTTCCTGATAATAAGTCTTACTTCATTAAATGGGAAAGCCCAGACCATAAATATCAATGGAAATGCCAGAGGTAAACAATTTTACGGAATAGGCGCAGTAAGCGGAGGGGGAGCAACTTCGGTGTTGCTGAAGGACTATCCGGAACCTCAGCGCAGTCAAATACTGGATATGCTCTTCAAACCAAAATTTGGTGCCTCCATTTCTGCCTTACTGGTTGAAATTCCGGGAGATGGAAATTCAACCCAGGGATCAGAATCAAGCCACATGCATTCGAAAAACGATCTGAATTACAGCAGGGGATACGAATGGTGGATCATGAGTGAGGCCAGAAAACGAAATCCCAACATCATGCTGGATGCAAACGTATGGAGTTGTCCGTTGTGGATTGGCGGAAATAATTTCTGGTCACAGGACATGTGCGATTATGACACCAAATGGATCAAAGGCCTGAAAAGTGTATATAATCTCGATTTGGATGCCATAGGATGTCGCAATGAAAAAGGAGTAAATGAAGATTTTGTTAAAAAATTACGGGCAACATTCAACAGGAATGGTCTTTCAAAAGTGAAGATTCATGCTTTTGACAATTGGGGAAAAGACAAATTCAACTGGTGTAAGGATATGAAAACCGATTCAGTCTTAAGAACTTCGGTGGACATCATGAGCGCCCATACCATGTCTGAAATACCGGCTTCGGAAGAAATAATAAAATTAAGTGAAGAATTGGGAAAACCCATTTGGAATTCCGAAGAACATATTTATCTGAAAGGCTATGACTGTGAATTAAGTATGGTCGAATCGTTCAATAAAAATTTCATCGAGAGTGGTGTGACTATGGTCGTGAACTGGTTTCTTGTTGCCTCAACTTACGGTATAGAGCCATTTCCTGAAGATCCCGCTATAATGGTTGCCCGTGAACCCTGGAGTGGAAATTATTACATTCGGGAAGTACTTTGGGCCTATGCCCATTACGGACAGTTTACCAAAGCCGGTTGGCAATACTTAAACGGTGCCTGCGGAAAATTTCCAGGAGGCGGTACCTATGTGACACTAAAATCGCCGGGTAAGGATTTCAGTATTATATCTGAAACCAAAAATGCAAAAGAAAATCAGAAAGTTACTTTTCAAATTAGCGGGGGTTTATCTTCAGGAAAACTGTGTGTCTGGCGCAGTAATTCAAAAGAGCAGTTTGTCCGGATAGAAGATATCACTCCAATAAATGGCTCTTTTGAAATCACACTGGAACCACAATCGATCTACTCAATCTCTACAACTACAGGGCAACAGAAGGGTTCCTATAATGATGTTCCTGTTTCCAAGCCATTTCCATTCCCTTACAACGAAACATTTGATAACTATAAAGATGCCCAGGTTTGGGGTTATCTGCCACATCATACTGCTGACATTGCAGGAGTATTTGAAATTGCTGACCGACCTGATAAAAAAGGTAAATGTTTACAGCAGGTTGTTGAGTCAGGTTCGCAAAGCTGGGCTCCGGAATGGATGCCATATACCATTCTTGGTGACCAAAACTGGAAGGATTATGAGGTTAGTGCTGATGTGTACCTCAATAACGATGGCCGGGCAGGATTAATGGGCCGTGTTTGCGCTACAGGAACCGGATATGGATGCAAACCAAGCGGATACTACATGAGTCTGTCAGCTGATGGAACTTATTCATTATTCGTTTCAAAACAGGATGAAAAGAAGAATGTATCCGGAACTTTATTGGCATCAGGACAAGCTAATACTATTTCTACAAAGGAATGGCATTCGCTTATGCTTCGTTTTTCGGGTACTGCTATATCCGGTTTTGTAGACCAGAAACAGGTTTTATCAGTCATTGATGCGACATTTCCATCAGGCATGATTGGTCTTGTTGCAGGCAGTTTCACAATGAAAAACAATAAAGCACTTTTTGATAACCTGGTCATTAAGGCTGTGAATGGTAAAATACCTGCACCTACTGTTTTTTCTGAAAAAATTTACCCAATCTATAAACCAACTTTAAAATAAATCGATTAAAGATCAAAGGGAGAAAAAGTCATGAAACAAAGAAAGTATCGTATTCTAAGTATATTCATTCTGTTTGTAATCACCTCATTAATGGTGTCAGCACAGGTAAAGGAAATGCCGGTTCCACGGATCATAGAAAAAGACGGCCGTCATGCCTTGGTTGTAGACGGGAAACCATTCCTGATCCTTGGAGGACAGGCACACAATTCAAGCGGTTGGACGGGTATGATGGCACCGGTGTGGCAGGCAATTGAAGCGATGCATGCCAATACGCTTGAAGTTCCTATCTACTGGGAACAGATTGAAGCCCAGCCCGGGAAGTATGACTTTTCACTGGTAGATATGCTTCTTCAGCAAGGACGTGAGCACAAGGTTCACCTGGTATTTCTGTGGTTTTCGACCTGGAAAAACGGCAGTAATCACTATATGCCCGCATGGATGAAACTTGATGCAAAGAAGTATCCTAATATCACAGGAAAAAACGGACAACCTGTTGATTCACCATCGCCCCATACGAAGGTTGCCATGGAAAACGATGCAAAAGCCTTTACCGAAGTGATGAGTTATTTGAAAAAAGCGGATCCTCAACATACTGTGTTAATGGTTCAGGTGGAAAATGAAGCCGGAGCCTGGGGAAGCGTGCGTGATTATTCTTCAAATGCACAGAAGCTCTTTGAAGGCCAGGTGCCACAGCAACTATTAAAGCCGGAAGTTCTTAAAGCTTTAAACAAGCCTGTTGTTGCCAAAGGTAGCTGGCAAGAGGTATTTGGAAATGATGCCGACGAATATTTCCACGCCTGGTCAATCGCCAGTTACATTGAAACAGTTGCTGCAGCTGGAAAGGCAGTAAATTCATTGCCTTTATATGTCAATGCAGCTTTACGCGAACCAATCGGCAACCCCAGTGCAAACACTTATGAGAGTGGCGGACCGACCGACAACGTTATTCCAATCTGGAAAGCTGCTGCTCCTTCCATTGACTTATTGGCTCCGGATATCTATTTGCCGGAAAGTGAAAAGGCGCTGAAAGTGATTGAACTCTATGATCGTGCCGATAATCCGTTATTTGTACCTGAGATCGGTTCAGGGGAGAAATTCACGAGATATTTTTATCCGGTTCTTGCTCATGGGGGCATTGGCTTTTCTCCGTTTGGCATAGATGATAATGGTCAAGATGAGACTAAAGCAGAAACAGAAACCCGTCTGGCTTCAGTTGCACAGGAATACGCGATGGCTGGTCCAATGATGAGGGAACTAGCTCAATGGAGTTTTGATGGCAAAATAAAATCAGCAATTGAGCATGAAGATCACAATGCCCAAATCATTGATCTGGGAGCCTGGGAAGCTACAGTAACCTTTGGTACTTCTGAAAGACGCGCTGAGCCAACGACAACCCGTCCTTTTGGTAAAGCCATGGTGGTTCAGTTGGGTGAGAACGAATTTATACTGACAGGCACGCTATGTCACTTTACCTTTAAACCACTTGGGGTCAATGTTGGTAAAGCATGGCAATACCTGAAAGTTGAGGAAGGATACTATGAGAATGGAGTATTCAAACTGTTGCGCATTCTCAATGGGGATGAAACCGATTTTGGCGGTCCTCGAATTGGGGCTATACCGGTGGTCCTGAGGACTACATTGGTAGTGCGTTAATCAAAATACATAACCTAAACGCTAAACCTTATTGAAATGAAAAATTATCTAACAAAGCAATTAACCTTTGGGGGATTAAAAGGAATTATTCTATTCGTTTTATGCCTTTCTTCAGGAATTTCCTTTGGTCAAATGACTGATCAGAAAACCTATCCCTTTCAGAATCCTGATTTGCCTTTGGAGGAAAGGGTCAGCAATATTGTTTCGCTGATGACCCTCGATGAAAAGGTTGCCTTTCTTAGTTCGAATCCGGGAGTAGAACGATTAGGCATTAAACGCATGGGACATGTGGAAGGCCTCCATGGCCTTGCCCAGGGAACACCAGGAGGGTGGGGCAGACGTGGTCCTATAGCCACAACTACTTTTCCACAATCTTACGGCATGGGCGAAACCTGGGATCCCGAAATCATCCGCCAGTCAGGTGCCATTGAAGGGAATGAAGCCAGGTATGTATTTCAGAGTTCAAAATATAAAAACCGGGGCGGACTCATCATGCGGGCCCCCAATGCAGATCTCGGACGTGACCCAAGATGGGGACGCACTGAAGAATGTTTCGGAGAAGATCCTTTCTTCAACGGCACCATGGCTGTGGCAATGATCAAAGGTCTGCAGGGCGAAGATTCCAAATACTGGCTCAGCGCTTCATTGTTAAAACATTTCTTTGCAAACAGTAATGAAGATAATCGCACCAGCACTTCGTCGAATTTTGATATTCGTCAATTCTATGAATACTATTCGATGCCCTTCCATATGGGCTTTGTAGAGGGTGGAGCCAAGTGCTTCATGGCTTCTTATAATCTGTACAACGGAGTTCCCTGCACGGTACAACCTATAATTGAGGAGGTCGCGGTTAAAAAATGGGGAGTGGATGGTGTGATTTGTACCGATGCCGGAGGGTTCAAAAACCTGACAGGTTCGCAAAAATACTTTGAGAATACTACTCAAGCGGGAGCAGGAACTGTCAATGCAGGGATCAATCAATACCTGGATAAAAACTGGGAAGCTCCGGTTAAAAAGGCAATAGAGGAAGGTCTTTTAACTGAGAAAAGACTGGATGAAGATATCAAGGGAACGCTTCGCGTTTTTATACGGCTGGGATTATTAGACCCTGTTGATCGTGTTCCTTATGCTAAAATCGGGACAGATAGCACTATAACTGCCCCCTGGAATACCCAAAAGAACAAAGATGTGGTTCGTCTGGCTACTCAGGAATCGATCGTACTCCTTAAAAACAAAGGAAACCTCTTGCCCTTGAATAAGAAGACTATCAAATCAATTGCAATGATTGGCCCCCGTGCTGATGAAGTTGTATTTGATTGGTACAGTTCTCAGGCCCCTTATGTGGTCACGCCATTGACTGGTGTTAAAAACAAGGTTGGAAAAAAAGTAAAGGTGCAATTTGCTTTGGGAAATGACATCGCTGCAGCGGTAAGTCTGGCCAAATCGTCAGACATAGCCATTGTTTGTGTAGGCAACAGTCCCAATCAGGATAATGGGTGGAAAAAGATCAATAACCTGAGCGAAGGGCGTGAAGATATTGACCGTAAAATCATTACCCTGGATGCCCAGGAAGAACTCATTAAACAGGTGTTGGCTGCCAATCCCAAAACTATCGTTGTGCTGAAAAGCAGTTTCCCTTATGCTATTAACTGGACTCAGGAAAATGTGCCTGCCATTGTGCATATGGCTCACAGTAGCCAGGAAGAAGGCAGTGCCCTGGCAGATGTATTGTTTGGGGATTATAATCCAGCAGGTCGTCTGGTGCAGACCTGGCCTAAGTCTCTGGAACAGTTGCCCGAGATGCTGGATTACAACATCCGTGATGGAAGGACCTATATGTATTTCAAAAATGAACCGCTCTATCCGTTTGGTTTCGGCCTGAGCTATACTACATTTGTCTGGTCAAACCTTAAAACAAGCGTTGGAAATCTTCCAAAAGATGGTTCAATCACTGTGAATGTGGACGTTGAAAACACAGGCAAGCTTGCTGGTGATGAAGTTGTACAGCTCTATGTCAGGCATCTCAACTCTCAGGTTACTCGCCCGGTTCAGGAACTCAAGGGATTTCAGCGCATCAACCTAAAAGCCGGTGAACACAAGACTGTTGCAATCGCATTGCCAGCCCAACGACTTGCCTATTGGGATATCAGTAAAAATGACTGGCAAGTTGAACGTGACAGCATAGAGATCAGGGTAGGCGCTTCATCTGCTGATATTCGTTTAAAACAGGCATTAAAAGTTGAATAGAATATATAAGTTTTTAATAAACACAATCATATGAAGAAAGTATTTTTGATTTTAGCACTTGTAATAGTCACTGCCCATTTGACAAACGCACAAAAGCCTGCTGATCCAAAGGCAACAGAAGCGACAGTAAAGCTTTATGAAAAATTATCCTTATCGATTGAAAAGGGCATAATGATCGGTCACCAGGATGATCTGATGTATGGACATTCCTGGAATGTTAATGGAGTTTCGGATACGAAGCAAACTGCAGGTGATTTTCCTGCCCTTTTTGGTTGGGAACTTGCAGATGTTGAACTCGGACACACGGTTAGTATTGATGGAGTAGATTATTCTATCATGAAAACCAAGATTCAATGGGTCAATGCTCAAGGTGGAGTAAATGAAATCAGCTGGCATTGTAATAATCCTCTAACCGGAGCAAATGCCTGGGATGTTACTTCCAAAGAGGTTGTTAAAAGTGTCCTTCCTGGCGGCAAAAAGAACGAGTTATTTTTAAAGATGCTCAATAAATTGGCTGATTTTTTCCTTTCGTTAAAGGATGAAAAAGGAAATCCAATACCGGTAGTCTTCAGACCCTGGCACGAACATACCGGTAGCTGGTTCTGGTGGGGACAAAATCTTTGTTCTTCGGATGAATATATTTCCTTATGGAAATACACGGTCAGTCAATTGCAAGGACATGGAGTTCACAATCTTCTTTATGCTTATTCAGCAGCAGGAGGACCAAAAGATGCAACCGGTTATCTGGAACGTTATCCCGGAGACAATATAGTTGATTTGTTGGGTTTCGATGAATATCAGAACGGAGTAAACGGAAAGGCTGATTTTATAAAATCAGTCACTCATGGCATGAGCATTTTAATACCACTTGCAAAAGAACATCATAAAATTGCCATTCTGGCAGAAACCGGTTTAGAGACATTGCCCGATCCAAGGTGGTTTACAGAAACACTCTGGCCAGCGATAAAAGATTACCCGATTGCTTATGTTCTGTTCTGGAGGAACGCACATGATAAACCAAATCACTTTTACGTACCTTACCCTGGTCAGGCCAGTGAGGCTAATTTTAAGGAATTTGAGAAGATTGACCGGACATTGTTCCTTCAGGATCTTCAGCATTCAATAAAATAACAGAACTAATGAAAAAGCTTTTTGCCGGAATCATACTTCTTTTATTAATTGCAAATTCGGTTGTCTCGCAGCCTGGTTTTACCTCAAAAGTAAATCCTGCATTTATTTGCACGGATTATACCCAGGGGAAAGTATTAGCGGTATCTGCAGAAGGTAAGATGGAATGGGAATTTCCGGCAGAAAATTGTAATGATTTATGGGTATTGTCTAATGGAAACTTACTTTTCAATACCGGCCTTGGGGTGAAAGAGGTTACACGCAAAAAGGAGGTCGTTTTCCACTACGAATCGAAGAGTGAAATTTATGCCTGCCAGAGGCTTAAGAATGGAAATACTTTTATTGGTGAATGCAATTCGGGTCGGTTGCTTGAAGTAAATCCGGAAGGTAATATTGTAAAATCAATACAACTTTTACCCGATGGCGTTGATGGGGGTCATTTTTTCATGCGTAATGCCAGAAAGCTTGATAATGGTAATTATCTGGTTGCACACTATGGCCTTGATAAGGTTTGTGAATATGATAATACTGGCAAACTGGTTCGTGAGATTCCCGTTAAAGGCGGACCTCATTCGGTGATTCGAATGCCCAATGGAAACACCCTTATTGCTTGTTCAGATCATAATGGCGATCCACAAGTAATAGAAGTGGATAAAAACAATAAAACTATATGGCGTCTTACAAAGAATGAACTTCCTGGTATTGAACTCAAATTCATGACTGGGATGCAGTGCCTTTCCAACGGGAATATGGTATTGACCAATTGGCTGGGGCATAATAATTTTGGAAAGGCTCCTCATGCATTTGAAATTACACGCGATAAAAAGGTCGTCTGGGTTTACAAGGATAATACTTTTTTGAAAACTATGTCGAGTATTCAATTGGTTGATTCGCATGGACTTCCTTTAACAGATAACAGATTACATTAATATTTAATTTAAATACTTTAGAATGAGAAAAATACTGATTGTTTTGAGCATCGTTTTCCTTGCATTTGCATCGCTCAAATCTGAAAGCCAAACAAAAGATCACCCCGAGTACTCGGGGGTGAAAGTTGTGAACGGACAATTTATCCGTAATGGGAGTCCTTATTTCTATATTGGTGCCAATTATTGGTATGGTGGAATTCTGGGTTCGAAAGGCAAAGAAGGCAATCGTAAGCGCCTGACGGATGAACTGGATATGATGAAGGCAAATGGAATTACAAATCTTCGTGTTTTGGCTGGCGCTGAGGGACCCAATGGCGAACCACGCAGGGTAAGTCCCGCATTACAACTTTCACCTGGAGTTTACAATAAGGAGTTGTTGGAAGGATTGGATTTCCTATTGGCTGAAATGGCTAAACGAAAAATGGTGGCTATTCTTTTCCTGAATAATGCATGGGAATGGTCGGGAGGTTTTTCTCAGTATGTGAACTGGAGTACCAAAAAACCTATTCCTTATCCTGAAACTGCTGGACATACGTGGGGCGAATTTATGACCTTTTCAGGAACTTTTCATCAGTGCGATGACTGTAAGGAGCTTTTCAAAAAACATATCAAGTATATGCTTGAGCGAACCAATCAATTTACCGGAATTTCCTATTCTAAAGATCCTACAATTATGAGTTGGGAACTGGCTAATGAACCACGTGCATTTTCGAATGCAAATAAAGCTCCATTCCTCAATTGGGTAAACGAAACTGCTGCTTACATCAAATCACTCGATTCCAATCACCTTGTAACCGTAGGATCTGAAGGAAAAGCAGGATGTGAGGGTGATATTGACCTTTTTGAAAAGATCCACAGTTCAAAGGATATCGATTACATGACTGTTCACATCTGGCCATTCAACTGGGGATGGTTAAATCCAAAGGACATGCAGGGTACAATGAGCAAAGCCATTGAAAATACAGGTAAATATATTGACGAACATCTTGTCGTGGCTCATAAACTGAATAAGCCATTGGTATTCGAAGAGTTTGGCTTACCAAGAGATGGATTTGTATTTACACCCGGTTCTCCGGTTATATTACGGGACCAGTATTATGACTATGCATTTAGCCGAGTACTTGAAAGTATAAATAAAAAGGATATGATGGTTGGTGTGAATTTCTGGGCATATAGTGGTACCGGGAAGCCAAATCCGGGAAGAGAAAAAAATATGTGGCAGACGGGCGACGATTATCTGGGCGATCCGCCACAGGAAGCTCAAGGACTCAACTCTGTTTTTAGTAATGATCCAACAATGAAAATCGTGAAGAAATATAACGAGCAGATTGTTAAAGCCTTCAGTAAATAGTTTGTTAAGATATAAAGATGATAAGATTTAGGGAAGAGGAAAATAAGAAAGAGGAAAAGAGAAATAAGGTAATAGGAATGAGGAAAATGACAGATATTATTAAAGTTCAGCAATTTTTCTTTTTTCTGATTCCTTTTTCCTTTTGCCTGGTTTCATCACTCTTCTCTATTGCTCAGACAATTACACCTGTAGATTCTGCTGAAGCTGAAAAAGGAGTTCTTGTGGGTGTTACAATAGGCAATTCAGTGGCCGGTTTTTCTGGCACTGGTTATGTAACTGGGTTTGATCAGGGAACTGATAAAGTTACAGTATCATTGAATGCACCGGTAAAGGCCTTTTATCAGCTTGTTATAAGGTATAATAGTACCAGTGGTGATAAAACACAAAATCTAATCATTAATAACGGTGGTGTTTCCTCTGTTGTTTTCCCAAAAACAACAACCTGGTCGAATATTGATGCAGGGAAATATTTACTTAATGCAGGGATTAATAGCATTACTATTCAAAGTAGCTGGGGCTGGATGGATGTAGATAAATTTACTCTATATACAGCCAATAAAAACACTTTTAGTGTGACTGCAGATTTGGTAAATCCTAATGCCAATCAGGAGGCAAAATCGCTTTATCAATTCTTGCTTTCTAAATTCAACTCAAAAATCATATCAGGGCAAACGAATTCCTTTTATCCTGAAGTAAAAGCTATAAGTAGTCAATCACCTATGATTCGGGGGTATGACTTTCAGCATTATACCCAGGGTTATGCATACTTATGGGTCAATGGAGCTCATACATTCGGATGGGAAGATGATGGAAGTGTACAGCAGGCAATTGACTGGTATAAATCAACTTCAGGTAAAGGTATTGTAACCTTTCAGTGGCATTGGCATTCACCTTCGGGCGGAACAGCCGGTACAAATACTTTTTATACCAATCAGACAACTTTTGATGTTAGTAAGGCTGTAATAAGCGGTACTGTTGAAAATACCCTTGTTTTGCGTGATATTGATTCAATTGCGACTCAGCTTAATCGTTTTCAGTCTGCCGGTATACCTATACTTTGGCGACCTTTGCATGAAGCCGGAGGCACATGGTTTTGGTGGGGTGCCAAAGGACCCCAGGCATGTAAAGATCTTTTTCATATTATGTACGATCGATTGACAAATTATCATCATCTCAACAACCTAATATGGGTTTGGTCAACACCTGAAACAGACTGGTATCCGGGCAATTACTTCATCGATATACTTGGGTATGATTCATATCCAGGGGTATATAACTATGACGTTCAAAAGAATAGTTTCGATCGTATTTATACTCTTTCTCAGGGAAAAAAACTGATAGCAATGACTGAAAACGGACCAATTCCCAATCCCGATGATTGCCTTTCATTGGATGCTCCCTGGGCGTATTTTATGTCATGGGGCGATTTGGTTACTGCTCAAAACACGAATCAGCACATTACCGATGTTTTCAATAATCCAAATGTTCTGACCCTTGAAAATCCTACAGATATTAATGATCACCTAACCGTGAAAGACCTTCCACTGAATATTTATACCAACCGATCACAGGATAAGCTTTACATTCAATTTGACCAGCTCCGGGGACTCGGAGAGCAAAACATTAAAATATCCATCTTCAATATTGAGGGTAAAGTGGTTTATACAGGGGTCAATACTCAAACAAATTCACCGTTAAGGATTGATAGCTTACACTTAACCAATGGCATTTATCTGCTTAAAATGGTTAATCATTTAAAGACCTTTTCAGGAAAATTTGTTATTAGAAAGTAAATTGAAATTGAAAATAGAGGCTCTATGACGGATACTGTGGGTAATCAAATCTGAGTTTTGATGTTAAGACGAAAATCATGTTAATGAAGTTTTCAATATTTC
>Ga0118677_10006888_pt1 | contig 19058 bp, 18 predicted proteins | sample AliMusrvi5mmetaG_FD_86154 | JGI IMG/M metagenome (GOLD analysis project Ga0118677, IMG submission 86154) | reverse complement strand
CCCCAACCCCCGATCCCCCAGTGCTGAAATGGAACGCATGGTGGCTGCCCCTCTGGTTGGGTGCCGCGTTGAGCGCGGTGTATTGCCTGCCCAAGGCTGGCGAGGTCGCGGACTCGGCGGTGAAAATGGAACTGCCGGGATCCACCGGCGGATGGACCTTCAGATCGCTGTCGGCCAGCAATCTGGAAATCGGCACGCTGGCCCCCGACACGGAATTCGCCAAGGCCATCTGTTGGCAGCCGCGGCCTGGCGAAGTGACCCGTGACGGCCGCCTGGTAACCGACCGCGTGGATCTTTCGGTGGTACTCTCGGGCTATGATTTGAACAGCTCAATCCACCGTCCGGAACGCTGCATGCCCGCCCAGGGCCACGCCATCACCGATTCGCGCAATGTCACGCTTCAACTCGGCAACGGCCGCAGCTTCGATGTCAAACGCCTCCGCTCGGTGCAATCCATCAAATCCTCAGCCGGGGAAAGCGGCGAAACCATCAAGCTCAAGTGCGTCACCTATTACTTCTTCGTCGGCCACGACCACGTCACCAACGACCACCTCGAGCGTACGCTCATCGACATGAAAGACCGCCTGATGCGCGGCATGGACCAGCGCTGGGCATACGTCTCCGCCTCGATGTGGTATGGCAATCTGCCATGGCTCGAGCATGAAGTCAGCGAAAACGAAGCTGATCAGAAACTCCAAAAGTTCCTCACCGGATTCGCCGAAATCCAAATCGATTGGGACCGGATCAAGCGGTGATGCGAAGATCACGGATTGTGGATAGAAGATAGAAGATAGCGGATGAAGAGCTTATTCTTCCCCATCTGCGATCCACGATCTTCAATCCTCGATCTCTTCCGCAATCATTTTTCCGGTTCGATTTTCGCGCCTCTGAGAAACCCGATCATGCGGTCGAGAGCGGCGAGATGCTCGTCGCGCTGTTTCGGGGTGGTTCCTTGGGGGAGTTGTGAGGCCGCTCCGACCCGTCCGCGGGCTTCGAGAAAATGGGCCATGGCCTTGCCCGGGGCGCGTTGCTTGAACTCGTCGATGGCGATTTTTTCGAGCAGCAGGCCGGCCAGATAGTTGGCGCGGTTACCGCCCGCGAGGGTAGCCGCGAAGATGTAGGATTGCAACGCGCCCGCCTGGTCACCGGCGGCTTCGCGGGCGTTGCCAAGGCTTTCGTGAATGAGCAACCCCGGTTCCACCATGTCGTCGGTGATCCAGTGCATCTGGGTGCCAGCCGCTTCGATTTGTTCCGCAGCGAGTTCCAGCGTGGCACGGGCCGCAGCCGGGGCCTCGGGACGGAATTGCCGGAGCCCCTTGCGCAGGTAGTGGTTGGCGAAGGAAAAATGACCGCGGAATGCGGGTTCCATCCCGCCCTGCAAGGCGATTCCTGCGGCAAACCATTTCTCCGCCTCCGCATCACGCTGCAACTGGCTGAGCAACACCGCACGGTTGACCGCCAACCACGGATCATAGGAATTGAGCAAAAATGCCGCCTGATAGTCATCGCTCGCCCGTTCGGCGGATTCCCGGAAACCGGGTCCCACGCCGGGTCCCGCCAAATCCTGCAACACACGACCACGGGACTCATAGAATGCCGCCTGCGGCCAGAGCCGGAGCGCGTCGCCGAGGGCGTCGATGCGCGCTTCGGCAGAGGTGGCCGCCGGGTCGCCGAAATACGTGGGCCACAAAATCCGCAGAACCCTGCATCCCGTCCATCCGGCGGGAAGCAGCAGCATGACGCTGGCGAACGCCGCGACGGTCAGCAGCATCCGGCTGATGAAGGTTGGGGTCGCGGGTGACCGTGGCGCGGACCACGACATCAGCCCGAGGCACACACCTAACAGCAACGCGCCGGGCATCATGTGGAACACAAAACTGAAGCACGATTGAACCAGCATCCCCGCCAGCGCGGCCAAGCCCCCGATGCGCCACGCGTCACGGGCATCCCGCTCCACCGGCGCGGCCTCGAACATGACCCGCAGCATGGCTGCCAGCATCAGCGCGCCCAGAAAACCGCCTAACAAACCGGCACCCGCCAAGCCATAGTCCGTGGCGGATTGGATCCATTCGTTGTGTACGAATTCCGGGTTGTGGGTGATGATGCCGCCGCTGGACTTGCCATTCAGGAAGCGGAAACATTCCCAGCCATAACTCCGGCTGCCGCCGCCAACCAGCGGGTGCAGATTGATGCAGGACAGGGCGGCTCCCAGAAAGAAGAGCCGGCAACTGTTATCCAGCAATTGCGTGATGCCGCCTGGCCCGCAGCGCAGTAGCTGGGCCTGCTGCCAGCCCACAAAAAGAAACGCCCCGATGGCCATGCCGATCACCGGGATGGCGATCAATGCCGGCGCGAACCACCGCGCACCCCGCCGCTTGCCAATCATCAGGACCAAGGCGGCAAACACCCCGCACGCCACAGCCGCCCCGAAAATGCCACCACGCGAGCGGGTAAACCAAACGCCTGCCAAGCCCGCGATGGCGAGCAGCAGCCACAGAATGCGGGTCGCAAGCGCATGCCGCCCGAACAATGCCGCCGCCGCAACCACCATGGACGAGGCGATCAAATAGTTGGCCGCCTCATTGTATGCGGCGAAAAATCCCGCTGGCAACACCCTGCCCTGCGACCTGAAAACCGGTGTGTAGGCCGGATCCAATATTTGTTTCCCGATGACCACCAGACTTGCCAGCAACAACAGGGCGATGCCCCAGCCCAAAATGCGCTCCGCCAATACGTGACCGGCTATCGCCCGCACACTGACAAACGCCCCCACCACCCCGCCTAACAACAATAGGTCGGCCTGCCCCAGTTCCCACACCGGCGAAACCCATGCCCGCCAGGCAAACCATGCGGCGGCCAACAAACCCACCGCCAGCAGGCCCCCATCCGCCGGGGTCTTGCCCCGTTTCCAAAAAACCGGCATGGCCGCCACCACGGCAATCCCCAGCGCCACCATCGCCGGCCCCCACGTCCACGGCCTGGTTTGCGCGCCAACCACCACCGCAAGAACCCATGCAGCTACCAGAAAAACGGAAGAAATGACGGGCATGGCGGAATAAATGCTGAAATACTGAGAAGCTGAGAAGCTGAAATGAAGAAAAGGAAAAGCGCCACGCTCTCTCAGCTTTTCAGCATCTCAGTTTTTCAGCTTCTACCCCTACCTGGCTCCCTTGCCGAACAGCACGGCGGGAATCGTCCGGAGAAGAATCGTGAAATCGAGCCACAGCGACCAATTGTCAATGTAGCGGAGGTCCATTTCCACCCAATCCTCGAACCTGGTGATCTTGTTGCGCCCGCTAACCTGCCATTCACAGGTGATACCGGGTTTCACACTGAGGCGACGCCGATGTGAAATGTCACCAAAAGCCTCAACCTCGTAGAGCGGCAATGGCCGTGGCCCGACCAAGCTCATGTCGCCCTTCAGCACGTTGATCAGTTGCGGCAGTTCATCGATGCTTTTTCTCCTGAGCATCGCGCCGAACGGGAAAATTCTCGGGTCACTGTCCAATTTGAAGACCGGCCCGTCCATTTCGTTGCCGTGTTCCTGTTTGATCTTATCGAGAAGTTCCTCGGCATTGGTGACCATGGTGCGGAATTTCCAAATCTTGAATGGTTTGCCGTAGCGCCCGGCCCTCATCTGGGAGAAAAATACCGGCGCTCCCGGACTCTTCAGGCGGATCCCTATGGCCGCCATGATCCACAATGGAAAAGTAACCAAAATGATCAGCAGGGCACCCACCCGGTCAAACATGTCCTTGAACAACAATTCCCAGGACAATTCCGGCGTTGACCGCAACACCAGCATCGGCCGGTTGCCGATCGCGTCAAACACCGGCCGCGCGATCTGCGTGCGGATGAACGAGGCCGCGATCCATGCTTCCACGCCCTGCAACTCGCAGGCTTCCACCGCCCGCGCGACTTTCTCGAACTCCGTTTCCTTGGCGGTGAAAATCACCCGCCCCACCGATTGGTCCTTCAACAACGCGAACAAATCCTCCACCGGCCGCACCCTGAGATCAAAATGTTCGATGATGTTCCAATCCGACGTGATCTCGACCCCGAACTCGGCGAGCAGCACGTCCGTTTCGCTGCCGGTTCCGGCGATCACCACCCGCTCCTTGCTGGCCTCCTGCTGGACGCGCCGCCTCAACCAACCACAGGTCACCCGGTCCCGCATCAACACAAACAGAAACACCAGCAGGAAGCCGATGCCGATCACCAGGCGCCGCGTGTCCAACAACTTCGCGAAAATCGCGAAAATGCCGATCATCAGCGTGATCGCCAGCAAGGCTGTGATCAATTGTTTGATCGCCTTGCCCGTGAGCTTCGTCCGCAGATGATCGTAAAACCCAAAACGCTCCAACATCAGCGGCGTGAAAGGAACGGCTATATACAAAACCCAGTTGATCGATTCCCTGACATCCATGGTTTCCAAACCCATGCCCAACCAAACACGCACCGCGTCCCTGGTTTCCCAACCAATCCAGAACGCCAGCCAGACCAACAACGCATCGGTCAACTGGAGAGTCTGGATTCGAAATGCTTCGTAGCGGCTCGTGGCCATGATTGCGGATTGAAACGGAAAACCGGCGGAAGAACGGGCGAAAGCTCCACGATAAACCTCTTAACTGCAATAGCGGAAATTCCCGATTCCGCGATTAATACCATCTTTCAAAATTAAAACATGTTGGCCGGGAAGACGGAGGGGCTAGCGGTCAGGGGTCAGGGGCCAGTGTTCTGTCCTGTCGCAGAAACGACTATACATTTACGCGACTTTTCGCTTCTTACGCTCCGTGCAGCCTGGGCTGATTTCTTCGAGCCGTTTCCGGCATCTTTCGATCTTGGTGAGGATTTCTTCGGCTGTAGCCGTCCACACGAAAGCCTTGGCGTGTTCGTTGTGTGATTCGATGAACTCCATGATCTTATCTATCAGATCTGGCACGCTCTGAAAGCTGCCTCTCCTCACGGCCTTGTTGGTCAACTCGGCGAACCACCGCTCCACCAGATTGAGCCAGCTTGAAGTAAGCGGGGTCCCAAGCGCCTTGCATAGGGATTTGCTACGACGGATTCATAGGTGTCATAGTTTGCCGATCTATGACACTTATGAAGTCAGGCCACCTTGCAAACCGGTTTCCCGCTGCGCTCTTTGAGCCAGTTGGCCGGGATCAGGGTGATGGCGTCCTTGGCCAGCATGCCGGGCAGGCGGGTGAGCACACTCTCGGCGGCGCGCACGGCCTCGCGCAGGGCCGGACCGGCCTTGGTTTCGCGCAGGCGCTTTTCGATGTGATAGAGGTGGGCGATCTGGCGCAGGATCCACGCGACGAGCCGGGGCGATTGTTCGGTGGACTCGAAGAACTTCCGACGCACATGCCGGGGGAAAGCGGCGGGACAGGGTTCAAATCCTGACCGCAATCCGCGACAGAATGACCTCGCGATTCCTGACGGATTCCTGACAAATCACCGTTTCACCAGTCAAAACCATGAAACAGCAACAGAATCCAGAGACGCACCAATGCCCACAGGATCAACGAGTGACGCAAAAAGTGTCGCGGAAAAACCAGATGGTCGGGCTGTCGGGAATCATTCCCCAAGTGCAGCAATATCAATGCTTTGCGAGCTTCTAACGGAGGCTCACAGGGTCATTTCCAGTAACAATGCAAGCAAATCGTTGACATCGGGGCCATCCTCGATGGAACCGAAGAAACGACGCAAAACGAAGGGGACCGTGATCATCGGCCGGGGTGCCGCCACGGTGCGCATCTATCCGACCATCCGGAAAAACGGCTACGCGCAGAACTGCGTGTGCTGGAAGGAAGGCGGGCGGCGGCGCATGCGCTGTTTCGCATGCCTCGACGAAGCCCAGATGGTCGCCCAGCAGATCAGCGTGCGGCTGACCAACGGCTGGTCCCTCGGTGACGAGGTGACGCGCCGGGACATCGAAATCCTGCGCCATTGCGAGGGACTGGCCCGACCGTTCGGCGTGGCGCTGGTCGCCGCCGTCGAGGAATGGGCGAGCGCCCGCAAGACGGCGGGTCCGATTCCGCTGGCCGATGCCGTCCGGTTCTATCAGGTCAACCGCACCGACCTGCTGCCGTCGAAGTCCGTGCCCGAGGTGGCCGGGGAATTCGTCGAGTCCCTGAAGGCTCGCGGCGTGAGCGCCCAATACGTTTCCTGCGCACGGCTCCACCTCAAGAGCTTCGCGGCCAAGGTCGGCGGGGAAATCGCCGAAGTGTCGGTGGCCGACATCAACCGCTACCTGACCGGCCTCGCCCACCTCGGCCCGGTGAGCAAGAACGGCATGCGCCGCAACATCGTCACCATGTTCAGCTTTGCCAAGCGGCAGGGATACCTGCATCCCGAACGCAAGACCGCCGCCGAGCAGAGCGAGAAGTTCAAGGAGGCGGAAACCGAAATCCAGATTTTCACCCCGGAGGAAATGGAGCGCATCCTGCTCGCCAGCCACCAGCGCGTTCTGCCGTTCCTTGCCATCGGAGCCTTCGCGGGAATCCGGTCGGCGGAAATCCACCGGCTCGATTGGGAGGACATCAAGTGGGACCGCGGCCACATCGAAATTGCAGGCAAGAAAGCCAAGACGGCAGCACGGCGGCTGGTTCCTCTAACAGACAACCTCAAGGCGTGGCTGGCACCATGGCGGGAGGCGACCGGCCCCATCGTGCCGATTTCCGACACCCCCGGCGCATTGAGCGATGTCGCCGTGAAGGCGCGGATTCCCGGTGGGTGGCGTCAGAATGCCCTCAGACATTCGTTCATCAGCTATCGGGTGGCGGAAACCGGCGACGTGCCACGGACCGCTCTGGAGGCTGGCAATTCCCCGAAGATGATCTTCCGCCACTACCGGGAGGTCGTGGACGGCGAGGCGTCGAAGGCGTGGTTCTCGATCATGCCGCCCGAGGTTTGGCCGCCTGCGGAGTGGCGTCTAAGGTTCCGCAGGAAACAGCAGGCCGCGTGACGCCCCACAGGCGAAAAAAACACTGGGAGTGAAAAAACCGCTTGCACGTAGGATAGTATGCCCTATCCTTCGTGCATGCCTCGACCAATCAACACCACCACGCGCATCGGCCAGTTGCGCTCCGTCCTCGGTCTCAATGCCCGCGAATTCGCTTTAATGGTGGGGATGTCCCACGGTTTTCTGAAGCGCGTGGAAGCGGGTTATGACACCATTTCCAATCACAACATCGAACGCATCGCCTATGTCACCGGAGTGGATGCTGATTGGATGCTGGGCGAGGGCAAGGACATGTGCCCGACGAGATTTGACCTTGCGACCGGAGACCTGGTTCCCATGACACGCGAGGATTTGGAGTCGCGTTCAGCGAAGAATCTCACCGGTCCCTTGAATCCGTTTTCCGAGCGCATGGACGATGGCCGGCTGCTCAAGATCCGCGCTGCGTTGCTTGCCGCCGAACGGCACGGGAAAAAAGGCTCTGCCTACCACGTCCTCAGCAGGATGTTAGACGAGATGATTGATGGCATCGCGTCATCCCGTGCCGAGGCAAAACAGATCCGTGCCACCTTCACCGCGGAATACGCGATTCTGTTGGAAGCCGACACGGCGGCACGCAAGGCCAAGGCGACCCGGGGCGGCAAGTAAATCTAACACACGTAAGGAACGACAATGGCATGGTTTGAACATGACGGACGTCCGGTGGCGGTGGATCAGACCCATCCGGTGGACATCCTTGAACCCGAGGACGAGCCTCCCCCCAGACGCACACCCGATTCGGTTACGATGATCGAGTGGATCGGCGGGAGTTATCTGCGCGGCGATCCGTTCATCATCCAGGTCGCGTGGTCATTCCTTCTGAACCGTCAGTCGCGGTCGATGGAGGCATGCGCCAAGGAACTTGGCTGCACACGGCAGGCGATCAGCCGACAGGTCACCCGTCTCGCCAACGAGTTCGGTTACCCGCTCAGGAACAAGATCCGTCGGCACATCCAGCGTGAGGCGGCGAAGCAGGCGTGGACGAAACGAAAGCGGCGGAAGGACCGGAATCCCTCCGCCGCCAGTGATGACCAATCGAAGACGAACACTCAAACCCGGTTAGAAAAGAGGCCGTCCATGAATGCGGGCGGTGTCAACGATTCGTCGGATTTCCAATGCGACCCACACCCCTGAATTCATCCGATGCCCACATACCAATCATCTGAACCAACCGCCGCGCCAGCGAAACGCAGGTCGGGAATGCCCAAGTTCATCGACCTGCGGGAGTTCATCGAGAATGGCTGCCAGCCTGAACTTCCGACCGTGGCGGATGTGGGCGTCGGCACCGGGATGTTGTATGCGGGTCGGATCAACGAAATCCACGGCGAACCCGGAACCGGCAAGAGCAACGTCGCCATCGCCCTGAGCAATGCCGTCATGAAATCCGGTGGCACCGTGCTCTACATCGACCCGGAGGATGTTCCTGCGGGTTTCACCCGGCGTTCGCTTCAACTCGGTGCCGATCCCGAAGACCTGATCCACCGATGCCAGTATCTCAACGATTCGGCGCCCGGCGAAATCCTGCTCGCGCAACGTTGGGCAGCGGTCCACAAACCGACGCTGGTGGTGATCGACGGCATGGCCGAGTGCATGAGTGCCGCAGGCCTGAACGAGGACAAGGCGGAAGAGGTTCTCAACTTCATCAAACAACAAGTCAGGCCGTTCGCTGAAAAGGCCGGTGCCGCCGTCCTGATTTCCGATCACGTGACCAAAAGCTGGGAAGACCGTGGACTCTGGTCGCGCGGCTCTGGCGCGAAGATGGGGCGTTACGACGGCGTTTCCTACGCGCTCAGCCTGATTGACGCCTATTCGCCGGGAGTGGCCGGCTCTGTGATGCTAACCGTCGCCAAGGACCGCAACGGGGGTGTCGGCGTGAAGGGCAAGCCAATGGCCGAGGTTCATTTCATGCCCGCCGCAGATAACCGGACCATCGTTTCGTTCCGGGTTCCAGAATTTCAGCCCTCATCGCTCAAGCCTCTGCGCACCATGGCGAAAATCATGGAACTGATGGACGAGTGCAAGCAGGCGACCAAGGCTGACCTGCGGAAGCTCGGGAAATCGCAGACGGTTGATAGTGCCATCGAACTGCTTGAGCAGGAAGGCCGTATCCTCCGATCCAAGGACGGCAAGAAACATGTCTTCAACGTCCGGGCTGCATGCACCTACCGGCTGGTCAGGAAGTCCGCATGATAGCTCAGAATCATGCCGGTTTCGTTGCAAGTTCCGAGTTCCTATCAAGTTCCATCGAGTTCCGAACTCGGCATATCCATCAAGTTCCTAGTTCCCCCCCCTATATGGGGGAACTCGGAACTAGATGATAAGACATTGAAAAATCAAAGACCCAAGACCCGAGCCAAAACGTATCGGGATTCCAGGTTCCATCGGCAGGAACCCATGCGGAACTTGATGCGAAACTGGCACCTGAGACAGAGATTGCCGGAACTTGCCGAAAGGAATCTATTAGGGAAGCCGCTTCATGGCTGGGACGTCCCCACCCGTGTCCATTTTGCATGAAATGTCACAACACGACTTCCCACATAACGGAGGGTCGGCCGGCTGTCGCTGAGGTGTCTGGAACCTCGGTAAATCAATGGTTTCCGACGAATCATGACCGAAAATCAGTCTCCAAAAAAGTGGGAAATCGGGGGCAAATTTCCCACCGGATTTCCCACCCGCCAAAGTGGGAAATTTCCCACTTTCGAACACCACTTGGAATGCCCGAAGATTGGCATGGATTATGGGGTGCAGGCACCGTGCCAACCGTCTCTAACATGCCGAAAATGATAGATAAAAAACACGACAAAAAAACAAAAAAGACATGGACTCAAGTTGTCAGACTGGCAGATGAGGGATGCCATGACAACAGACACTAACAAACCGAAATCCGACATCCTCGACAAAATCCACAAGCTCCTTCGCCTGGCTGACCGCTCACGCGGTTCCACCGAGAACGAAGCCAAGGTGGCACTGGCCAAGGCTCAGGAATTGATGACCCGCCACAACATCGACTCGGCGCTGCTCCGCATGGAACACGGCGAATCAGGCGGCACCACGGCAACAGTCAACAAGGGCAAGGTCGATCTGCCCAAGACCCTCAACCCTGCCGACCTGATGATCCTGTCGCTGCTCCAGTCGCATTTCAACGTGCGGACCATCCTGATGCACGACGGACGTGGAACCCCGGTGGACATCATAGGTGCCCCGCAGGACGTGGACTTCGCCACCTATGCATTCAACTTCCTGCGGCAAACCTTCTTCCGCTGTTGGAACGAGTTCAAAACCACGGCGTGGAACCCGGACAAGGCATCCTACTACCGGGGACTGCGTGACGGCATCAACGCCGAACTGAAGGCGGCGAAGCAACGGGCCGAGGAATCCTACGCCGCCGGCCAGCGGCAGACATACGCGCTGGTGGTCGTGGACCAGCAGGCGGCGATCACCCGCTATGTCGATGACAACTACGGCAAGCTACGCACCCGGACCCACCGGACCCGCCGCGTGGATTCCAGCAGCTACTTCGCCGGTGAGACCAAGGGCCGCACCATCCAGATCAACCGCCCGCTGCCCGGGTGAAACACTCTCCCCCCAACAACCAACACCAACCTAACAAAAAAATGGACAAACTGTATTGGATCGTTTGTGACGACAAGGACACCAACGTGTTTGAAGGTCGCTATCAGGGACGCACCCGTGGCGAGGCCTTGAAGTTCCTCAAGCAGTCGCTCGGGCGCAAGAGCCTCAACGGACTGGTCTTCACCATCACCGAAATCCCGGTGCCGCTCATCCGTGACATCGTGGCGGAAATCCTTGGTGGCAACATGCCCGCCGCCGTGCCGCCGCCAGCACCCGCGCCAGTCGAAACCGCACCGGAGGCACCACCCGTCAAGCCGGTCCCCATTGCCAGCGACGGCCGACCCGGCAATCCCGGTTTCGGTGACGACCTCTGGAAGCAGGCCCGCGCCTTTTGGAATGAGTGCCACTGCATCCGCAAGACCGCCGAGAAGTTCGGACTGTCGCCCAACTCGGTGAAAACACGCGCCCGCAGGGAGGAGTGGCGGAAATGAAGGTCGAAGTCACCCGCTACCGCAAACCCGATGGCTACGCGACCCGCTTCTGGTCGGTCATGGTGAATGGCGAATTGCTTGCCGTCACCGTTTACCGCAAGGGAGCTGAGGCCGTCGCCCTGACCATTGACGGCTTGAACGGCGCTCGCCCTGTCATGACCCGCGACGGGCAGGGCGACACGGCACCGGGCAAGGTGACGCATCCCGAGGCATAGCGGCTGGGAGTCGGCAGAAAAAACCGACGATTCGTTGACACTGGGGCCGTTGGTATGACCAACCATTCAACACCCAAAATCGACTCGTTCCGCTCCATCGTCCTGAAAGCCGCCACGCTTCACGCGGAACTATCCACCCTCGACACCGCCATCGGCAATCTCGACGCGATCAAGACGCGCATGGGGGATTGCCGCGACGAAGCCGAGGCACGAAAACTCCTGGCTGACCTCACGCGTGCCGAGGAAGCCGTGACCATCAAGCGAATCCGCGAGCCACGGCTCAAGGCCGACATCGACCAGGCGTTCACTGGCGCGGTCGAGATCTGCATCGACGCCTTCACGGAAGCAGACAAACTTCTAACCGCTGCGACGGCGGAGTCGGAAGCGGCATTCGCCGAACTGCTCAGGTCCACCCAACCTGAGCCGGACGCCCCCAAAACGGAAGGGGCGACCGGACTGGCCGTCAAGGCAGTCCGACCGAACGTCATGGCAATGCAGCAACGGGAGGCGCTTGAAGGAATCTGGCCGGGATCGTCACTGGACTCTGACTCGCCCGACCTCCGGTTCAGGGGAGCCAAGGATGCTCTTGCCGTTTTGGACAAGACCCTTGCCGACCTGCCGCAGATCGCCGCCGAGGCAAAGCGCCTGACCGCCGCGTGCGAGGCATTCCGCAAAGTTCTCACCAACCGCTGATTCCCGACGCCATGAATGCAGCGACCGACAGCCGGATTGATGCCTTCCGCCAGACATTGGAGCGTGCCGACATGCTCCAGTCGAAACTTCTCACTCTCAGCATTGACCTTGCCCGCCGCGATGAGCTTCCCGGCATGATCGCTGAGTGTGGCTGCGGACAGCAAGCGGCTTGGCTCAGGCGGGAAATCGCCACCCTGGGCCACCCGCTGTCTATCCGAATCAGTCTTGTCCAGGTGGAGCGTGAGATGCGGGAGGTGCTGGCGAGCGCGGGGGCCGCGATGCGTGCGGCGCTCGATGCGGCGGCACAGCTTGTCACGGTGGCGGCCGGCGGCGCGAATGCCGTCATGACGTTCCCGTTCGCCAGAAGCCACCTTCGGGAACTGGCGCGGTATCACTCCGGCCCATTGGCACCGGCCACCCGGGAATCCTGGCTGGCCCACCTTCGCGTTGCATGGCGGGACATTGACGCAGCGGTAGCGGCGGTGCAGGAAATCCAATTTGAGGCACGGCAGCGGGCTTCTGCTACATGATCTGTCGGGGGGCGCAGGAACGACTGCGGCGCTATCACCAGTGGCACCAGTTCCACCGGCGTCCCGGCCCTGCCCGACACCGTGGCCGGCATTCCGATTATCATCACGGATTCGTTGGCGACCTCGGAGGCATAGTCTCGGCTCGTGCCTCAAGTGGCCTCAGCCTCAATATATGAGTCTCGGAGAGATTGATGGAGCGACTCAATCCCATGAAAATTGGGATGCGCATTGTGTCCTGAAATATCCGAGGTTGCGCAGATTTCTATGTCCTGTTGGGAAAGATAATGTCCGTGAATGAGGATTTCTCGGATTTGATCAGAGTCGTCGGAATATTCACGGTCATCGGGATCATTGCTGTCGATGAGGAAGCGATCATAGCAACGCCCGATGGTGGGAATGGAGTGGCCCTGTATTTCCTTCACCACACGAAGGATTTCCCGAATCTTAGTATCGAGGGCGGCCTGGGTGCTGAAGAAGATGTTGCCGTTGGTGTGGGCGGTATCGTTTCGCTCCTTCACAAGCGCGGCGTAGCTGCCAACTTTGCCATTGTCACAACCGATGAGTTTTAGAAAGCGCATGACGCTGCTCTCGTTCACGCGCCAGAAAGTGAATGGCGACGTAGCCTCCATCAATTCCTTCTCCAGGTCCTTGTTGAAGCCGATCATCGCCTTCGCAAAGTCGCCGGGTTCCGTCTGCTTGATCTGCCAGATGTTGAAATAGACGAAACTCATAGTGAGCATGTGATAGGCAAGAAAGGCGAACTGGTATTTACCGTTCTCGTAGTTGGACTCAAACGCCTCCCACAAGAATTGGATGTATTCCTGCTCGCTCCGGGTTTTGAAGGAGAGCGGCAGGTAGCTGCCGAGTTCGAGTGCTTCTTCCATAGCTCAAGCCGCCGGGGCGGCGGGTGGTTCTTCACCCCAGATGCGGGCGATGGTGGCTTGGATTTTCGTTTGCATGCGTGTGACCAATTCCCGGTTCGCCGCCACCAAGGCTTGCTCTCCTTCGATCTCGGCTACGATGGCGCGTTGCGTGGCGGGGGGCGGAATAGCGATTCGCGACTCTCTGAGTTTGCCGAAGTGACGCTTGTAGCCGTCTTGGTCGATTGGGTAGCTCATCAGATAGAAGTAAACGAACTTCGGTTCAAGCCGTTCTCCTGCCTTGATGATTTTTATGCCGTCCGCACCTTGCGCGAACCGCTCGCTTACGAACTTTATGGCACAGGTATGATCACCAAAAATCACCAAGCCTTCTGATCCATCAACGAGCGCTGTCTCATCGTCTGTTCTTCCCGCAATCGCGTTCTGCGACTGATCAATAACCGGAAAACGTCCGACTTGACTAAACTCATTAGCAGGAATTTTCGCTGGAGGTGTGATCGTAGAAGTGACTTCTCCAAAAACTTCCATCGGCCAGTCAGGGTGGATGGGGATGTGGGGGTGGTAATGGTCTAGAACGGCGCGGGCACCGTTGATGACTTTCTGGTAGCACTCGATCTCCGCCACGATCTCCTTCTGCACATCCAGAGGCGGCAGGGGGATTTGGAAGTTCTCAACGTAGTCGCGGGGCACACGCTGCAACCCGCCCGTGCCAGTCATCTGGGCGACGGCAGCTTCACGAAAGAGTGGGTGCATGACGCAGAAGTAAACCCACTCGGGCATAACATGACCGTTGCTCCGCAGCACGTAGAACTCGCTGGAGCCAAATCCGATTCCGTTGAGCAGACCGCAAGCAATGCCTGCTTTGCCGTTTTCAAAGCACGGCGTGACCTTAGCGAGTAGGACATCGTTGTCCTCGAAGTAGGTGTAGCTCGCCGAGACTTCGGACAGTTGTTTCTCGTCGCTGGGCTGAAACGAAATGCGATGCTCGTTCAGGTCTGCCATTGGAACGAACGAAACGCGCGTTTCGGGCTTCACTGCGAGTTGGCTCTTCCGTGGATTCACGGTGCAGACTTCGCTGAGTTTCACCAACGGAAAGATGTTCGTCTTGGTTCCGCCCTCCCGGTACCGTTCGCCACTGAGGTTGTAGTCACCATTGGCAGCTATCTTTTCCTTTGATACGATGAGGCCGGTTATGGCGAGCGTGTCGGTGGACGACTTGGAGCGGAGGGCTTGGAGATAGGCGGCGAGGTCGACTTGGACTTGCGGGAGGTCATTCTTTTCGATGGCGCGGCGTTGAGCACCGAGTCCGAAGCCGTCGTTCTCCACTTTGAAGAAGGCAATGGTCTCACTCTGCCGGGCGAGGGATTTGTCGAGGATGAGGATGCTGGTCTTCACCCCGGAGTAGGGATTGAAACAGCCCGCAGGGAGGGATACGACGGCGACGAGGCTATTACCCACAAGCATCTTCCGAAGGTCTTTGTAAGCTCCCTGGCTCTGGAAGATGATGCCCTCGGGAACGATGATGCCGGCGCGGCCGGTGGGGGTGAGGTGCTCGGCCATGTAGTCCACGAAGAGGACTTCGCTGCGCTTGGCCTGGATGGAGAAGCGCTTGTGGGGCTTAATGCCGCCTTTCGGAGACATGAAGGGCGGGTTTGCCAGGATGACGTCGGCTGATTCATTCCAGCGCTCCTCGGATGTGAGGGTGTCGTATTCGTAGATGTGGGGATCGGTGAAGCCGTGGAGGTAGAGGTTCACCAGCGAGAGGCGCACCATGTCGGGCGAGATGTCGTAGCCCTTGAAGTTCTTGGCGAGGCGGCCTTTTTCGTCGGGGGTGAGTTTGCTGTTACCCTTGGCGTCAGTGTTGGTGCGGAGAATGTGTTTGTAGGCAGAGATGAGAAACCCGGCGGTGCCGCAGGCGGGGTCGAGAATGGTCTCGTTTTTCTGTGGGGCTACGACTTCGACCATGAAATCAATGATGTGGCGCGGGGTGCGGAACTGGCCGGCATCGCCCTGCGAGCCGAGGACACTGAGCAGATACTCGAACGCGTCACCGAGGCGTTCGCTGTGATCGTAACTGAACTCGTCGATGATCTTGAGGAAGGCCTTGAGCGTCTCGGGATCGCGGTAGGGTAGATAGGCATTCTTGAAAATGTCGCGGAAGAGTGGCGGGATGCCTGAGTTCTCGGGCATCTTGGTGATACCCTCGGCGTAAAGACCGAGCATCTCGTGGCCACCGAGACCGGCGCGCATGATCTGTGCCCAGCCATAGCGGGCGAAGGTGCCGGTGAAGAAGGTGCGTGCGCCGCCGAGTTCCTCAGCTTCCGAGTCCATGTCGTCCATGAACTTGTAGATCAGGGCGATGGTGATTTGCTCAACCTGGGACTTTGGATCAGGGACTTTGCCGACGAGGATGTCGCGGGCGGTGTCGATGCGGCGTTTGGTGTCTGAGTCGAGCATGGTATCTGGTTAGGCTACAAACTGGTTCAAGGAAACATAGTCCTTGATGTAATCGGGAATGATCTTTCGGTATTCCGGGGGAACCGCCTTGAGGTCGGCAATGGTGAAGGATGAGTTGGTGTAGAGTGCCGTCAGCCGTTTCGGATCATCAATAATGGCGCGGACCTGGCTGTCGGTGGCGTAGGCCTTGAAAAATTGTTTTAGGGCGGGGATGATCTTCGCTTCGTCAGGCTTGCGGTCGGCGACAAATTTCGAGAATTCCTCTTCTAGCAGTTCGTCCTTGGACTTGAAACGCGGGATCAGTCCGAAGATTTTCTCAAGAATCTCACGGAGTGTTAGACGACGATCCACAGCGGCGGCTTTGCGGAGTTTTTCGAGGGTGTAGAACTCCTCGGGCTTGTCGAATACCTCCTTGTTCACGTAGTCGATGACACGGTCCCACTGGCCGGCTTCAATGCTGGCAGTGATAAAATCGTTTTCCCGCACGGTGTCCTCGAATTTCTCATAGAACATGCGGTCGATCTTCATCCCATCCACGCCGATGGTTTCCTCCTGAATCGACGCGAGGATGTCTTCGCCAAGATGTTCGTATTCACCGCCGGTGACTAGCGGCCCGTCGCCCCCTCCTTCACCACCCTGAGCTTTGGGTTTCGGAAGCTTGAGAACCTGATCGTAGTTATACTTTTCCTCGAAGTATTCGCAGTTGGCGAAAAAGTCGAACAGCTTGTAGCAAGATTTGTTCGGGGCCTTGACACTATCCTTAATCGTCTGGTCAAAGAGTTGCTCGCGGAAGTCGTGTTTGCGGGTGCCGCGCCCCCTTGATCTGGATGAAATCCGTGGGTGAGAAAATTGGGCGGAAGAGGCCGAGGTTCAGAAGATCCGGGCAATCGTAGCCGGTGGTCATCATTCCGACGGTGACGCACACGCGGGCCTTGCTGGTCTTGTAGGTGGGGATGAAGTTCGCAGAACCAAGCAAATTGTTGTTAGTGAAATTGATGGTATGCTGCTGGGCTCCATCCACCTGGGATGTGACTTGTACGGCAAAGTCGGACTGGTATTTCCCCGGGAACATCTTGTCCGCCATCAAGTTGAGGATTTGGGCGAGTTTGCCGGCATGGTTCTGACTGACGGCAAAGATGATAGACTTGCCAATTTCTCCGCTGACCGGATCGCGCAGGGCGTGTTCCAGAAAAGTTTTGCAGAAGAGTTGATTGGTGGCGTCGGAGAAAAATCGTTTTTCAAACTCGCGCTGCTTGAAAGACTCCTTCTGGTCGTCACCGTTGTCATCCTTGAACTCGACGACAAAGCCATCGTCGGACAGGAGTTGGGTGGTGACTTCGCTGCGGGCGTCCACCACGATTGGATTGATGAGGAAACCGTCCTTCACGCCATCTAGCAGGGAGTAGCGGAACGTTGGCTGACCATCGTCGCATCCGAAGGTGCGATAGGTATCGAGCATCAGTCGCCGCTCATACTCGCGTGGGTCTTTGGAGGACGACTTCGCCTTCTCATACTTTTTGAGATAGTCGCGCGGCGTGGCGGTGAGACCGAGCTTGTAGCCGACGAAGTAGTCGAAGACAGCGCGGGCATTGCCGCCGATGGAGCGGTGCGCTTCGTCCGAGATAACGAGGTCGAAATCGGTCGGGGAGAATAGCCGCTGGTATTTGTTATTGAAAAGCAGCGACTGGACGGTGGTGACCACAATCTCGGCGTGCCGCCAGTCGTCGCGATTCTCCTTGTAGATGACGGTCTTGTAGTCGTTGGCGAGGGCTTTCTTGAAGGCTTTGAGCGCCTGGTCTTCGAGTTCGAGGCGATCCACGAGGAAAAGCACGCGGCGGGCATTGCCGGTGCGTAGAAAGAGCTTGATGATGGCGGCCGCCGTCAGGGTTTTGCCGGTGCCGGTGGCCATTTCGAGGAGAAATCGGTCCAGCCCCTTGGCGATTGCCTGCTGAATGGCGTAGATGGCCTTTTTCTGATAGAGCCGGAGGAAGCGCAGGGCGTTGACCGTGACGAAGAGGGCGCGCTCGGCTTCATTCTTCCATGCGGCCTCAGATGCGTAGCCTGGGCGTTGGGTGAGCACCACGTAGTCATCTCCGACGACTTCATCGACGAGCCGTTTGGGGTCCGGCGTCGTTTTTTGGTAACCCGCGACCGAGGTAGGCGTAGGAAATGCCGTGATGAGATAGGGATTGCCGCGTTCGAGGTCCCAAAAATAATGCAGGTTGCCGTTGGATAGGATCACGAAACGGCAGTTTTGGGACTTGGCGTATTTGCGTGCCTGCTCTTTGCCGACGAGCGGATGCTTGTCTTCCGCCTTGGCTTCGAGGACGATGAAGGGGAAACCCTTTTCATTCAGAAGAAGGAAATCAATGAAGCCCTTCGTCGTTTTCTCCAGGTTCTCGCCCAGTGCGTCGAGTGCCTGTTTGGTGAGCGCGACGCTGGGTTCGAGCTGGATGTTGGCGGGGCCGCTGGCATCGGCGAAGAAGCGCCAACCTGCATTTTCGAGCAGTTTGTTGATTTTGATGCGAGCGGCGGCTTCTTTCATGCGGCGGTTTCCGTCAGGGGTCGGCTACGGCCCTACGGCAGGCGTAGGCACGCACATGAACTATCCGAACCTTTCGCCCGACACCAGCCGGAATGCAAGCAACTGCCGAAGGTCAAGGGGAAATAGGAAATTCCCTCCACTTCGATCTTGAAATCAGGCACCGACCCGGCAGATTCTGACCGAATGTCGTTGAAGGTCAGGGAAATCCAAGGAGTCGGGCAAGCATCCTGCCGAGCGGGGGAGGTCGGGGTTCAAATTCGGCCAACCGCGACAGGTTTCTGTCCGATTTCCTACGGATTTCCAGCAATCTGGCTGTCAACGGTGCATCACCCTGCGTCACGCGGGGAAACCAAAGACGCATCAACACGCATGAAATCAACTAATTACGCACCATCTGTCGCGATGGTGGAAGATGGTCGGGGCGGCGGGATTCGAACCCACGGCCTCTTCGTCCCGAACGAAGCGCGCTACCAGGCTGCGCTACGCCCCGACATCTTGGTTATCAGTTATTTGTGAAGGATTTTCAGGCCCCTCTTTTTCTTTTTGTCCGGTGTTTTTATCCGAAGTATGATGTGCGTGTGAGAGCACCCCAGAAGAATCCAGCGGTCTTTGAGAAAGTCAACGAGTGTCTTTACAGGCTCGCGTCGACGGGCGGTTTCTATGCCCGGGT
>Ga0118677_10006886_pt1 | contig 19063 bp, 16 predicted proteins | sample AliMusrvi5mmetaG_FD_86154 | JGI IMG/M metagenome (GOLD analysis project Ga0118677, IMG submission 86154) | reverse complement strand
TGGAAAAAACTTTTGTTCGGCTATCGAAAAAATTGGTATTTTTGCAGTTCAGTTTCATCCGGAAAAAAGTTCTGATGCCGGATTACAAGTTCTGAAAAACTTTGCTGAGTGTTGAAACCGATTCTTTTTACTTTGTTATGCTGATTATTCCTGCTATAGATATAAAGGACGGAAAGTGTGTAAGGTTGACCCGAGGTGATTTCAGCCAGAAAAAAATATATCTCGACAATCCACTCGACATGGCAATTATCTGGCGCAAGCAGAATGCCAAGATGTTGCATATTGTAGACCTTGATGCCGCCCTTACCGGAGAGATGGTCAATTTTGAGAAAATCAGGGATATTTTAAATAATCTTGATATTCCAGTGCAGGTTGGCGGGGGTATTCGCTCTGTCGATGCGGTCAAGCGTTATCTTGATATCGGCGTTGGTCGTGTTGTGATTGGCTCAGCTGCAGTTACCAATCCCAAACTGATTGAAGAACTTTTAAAAACATATCGCCCATCACAGATTGTCGTTGGTATCGATGCCGAGAACGGAGTTCCTAAGATTAAAGGGTGGACTGAAAGCAGTGGCTTGAAGGATTACGATCTGGCACTCCAGATGAAAGAGATGGGAATTGAGCGGGTGATTTATACGGACATAACCCGAGACGGCATGATGCAGGGATTTGGTTATGAAAGCACCAAAAAATTTGCAGAAAAAACAGGGATGAAAATCACTGCTTCTGGCGGAGTTACCAATTCCGGGGATTTGAAAAGACTCGATGAACTTAAGTCTTGCGGTGTAGATTCTGTCATTATTGGTAAGGCCCTTTACGAAAACAACTTCCCCTGTCAGCAGTTATGGTATAATTATGAAGAAGGCATTTGCCTCGACCATAATTTCTCTACTGCCCGGACAAAATAGGCTAAAGGAAAAATGTGCAGAAGCAGGACCTGCAGTTGCAGCAATACATAGAGGCGGTCATTTTTGCTTCTGAAGAAGCTGTTACCCTCCAGACAATCAGACAGGTTACCGGCAGGGATCTTGATTCCGGTGAGTTTCAGTCAATTATTGAGCAGCTCAATGCTGAGTATGCCTCTACCGGAAGAACCTTTCATATCCACCGGATTGCCGGTGGATACCGTTTTCTTTCCAAACCGGAATTCGGTGATATCCTGAAAAAACTGCTTGCCCCTAACATTCGCAGAAGGCTCTCGCAGTCTCTTCTTGAAGTTCTTGCCGTTATTGCCTATAATCAGCCGGTTACCCGTGGAGAGATTCAGCAGATTCGCGGTGTTAGTCCCGATTATGCTATCGACAGGCTTATGCTTCGCGGCTTCATAGAGGTTCGAGGAAGGGCGGATTCTCCCGGCAAGCCACTGCAGTATGGAACCACCAGAGAATTTTTGGATCTTTTTCACTTATCTTCCTTGAAAGACCTGCCGAAACTTCGCGAAATAAAAGAAATTCTTCAGGAGCACGAAGAACAGGAGTACTTGACCCGGCAGGAGGGTGAAGCAGAGACCATCATTCGACAACTATCAAGAGGAAACGATACAAAAGAATGAAAAACAGCAGTAAAGACGATGAAGTCAGAATCAACCGTTTTCTGGCATCATGCGGCATAGCCTCACGGAGGGCTGCCGACCAGCTTGTTCTTGACGGGCGTGTAATGGTAAACGGCACAGTAATTACAACACCGGGGATAATGGTTAATCCGTCCCGCGACGAGGTGATTGTCGATGGCGAGCGGTTTGCTCAGCCCGAGGCAAGAAAGGTATACATTCTTTTGAACAAACCCCGAAATGTAATCACCACCAACAGTGACGAAAAAAATCGTGAAATGGTGCTCGATTTTATCGACGTCAAAGAAAGGGTATTTCCCGTAGGCCGGCTTGACAGAAAAACTACAGGAGTTATTCTTTTGACCAACGACGGTACCCTTGCACATAAACTTATGCATCCTTCGTCAAATGTAAAAAAAGAGTATATTGCTGTCCTTAATGAAAAATTTACGCCAAATCTTCTGCAGCAGCTGACAGGGGGGATGCGTTTAAAAGACACCGGGGAAAAGGTTAGTCCCTGCAGGGCAAAAATACTCGACGATGGCATGCAGGTATTGCTGAGCATTCATGAAGGGAAGAATCACCAGGTACGAAGAATGTTCGAAACCCTCGGTTTTGAGGTTAAACGGCTTGAAAGAGTTGCTTATGCAGGTCTCCAGGCTGGTGAACTCCGGCGTGGTGAATGGCGATATCTGAGCCGTAATGAGGTTCAGGAACTCTACAAGTTGACGGAAAGCCAATAAACCATCAGCCGGTTTTGTTAATGCACAAAACCCGGAATGGTTATGAAACAGCTTTTCATTGCTTTTAAACGTCATGTATTTTTCCAGGTCATGACGTTTTTATGTTTTCTGACACCTGCTTTTTTCCCTCTTCAACTTCTTCATGCTGAAAATCCCGCCCTTCAGCAGCTTTTCGACAGCGCTGAATCTGAAACAAATCTTGAGCAGCTCTTCCAATTAATTGAGAACTTGAAAAACAACCCTGTTTCTCTTAATGTTGCAGATGTTGATGAACTGCGACAACTTCCCTGGCTGACCTCATTCGATGCTCACACCATTCTTTCTCACACTGGCAAAGGACCGGTTCTTTCTCTGCAGGAGCTTGAGACGCTTATCGGAAAAGAGAAAACGGCAGCTATTGCGCCATATATTCAGTTACAAAAAAATCAGGTTTTCCCGCTAACACCAGCATCAGGCTCGAAAGCGGCAAAAATCACGCTCAACAGTCGCCTGTTCTGGGAAACGACCGAACGTAAAGGCATACTGAACGGTGCATACAGCGGTGAAAACTACAAACTCTATAATCGCCTGCAGTTTGCTGTTCCTCATCTCGAAGCAACTCTTGTACAGGAAAAAGATATCGGAGAACCCGACCTTGCTGACTTTACATCACTGAGCATTCATGTCTATGACCTTGGCATGATAAAAAATGCTGTTATCGGCAACTATCGGCTGAATTTTGGCGAAGGGCTGCTCATTGGACAGAACCGATATTTCGCAAAGGGCTCCGATCCCACCAGAAGTGTCCGGCTTTCATCGAAGTCACTATCGCCCTATGCATCAAGCTCCGAATGCGGTTTTCTGCAAGGTGCCGCAACGACTCTGAAGCTTAATCCTTTCGAAGTTACCTCGTTTTATTCTGTAAATCATGTTGATGCTGTCATCAATAAAACCAGTGGGTTAATTACCAGCTTTGATGAATCGGGGAACCACCGTACTCTGCTTGAAATAAGCCGAAAAGACAACATTATTGAAACCCTCTCAGGTGCGCATCTGCTCTATCATTATCAAACTGACTTCATAAGCGGCAAGGCTGGCGGCACCGTGCTCAACTACCACTATTCCGAACCGCTCAGCAAGCTTCAACCCTATGCAGCAGCAGGGGAGCAATCTTCAGCAACCCTTTACAGTATAGAAACGGATTGCTCACTGGGAACGATAAACCTCTTTGCCGAAGCGGCATTTTCCGAAAAACCCGGTGATGCATCATGGACTGCAGGCGCAGAGTATGAAATTTTTCATGGCGTCAGCACAATAGCTTCCCTCAGACGATATGGCGGTAACTATTTCTCACCTTTTGCAGGAGCGTTTGCCGAAAGGGGAGACGGGGCATCAAACGAGGAAGGAGACTATCTGGGCATCAAGGCAAAAGTGACCGAAAGACTTGCAGTTGGAGGCTATTATGACCTCTTCACCTTTCCCGTGCTTGACGATCATTGTCACTTCTCCTCCGAAGGTAATGATTTTCGACTATTCATGACATGGCAGCAATCACAAGCGGTCAGTTGGAATCTCCAACTGCAGCATAAAGCTAAAGAAGAACAGGCCAATCAAGGTACTGCCAGCAAACCGCTCTGGTCAGCGCTTCCGCAAATTACCAATCGCAGCAGGCTGGATTTCGATGGAGAGGTTTCCCCCGGCATTCATGTGAGAACCCGGGGCGAAGTAAAAAAAGCAGTCAAAAAATATCTTTCCGGTGACAGAGCATTCAATGGATGGCTTATCTATCAGCAGGCGGCTTACCATACTGGAAAATTAAATGTAAAAGGACGGTTTACCCTGTTCAATACTGATGATTACGATGCAGCACTCTATGCCTATGAAGATGATCTGCCACTGACCTCGACTCTCGGTCTCTACAACGGTCGCGGAAAATCAGTTTTTCTTCTCGCATCATGGCAGACCATGCCGTATATGAAGCTTGCAGCACGATACGAGATGGCCTGGTATGGTGATCGAGAGGTCTACAGCAGCGGGAACGACGAACGAGCTACAAGCTCTCCCGGTTCATTCCATGTTGGATGTACTCTCTCATTCTGAACATATCACGGGGAGGTTAAAGCCTCCCCGCCGCCCTCAGAAGTCTGTCACGTATTGCTCTGCCAAATCCGGTATTTGCAGGGAGTTCACAGTAAATGACCTTAATGTCATGAGCATCACAGTAGCGGAAAAAGCTGAACAGTTCTCGCCCGTACTCATCAAAATTTTTGCAGATCTTGAACAACGCAACACCTTCAGGAGGGTCGGAAAGACCGATATATGCCGAAGAAGGTCCGATGGTTACTGTTTCATTGACGTTGTAAAAGAGAATCGATGCTTTAGGTGCGTAATGCGGATATTTCAGACCAGGACTTTTCGGTACCTCCCGTTCATCCGTAACAGTGTATACACTGATTTCAGGCAGCACTGCCCGCAGTTGTTCAAGGGTTATGGCACCGGCCCGGAGCAGTACCGGCAATGTACCCGAACACTCTACAATAGTCGATTCAAGGCCAATAGTACTCGGCTTTCCCCTAAGGAGGCAGTCGATCTTTCCGTTAAGATCTTCATAGACCGATTCCCAGTTTGTTGCGCTTGGCAGCCCCGACAGATTTGCTGAAGGTGCAGCAACAGGGCAGGAACAATGGCTGAGAAACTCCCGTGCGACCTGGTTTGCGGGACATCGGATTCCGACAGTCTCAAGTCCAGCTGTAACAGAATCAGGCACGAGCAAATTTTTTTTCAGCACAAGAGTCAGTGGGCCGGGAAAAAACCGTTCAATCAGCACTCTTGCATTCGAATTGATGTCAGACGCAACATCAGCCAATTGCTCAAGGCAATAAATATGAACAATCAAAGGGTTATCCCCGGGACGACCTTTTGCCCGAAAGACCTTTTTAATGGCTTCAGGATGGCATATCCCGGCACCAAGACCGTATACCGTTTCTGTTGGAAATGCGACAATTCCTCCGCAATTAAGGAAATCAGCTGCTTCTTCAGCGGAATCGGTAAGAATGGTCTGCATGATACTCTTGTGGGGTCGTCTATGGAGAAATGGAAAGGAATGGAATTTGTTCAGGCAACACAAGCATATAGCAGAGGATACCGACCGATGCGCTGACAATTGGGATGGAAAGATTATCGTCTATTTTATAGTTGCCGATACGCACCATAAAGGCCTCAGTAACTGTGGCTGTTATTGCCATTACCAGGCCGATAAAGATGTTCAGTTCTGGAACGACGGCGACAATACCCAGTGAAGCAAGAAAAAAAGCAATGCTTCCTTCAACGCTTTTTTCTCCGAACCGGTGTTTTCCGAATGCTTTCCCGATAATTGCCGCAAAAGTATCTGAAACAGAAACCATGGCAAAGGATGCTATGACAATAATTTTAGGGAAGAAGAGCACAAGCAGAAGCGCTCCCATGGTAATGTAGGTAGCTCCATTCAAATAAGGTTTTTCTTCAAGTTCATGGGTTCTCAGCATTGCATCAAATGTGCTGTGATACCATTTTGCAACAGGAGGATAAAAATTTTTAAGCAGGTCAACCAGAAAAAAACCGGCAAAAAGCGGAACAAGTAAAAGCAGAGCGATTTCCCTGGTGATAAAGTAGTATATCACTGGAATTGAAATGGATGACAGATGAATTGCTTTTCGAGCAACTTCATAGCGAAGCTTCAAACGGTCTATCTTTTTCATTGGCACAGAAACACAGCGAACAAGTCGAAAAAAAGATTTTATCGGGGAAATCGCATACTATCTGAACATATCACGCTTGAATATACACTGAAAACGGTATCAAAACATGTATTTTGTATCGGCTTTGTTAAATCACTTTCTGACTATTGGTATGACCACTGAAAAATTGAGAGTAGCTGCTATAGATCTCGGTACCAACTCCTTCCACATGATCATTGTAGAAGAGAGCAGGGGAAAAGGAATTGTTGAGATTGATCGTGTTAAAAATATGATATGCATTGGCCGTGGCAGTATTTCAACAAAAATGCTTGATGAAGAGGCGATGCAGTCAGGGATCGCTGCCTTGAAGAACTTTCTTGTTCTCGCCGCTCATCATGGCGTTGCCCCGGAAAATATTATTGCATTTGCGACCAGTGCTATCCGTGAAGCAAAAAACAGGATTGATTTTCTTCGGATGATAAGGGAGGAAACCGGTCTCAAAGTCAGAGTGATATCAGGCAGGGAGGAGGCGGAATTTATCTATTACGGGGTTCGAAATGCCGTAAAGATTGGTGAAACGTATGACCTTATTTTCGATATCGGCGGCGGTTCCGTTGAATTTATTATTGCGAACAACAAGGGCGTGCAGCTCCTTGAGAGCCGTAAAATAGGAGTTGCTCGAATGTATGAACGGTTTGTTTTCACCGATCCGATTGTTCGCCTGGATATTAAAATGCTTGAGCAGTTCTTTTCCGCAGAGATGGTCTCAGCTGTTGCAAAAGCATCCGGACTCAAGGTTACCCGCGCCATAGCATCTTCCGGGACAGCTCAGAATATCGCCCGTATGATCTGTTCCATAAATGGCAGGTCAAACAAAGCGTCACTCAACAACAGCTTTTTTACCCGTAAAGAGTTTCAGACTCTTTACACGACATTGATGCCTCTTGGCTCTGTCGACCGCAGGAAATTTACCGGTCTTGACGCAAACAGGGTCGATTTGATTGTGCCGGGCCTGATTCTTGTCGATATGATTTTCAGGCTCTTCAACCTCAATGAAATTGTTGTATCAGATTATGCTCTGCGCGAAGGCATGGTGCTTCACTATCTTAAGGATCGTTTTAATGGAGCGGGCGAACAGGAACATGAGTTCGAGATTGATATACGTCAGGAGAGTGTTTATGAGCTCGGGTGCCGATGCGACTGGAACCGAAAGCATTCGGAGCATGTTGCCGGTCTCGCTCTCCAGCTGTTCGATAGTCTGGCACCCTTGCACCATCTTGAAACACCCTATCGGGAATTACTCGAATATGCCTCACTTCTGCATAACATCGGATCCTTTATTTCCATTTCTTCACATCACAAACATAGTCAGTATATCATCCTTAATGGTGAACTTCGGGGATTTTCTCCCACAGAAATCGAGATTATTGCCCATGTCGCCCGCTATCACCGCAAATCCCCTCCCTCGGACAAACATGCTGCATACAGCCTGCTTAAACCGCCACAGAAAAGGGCTGTGGATGTGCTGTCCGGAATTCTCCGTCTGGCTAACGGCCTCGAGCGCGGTCACCGGCAGAACATTCAGAATCTCAGCGTTACCATCAAAGGAAGTGTGATCACTCTTCATCTTAAACCCCGCTTTGAGCCCGATATTGAAATTTGGGCCGCAGCACAGTTGAAATCATGGATGGAAACGGTTCTGAAAAAATCAATTATCATTGAAGCTGCCTGATATGTATGGATCGGCCACCACGCAACTGATCGCCGATACTCTTACGAGAGAGGGTTCACTCTGGTTTGAATCGGCTTTCTGTAAAGGGGTTAATGGGGGGGCACTGCTTTTTTCGGATCCGGTAGAGGTGGTTGTCCTCTCTTCTCTTTCCGGCCTGAAAAGGTTTTTCCAGACGCTTGAGGAAAAACTTGCCGAAAGCTATTTTCTTGCCGGATGGCTGAGTTATGAAGCCGGATATGGTTTCGAACCGACGCTTTTTTCTATCGCTGACGCAACCCATTCCTCTTCACCGTTAGCCTGGTTTGGGGTTTACAGGTCACCGCAACATTATTCGGAGAGGGTGGTCAAAGAGCTTTTTTATGAACATCCATCGTCTTCCCCTGGTATTGTATCGTTCAACCTTCCGGAAGAGGAGTATCGAGAGAAGGTTCTTGCGATCAAAGATCAAATTGCAGCAGGCAATGTCTATCAGGTGAACTTTACCGGGCGTAACCGCTTCACTTTCAGCGGTTCGGCATCAGCTCTTTATGGTGCATTGAGAGACGCGCAGCCCTCATCATATACCGCCTTGCTTAATTGTGGTGAACGTACCATTCTCTCTTTTTCTCCCGAGCTTTTTTTTTCAAAACGAGGACTGGCGATTGAAACCATGCCGATGAAGGGGACTGCTCCCCGGGGGAGAACTTTCGAAGAAGACAATCGCTTCAAAGAAAGCCTCACGCAATGCAAGAAAAACCGTGCTGAAAATCTCATGATTGTCGATCTCCTGCGCAACGACCTTGGCAGAATATGCCGACCGGGTTCGATCAAAGCCGAAAAATTGTTTGCAGCAGAAACCTACCCGACCCTTCATCAGATGGTTTCAACAATCCGGGGTGAACAGAGAGAAAATATAGGCTTGTATGAGCTCTTCAAAGCGCTGTATCCTTCCGGATCAGTAACGGGAGCGCCAAAAATAAAGGCTATGAAACTTATCCGAACCTTTGAAACAGAACCAAGAGCTATCTACACAGGGACAATCGGATTCATCAGCCCCGATCGCGATATGGTTTTTAACGTGGCGATAAGGACGGTAGAACTTTCAGGGGAGGAAGGGGTTTATGGCTCCGGCAGCGGAATTGTCTGGGATTCAGATCCTCAAGAGGAGTATCGTGAGTGTCATCTCAAAGCTAAAATTCTTTCAGAATCGGGTAATTCGCATGGTGAACTGTTTGAAAGCATGCTTTGGGCAGGAAGGTATCTCTGGCTTCAGGAGCATCTTGACCGTCTTGCATCATCAGCCAGGGTTTTAGGATATCCCTTTGACTCCACTGCCGCCTTTATGATTCTGACTCAGTTTGAAGAGGAATTGCGCCTCCTGCACCAGCCAAAACCTGACATTCGTTTCAAAGTCAAGCTCACCCTCTCATTTCAGGGAGACTTAAGCCTCGGTTATCAATCGATTGAGGTGCAAAATTCAAGTGTACCTCTGCGCCTCTGTCTGGCCGCTCAAAGAACCGACTCCTCAAAATCCCTTTTCTACCACAAAACCTCAACGAGAGCACTCTATGACAGGTACTACAGCGTTGCCCGTGAAAAAGGTTTTGACGAAGTTCTTTTTCTTAATGAGCGCGGGGAATTAACTGAAGGGACAATAAGCAATATTTTTATCAGTAAAGGTCGGCATTTCTATACTCCACCAGTCAGTTGCGGCCTGCTCAACGGCATTTTTCGCCAATACTTCCTTGCCACCCGACCCTTCGCCTCCGAAAAAACTCTGACCATCCACGACATCCTCTCCGCCGACACCATCTACATGACAAACTCAGTCCGAGGTTTAAGGCGGGCACTTTTCACCGGCGATCAGCTATCGTTATAGGTACTGTACAACCTATAAACTCTCTTCTCTTATGCCAAAATAACCGTATATTTCATGTAAGTAATTCACCGAAAAAACTTACCGTTCAACAACATGCGTGATCACACTCCCGACTTCAAAATGAATGAGCTTTCCGCCGCTAACAAGGCACTCATTCGTCAAACCACACAACAGCTGCTTGAAAAGCTCTCTGATGACGGCAAGCTGACATCAGACACCCTGCTTGAATTCTGGGTTGAAGTTCCTGGGGTTAAGCGTCCTCGAGGTACCTTCAGGGGCGGGTTTCTGATGCCCGACAGTTTTGTTTTTATCAGCGACTACTTTCAGTCCGACGATAATAATTCTCATATTCTAAAGCCCCGCCAATCCTATCTGAATGATGGACTTACCATTGACCATGTCTGGGATGATCTGCTGGAAGAACTCTACTACCAGGTTGAAATTTTCACTTCTCAGGTAGCTTCAGAAAAGGGTATGACGCTGGAACTGTGGGCCGGCAATCGGCAGCGCCCGGAAGGTGAGTGGATCTATGCCGTCGACCGAAAAATAGAACTTGGTTAGTTTTTTGCAGGATATTCGCAGACGCTGCTTACTCCACACAGACTGCATTCAGGCTTTTTCGCCTTGCAGGTGTAACGTCCGTGAAGAAGCAGGTAGTGATGGAAGTTGATGACCCATGCTTTTGGAATGATGTTCATCAATGCTGTTTCGGTTTGCTCGGGCTTGTCAGTCCTGACCAGACCGATTCTATTTGAAACCCTGTGCACATGGGTGTCAACCGGCATGACTGCCTGACCAAAAGCATTGCTCAAAACAACATTCGCTGTTTTTCTTCCTACCCCCGGCAGACTTTCAAGCTCTTCCCTTGTTTCGGGGACCTGGCCGTTATATCGCGCAGCCAGTATCCGGCTTACTTCAAGAATATTTTTTGCCTTGTTGTTGAAATAATTGATCGAGCGAACAAAGCCGATAACAGTGTCAAGCTCCATTCTGCTCAGACTTTCGGCATCGGGTGCATACTTGAACAGCTCCCTTGTAATGATGTTAACCTGCTTGTCAGTTGCCTGGGCAGCCAGAATTGTGGACACAAGCAGCTGAAAAGGGTTATCGTATTGCAGTTCGCTTTTCGGATTCGGGTATTGAGCTCCAAGGATCTCGTTGAGAACAACAATTTTTTCTTCAGGGCTTTGAGTCATACTGCTCAGGTATCGATTTCAGTTTTCTCAATAGAGTCCTCTGTTTTCTGGAGCTTCGCGACCGATTGATCAATCAGTCCCCTTCCGTTCTTGTGTACTTTGCCTTCAGCTTTAAGGTCATTAAAGATGGCGTCAAGAATGCCATTGACAAACTTGCTGCTTTTATCAGTGCTGTTAAATTTCTTTGCAATTTCAATAGCTTCATTGATCGATACCTTTGGCGGAATATCCTCACAGTAAAGAATTTCCGTCAGGGCCATCCGAATGATATTTTTATCGATGATCGCAATGCGGCTCATATCCCAGTTAAAAGTGTGCTTCACAATGTAACGATCAATCTCAGCCATATGCTCTTTGATGTTTTTCAGGAGCATATTGAAAAACTTCATGGCATTGGCGTCAGCCAGAATCTCTTCGGTCAAAAGCCAGCCGGCAGCAGAATCTATGTCGGTATCTCTGATTTCAATGGTATAGAGCGCCTGTAAAATCTTCTCGCGAATTTGTCGACGATACGTCTTCATAAAAGAGCAGTTAATTGATTGTGGAATGGAGTATATCACTGATAACAGTATCAGTCTCACATAAGTTTTTATAGAGAATATGCGGATTGTGCTTTTTCAGTTCCTCCGTTGAATAGGTGCCGGTTGCGACGGCAATTGACTTCGCGTTCAGAACTCTTGCACAGGCAATATCGTGTTCTGTGTCGCCAATAATGATAATATTCTGTTCCGAAAATCTTGTTCCGGTCAGTTGGTATGCTTTTTCAACAGCAACCTGAGGGAGGTCATTGCGACTCTCTCCATCATCGGCAAAGGCACCGAAAGGAAAATAATGGTTGATATCGGGAAGGAGTAGTTTGTGACGTCCTGAACCCTCAAAATTACCGGTCAGGAGACCAACGATCAGTTCGGAACGTGCTGAAAGCTCATCAAGAAGCTTGCGGACGCCATCCATCAGCATGATATCTGCAGGTTTGGCATGCAAACGAAACATGTCAATATAGGTATGTTTGACCTTGTCAAATTTTTCCGCAATTACAGCATCACTCAGCCCTGCGTTCTGCAGAACTTCATAGATAATGATGCTGTCCATTTTGCCGGCGAAATTGTGAGTGCCTGCACTTCCTTCAGTGCCGTAAACCTCCCGTAAGGCATCCATAAGGATACGTCGATTGATACTGTTTACCGACAGCAACGTTCCATCGATATCAAATAACACAAGTTTCTTCAGCATATCGTCTTCCTGGGGCGTTCAGCCCCTTATTTTTTCAAGCCGTACGGGTATAAGCTTCGACACGCCCTCCTCTTCCATGGTTACGCCATAAAGAGCCTGGCACGAAGCCATTGTTTTTTTGTTGTGCGTAACAATAATGAATTGGGTGTTATTCTCAAATTTTTTCAGGAGTTTAATAAAACGGGTTACGTTGGCATCATCCAGCGGGGCGTCAACTTCATCAAGAATACAGAACGGACTCGGTTTGACCAGATAGATCGCAAAAAGCAGCGAAAGTGCGGTCAATGCCTTTTCTCCCCCGCTGAGCTGCTCAATAGAGAGCGGTTTTTTCCCTCTCGGTTTGGCAACAATTTCGATATGGGCATCAAGGGGGTCTTCACAAGCATGAATAAGCAGATCCACTTCATCTTCCGCATCAAAGAGTTCCCGGAAAATACCGATAAAGTTTTTTCTCACCGTGCGGAAGGTTTCGTCAAATTTCTCAAGGGCAGTTTTGTTGATTTCATCAATAGTCGAACGAAGCTGTTTTTCTGCGCTGAGCAGATCAGCTTTCTGTTCAGTTAAAAAATCAAATCGCTTTTTTTCCTCCTCATACTCATCCAGTGCAAGCTCATTGACCGCACCAGACTGCTCTCGTTGTCTGTTAAGGAGTTCAAGCTTTTCCCGGGCTGTCTTTCGGTCGAATGATTGATGACTCTCTGGCTGCGACATTGATGCAAGGTCGCAGTTGTATTTAACCTGAGCCTCTGTAAACAGATGGTCCAGCGAATGTTCTATATGCAGGCGGTCGTTGTTGAGTGTCGAAAGAAGTTGAAGTCCTACCTCATATTTTCTTCGCAGATCTCTGAGCGATGCCTGGGTTTCATGATGTCCCGCCTGATGTTCCCGATAGCTCGATTCAAGGTCATTGACCGCCTTCTGTTCTCCTGCAGCTGAGAGAAGCAGTACATCAAGTTCCTCTTTTATCCTTTTCAACGCATCATTACCGGCCTGTTTTTTCCTTTCAGAAGTTTCAATGTCGCTGTTGAGTTTCTTGATCTCTTCATGCAACGACTGCCGGTTTGCAGTGCAGCTGGAAATATTGATCCGTAATTTTTCAAATTCAAGAAGCGCGTCCTTATAGCGGCTTTGACTGGCTTGAACTTCCAGCCCGAACTCGTGATGACGTGTTTCCAGTGCGGCAAGATTTTCCTGCATCTGCCGGATGTTGTTCCCGAAAAGTCTGCTCTTCGAACTACTGCTCTGAATTGCAGGAAGCAGCTCATGCAGCTCCTTTTCGCAGGCCTGCTGTTGTTGAAGAAGCGCGGCGATCTCCTCTCCGGTCTGCACCTCGTCCCGTTGTCTCTCACTCTGTTCGGCCTCAAATCGTGCAAACCTCTTTTCAACTTTTCCCAGTTCCGTCACCAGCAATTCAATCCCCCTGCTTTGTTCCGCCAATGTAATTGATGCCGCTCTGTTGCGCAGCTGCACAAGAATCGCCTCATTCTCACGTATTGACTGCTCAAGGTCTGCAAGCTCGTTCCGTAGCAGGTCGCGTTCGGCTTTTTTCCCTAACCGCAGCCCCTCATTGCTTTTTGAACTTCCGCCGAAAAGCATCCCTCTGCCGGAAAATGTTTCTCCTTCAAGCGTAACAAATGAGCAATCGCGATGAAGCAGGGCAAGGGCTTCAGCAGTTCCGAGGTCCGTTACGATATAGCTCTTGTTGAGCATCAAGAGAAGCGCATGATGAAGTTCCTGAGGATAGGTCATAACTTCAAGAGTTTTTTGAGCTTCTCTTATATCCGGGTAATACACTTCTGTCATAGGGGCAATAAGATCAAGCACAAGAAAATTAACTTTTCCCTTGTTTGAACTTCTCAGATTGGCGATTCCCTCCTTGGCCTCACGTAACGACTGGCACACATAGTAGCTCATGCCCTCACCAAGCGCGGCATTGACCGCTTTTTTATATGAACTTTCAAGCGATAAGAGATCTGTCATGCAGCCCAGTCCTTGCTTTCCCTTGTTTTGCTTTTCCAAAAATCCTATACCTTCAGGCATCCCCTCAAAATTGTCGAGTACGGAATCCGCCAGCAGAATCCGGTTAAGTATTTTATCCCTGCTCGACCTCAGCAAAAGGAGAGACTCATTTTTTGTTTCGATATGTCTCCATGCCTCTTCCTGTTCTTCCCTCAGCACTTTTTCAAGGCTCTTTGCTTCAGTAATCTGAGCTGTTTTGATCGATATCTCATCAGATAGCAGATTTTCATCTGTTCGGGAGGTTCTCAATTTTTCAAGAATTGCCTGCTTTTTTATTTCGAGCCGTTCCCTGGTTATTCGCAGATACTCTTTTTTAGATTCAAGCGTGCGTTTTGTCAAAGCAATCTGGTTGGCAGCACTTTGTTCTGCTGCGCTCAATCTGCGTTCAATGGCCAGTTCAGTTCTCTGCTCCTTCAATGTCGTATTGAGCTGGTCGTGTTCCGCAATGAGGCTTTGAAAGGCAGAGTGGAGTGCAGTGCATCTCTCTTCACAAGGTGCTTTACGCTTCAAAAGCTCGCTTTCAAGTCTCTCCTGTTCACGTATTTTCAACTCCTTTTCAAAGATAACTGCTTTATAACGTTCGGTTTCAATTGCAAGATTTTTTTGATGCTCTTCATACTGCAGACATTGTTTTTCCAGGGTATGAATCCGATTATTGCTTTCATTCAGCTTTTTCTGCAGTTCCGATAGTGTTGTTTCCTCCTGAAGCAGCAGCAGCTCCATTGTCTGTGCCCTGCTGTCCTCTGATGCGATTTTTGCCGCACAGGCATGGTTCAGCAGCTCTTCTTCCCTGATGCGACGCTGCAACGGCTCAAGTTTTTCCCGGAACTCCTCCATTGCATGCCATGAAAGTGTAAGGTCAATCTCCCGAATCTCTCGTTTCAGTTCCCTGAGCTTTTCGGCTTTTCTTACCTGCAGCTTCAGGCTTTTCACCTTTTTTTCTACTTCCGCCAGGATGTCGTCAACTCTTGAAAGGTCTTTTGAAGCACTTTCCAGCAGCTTGAATGTCTGTTTCCGTCGCTGTTTGTAGCGCGTTATTCCAGCAGCTTCTTCAAAAAGCTTAAGACGCTCCTCGCTTTTATTGCTGATAATCTCCTCAATCATCTTCAGCTCAATGACCGAATAGGCATCGCTGCCCATTCCCGTATCGGTAAATAAATCAAGAATATCCTTCAACCTGCAGTTCACATGGTTTAAAAGGAACTCACTCTCCCCGTTCCGATACAGCCGGCGCGTAACAGTCACTTCACTGTACTCTATCGGCAGAACATTTCGCGTATTTTCAATAGTCAGAGAAACTTCAGTAAGACTGAGCGGCTTGAGATTTTTTGAACCGTTAAAAATAATGTTTTCCATTTTCGCCGACCGAAGCAGAGAAGGCTTCTGTTCGCCCAATACCCAGCGCATGGCATCCACAACATTAGTTTTGCCACATCCATTGGGCCCGACAATAGCCGTAAGACCACTGTCAAATTTTATCCTGACCTTATGAGCAAAGCTCTTGAACCCGAAAAGCTCAATCTTCGATAGATACATCGCTTCCTACCGTTTTACCCCGAAATTCCCGAACCCACCCCTACTGTCATCTCTCATCACGCTCATTCCTACCCGCAAACACTGCACAGCCGCCTCAACATCATGGACTCTCAGAATACTTGCCCCATTCATCAATGCTATGGTTTCTGCAGCCAAGGTGGCTGGAAGTCTATCAGAGGGTGGAGGTGTTGCATCGCCGGGAAGAGTAAGAGCATGTCCAAGAAACGATTTTCTTGACAGACCGGCCAGAAGAGGTCTGCCGAGTGAGAGCAGTGAGCTGAGCTGGCCAAGCAGCCTGAAATTCTCAGCGACGCTCTTGCCAAATCCAAATCCAGGATCAATAATAATGTCATCGATTGCATGTTCTGCAGCCCGTGCTACCGATTTCCTGAGAAAGCTGCAGACACTCGCCACAATATCTTCCTCTCCCGACTCTATATCGGGACTCCACCCCATCGAACCAGGCTTTACCTGAGTATGCATAAGGATTACCGCGGCCTTATATTTTCTGCAGATGCAAGGAAGAGTGCTGTCAAAAGTGAATCCTGAAATATCATTGACAAAATGAGCTCCCGCCTGCAAAGCCTTTTCTGCGACCTCCGCTTTATACGTATCGATAGAAATCAGTGCATCAGTTTTTTTACGCAAAAGGGCAACTAACGGTGCTGTGCGCTCAATCTCTTCAGCCGGAGAAATCACTTCAGCGCCAGGTCGCGAAGATTCTCCGCCAATATCAATAATCGAGGCACCAGCCTTGATCATCTTGACCGCATGATCATAAGCTCTGTCAAAATCTATCCCGCAGACCTTTTTTTGAAACATCCCGCCATCATAAAAAGAATCAGGCGTAGTATTCAGGATACCCATGATGACCGGCCCTTGAGAAAGATCAAGTATGCGGCCTGCGCAGTTGATCCGGAATCTGGCCTCCTTCATGTGAACCCGAACGGTACCGGCGTAAATGTTAAAACAAAGATCACAATTGCCAGCCATCCAAGCAGCGTACGCTGTGTCGTCAAGGGATGATCATGCCATGTAGGAGGATGATTCAGACCAATAAGCCTTGAAAGAACGAAAGCCCACAGCATCCAGCCGGACCATGACCAATGCAGAAGCACAGGAGGAATAAGCACAACAGCATCCGGTTTGAACAGGCTGAAGAGCAGTTCCAAAAATGCGGGAAAGCCAAGAAGCACGATAAACAGCAAAAAAGCCCTTGCGGCTTTTGCATGTCCCTTTCTCCCGAACATGGCGTATGTGATATGTCCCCCGTCAAGCTGTCCAACAGGGAGAAGGTTCAGAGCAGTAATAAGTGAACCAAGCCATCCGGTGAACAGAAAAGGATAGTGATACATCTCGCTCATTGGCGGAAGGTTTTTCGGTGCGATAAAGTACTCAAGCGCTATCCAAAGCAGGTTTTTTCCAAGACTGAGAGTGCCTTGCGGTACCGGGTTTTGCATATACCCTTGCTTCAGGTATTCAGGATGAATGGCATAAATAAAATCTGCCGGTGGAAGATGCAGAAAGCCATAGAGCAGAACTCCTGAGCATACGGCAAACCCGCTCAACGGCCCTGCAATACCGATATCAAAAAGGGCGTTTGTACTCGGTATACGCTCCTTGATTTTAATCACCGCCCCCATCGTTCCAAGGCTGAGAAGCATCGGCAGGGGAGGCACAGGAATGTAATATGGCAGAGTAGCCCGTACACGATGATGCAACGCAGTAAAATAATGGCCAAACTCGTGCACGCTTAAAAAAAGAAGCAGGCAGAAAGAGTAAGGGAGCCCTGAAATCAATGCGCCTTGCCCAGACCAGAAAGCTCCTGCCCAAAGCGTTGACAGAACTGTCAAAAGAAAGAGTGCCAGATGCAGCGGGTATTTTTCTATGGCAGGATTGGTTCGTGGTTGAAAAATTGAAAAACTCATATAATCATGGCTGAAACCTTACTCTAATGCTAATCTTTCTCTTTGTTTTTGCTCTTTTTGTCGCCAAACGTCGCTACAAGACCATCGATCAGTTCCTTTTTTTCAACAGCATTTAACTTTGCTTCCGGATGAGCAGGCAAATAAATAAAGAGAGGCATTTTTCCCTTTCTAACTTCAGCTGCAGCTCTATCTCCTTCATTTTTCTCTTGACGACCCCATTCAGAAACATTGAAAACCTTCCGGCCAAAAGTGACATCAAGCGTTGTAAGCCAGGATACGGGAGCATAAGAACTATACCAGGGCCAGACAGTTTCATTGGAATGGCAATCTTTGCAGCTTCGGTTAAAAAGCTCATGTGTCCTCGGAGAATCCCATTTTGGCTCGCCAGTCACCGCAGGATTCTTATGATCCCGTCCATAAGGCACAAACTGAATAGCCACAAGAGCAATCACAGCACCAGCCAGGAATTTGACAACCTTCATACCTCATCACTCCTTTTCTTTTTTTTATCCCAAAATATTTTACACCAATATAACTGAAATCCCCAAATTCCCATCCACACGGAATCAACATCCGTGCAGTGGAACTTGTCTTATCTGTCTCTCCAGTCTGTCATCCCGAACAACGAGAGGGATCCAATACAGCCAACCAAATTTATTTCAATAACATAACTCGCCATCTCTTCTCTTAACTCAACCCTCTAAGCCCATACCCTTAAAACTGTACTGTAAGGACGCTCAACGGCCACAAGCAGGCAACAGTGTGATTTTTTCTCCCTGTAGCAATCTCAGCAATAATATCCAGTTCCAGTTCCGAATAAAATTTCCGGGCAGAAGTAAAACCATCAAGGGCAAAAGATCCAAACCCCTGCAAACCGGCAATCAAAGGTACACCACACGCAAGCAGCACACTTCTGAATCCATCAATGCCAACAAACCCTCCTGTACTATATCGTACAGACTGGGCAATAATCACCGCCAGTTGCCCGGGACTGAAATGGTGCAGACTTTGCGACATAACCACAAGATCAAACTCTCCATTCCCCAACTCCTTCGGATCAAACGCATTAAGCACTCTGAAGCGAACCGCAAGCTTTTTTTTCGCTGCCTGCAGGTTCCCCTCTTCAACAAAAGCCGGTACAATATCCGAACCGGTAATACACACCTGCAACTGTAGCCTCTTTACCACCTCGCCCAGAGCCAGTGCAAGACCTCCACTCCCGCTTGCCAGTTCAAGCACACGTACCTCCCGTTGTTCACGCCGAGCCGCCTCATTGATCAATGGAAGAAGTATGTCCACATAACGGTCATAAAGCCCCATCATGATGTTCTGTCGATCCAGAGCCTGCACCAATGCAAGTCTTTCGTTCTCAGCAATATTTTCCCGGTCCATAATCTCCGATTCCGACGTACGTATTGCCCTGTCAGCAAGCTCAGTCGCCAAAAAACCCCCGCCAAGCTCCTGTGATACCGCAAACCTCTCTTCAAGAAAACGTGCAACAGCATCATCAGCTTTCGTTTTCAGCTCATCCATATTCACCCACTCCACCGGTAAAACCCCCATCGACCGCAGAT
>Ga0118677_10006885_pt1 | contig 19063 bp, 12 predicted proteins | sample AliMusrvi5mmetaG_FD_86154 | JGI IMG/M metagenome (GOLD analysis project Ga0118677, IMG submission 86154) | reverse complement strand
GGTCAAGCCTTCGCCGGCGGTGATATCGCCGGATGCGAGGCGCACCGGAGGCTGCGGCCGGATAATGATGTGTTTGTAGCCCGGAGCAACCGGATCAAACTCGATGCCCGCTACAGTGTTGTACAGCCACTCGCCGATGGCTCCATAGGCATAGTGATTGAAGGAGTTCATCCCCTTGTCGCCAAAGCCATGCTCCTTGGTGTAACTGTTCCACCGCTCCCACATGGTCGTGGCGCCCTGCAGAATGGAGAAAACCCACGAAGGAAAGGTCTGTTGATGGAGGAGCTTGTAGGCCACGTCAACCCTGCCAAACCGGGTCAGCACCGGCGCCAGCAGAGGCGTGCCCACGAACCCGGTCGCCAGATGGAACATCCGGTTCGTGATGTCGGCGACCAAATGATTCAGCGCCGCTTTGCGCTTGGCGACAGGCAGCAAATCAAACCCCAGTGCCAGCAGGTAGGAAGTCTGGGTGTCGCTGACCAGTCGGCCGGCCGGGGTTACAAATTCACGGTTGAAGGCCGCCTTGACACGGGCATGAAGGGAGGCATAGATGCGGACATCCTCCTTCTTCCCCAACAGCTTCGCCACCCGCACTAGAATTCCGGTGGTATGGGCAAAATAGGCCGTTCCAATGATCTCCGGGGGCGTCAAGGACCGGGTTCTGCCGGCCTCGTACACATCAAGGGCCAGCCAATCGCCAAAGCAGGCACTGGTGTTGATCAGGGCCCGGCTTTGCTTCTTCTGCCATTCGATCCAGCGCTTCATGGAGTCGTACTGGCGCTCGAGGATACGGGTGTCGCCGTAACACAGATAAACGGTCCACGGACAAATCACCCCGGCATCCGCCCAGGCCGCACAGCCGCGGCCGTTGTCACGAAGCACATCTGGCGCCACATGCGGAAACGCGCCATCCTTGTATTGGGAATCGGCCAGATCGATGCACCATTTTGTGAAAAAGGCGGCGACATCCCGGTTATAGGCAGCCGTGCGGATGAACACCTGTGCATCACCGGTCCAGCCAAGGCGTTCGTCGCGCTGCGGACAATCCGTGGGCACCTCCAGGAAGTTCCCCTTCTGCCCCCACAGGATGTTCTGCTGCAAACGGTTAATCAACGGATCGGAACACTCAAACGTGCCGGTCGCCGGGATTTCAGAATGGAGGACCACACCGGTTACATCCGAGGAGCATGGCTTTTCACACAATCCGGTCAGTTCCACATACCGGAAGCCATGGAAGGTGAAGTGCGGCTCGTATACTTTCTCGCCGCCGCCCTTGCAGATATAGCGGTCCGTACATTCAGCCGATCGCAGATTTTCGGTATAGAGTGTGCCGTCGGCATTCAGCATCTCCGCGAACCGGATGGTCACGGTAGTGCCCGCCGGAGCACGCACCATAATGCGCGCCCAGCCGACCATATTCTGCCCGAGATCGAACACATGTACCCCGAAGGCGGGTTCGGTCTGGACCACAGTGTGCAGTTCCTCCTGCTTGCGGACGGGTGCATTGAGCTTGGCCACAAGCGGGGCTGCGGGCGCAGGGAATGCCGTCGCGGCCTGCCATGCCGACTCATCGTAGTCCGGCCGATTCCAGCCTGGCAGCTCAAGACGGGCATCATAGGTTTCACCATTATAGATGTCCGATTTCACAATGGGACCCAGCGTCGTATTCCAGTCCGGCCCGGAGCCAATGACCTCCCGCGTCCCGTCGGCATAATCCACCTCCAACTGGATCAGAAGGGACAGTTGATCGCCGTACAGGAAATGATTATTATTCCAGCCGAGATACCCGGCAAACCAACCATCACCCAGCATGGCACCCAAAACATTGTCACCCCGCCGGAGCTGCGAGGTAACATCATAAACCAGATATTGGATACGCTTTTTATAGTCGGTCCAACCGGGCGTGAAATAGTCATGACCAACCCGGCTACCATTGAGGTGAAGCTCGAACAGTCCACGGGCGGAAGCATAGAGGCGGGCGCGAGCCACGCCGGTCTTGAGGATAAACGTCTTGCGCAACAGAGGGCTGGACTGGCTTCCCTCACGGCTTCCGATGGGCCGCCCGATCCACTGGGCGGCCCAGTCGGCGGGCTTCAGGAGTCCCATTTCAAAATATGCCGGATCGCTCCACTCTGTCGGTTGGCCCGAATGGTCCCACACGCGAACGCGCCACCAGACGCTCTGGCGCGAGGTCAGGCGCTTGCCGCCATAGACAATATCCAGACACTGATCGGTCTTGACCCGGCCGCTGTCCCACAAGTCCGGCTTGGCCTTCAGAGCCTTGCAGGATGACGCCGCAACGATCTGGTAGGCCATCTGCCAGGCACCCTTGCGGACATCGTCCAGCTGCCACGACAACCGGGGTTTGACCTCATCAAGTCCAAGGGGATTGGAAAGGTGCTCACAACGCAAATTACAAGCGCGAGGTGATAAAGTATTCATTTGGGGATACTGAATAAATCGATGGATTTCTACAAACAAAAACCCCCGTCATGTTTCCATGTCGGGGGTTTGGATGAGCGAGAGCCGCTTACTTCGCGGTCGCCTTGTCCTCGGGAATACGCATGCAGTAGAACGACCGGTACACAAAGACCAGGGCGACCACAAAGATCACGCCGCCGATCATGTACTTCATCTTCGCATCCGTCATCGCCACGGCGATTTCGGTCGCCAGCAGGCCGAAGAGGGTGGTGAACTTAATGACCGGGTTCATCGCCACCGAGGAGGTGTCCTTGAAGGGATCACCCACGGTGTCGCCCACCACGGTTGCCGCGTGCAGATCCGTACCCTTCGCGCGCAGATCGACCTCAACGATCTTCTTGGCGTTGTCCCAGGCGCCGCCAGCGTTAGCCATGAAAATGGCCTGGTACAGCCCGAAGAAGGCGATGGAGATCAGGTAGCCGATAAAGAAGAACGGATTGAAGAAGGCCAATGACAGGGCGAAACAGAAGACGGCCACGAAGATGTTGAACATCCCCTTCTGCGCGTAGATCGTACAGATCTTGACCACTTCCTTACTGTCCTTGATCGAGGCCGTCGCCGCGTTCAGGTTCATGTTCTCCTTGATGTACACCACCGCCCGGTAGGATCCGGTTACCACCGCCTGCGTCGCCGCACCGGTAAACCAATAGATCACCGCGCCGCCCATGAGCAGCCCGAGGATAATTTCGGGACGCACCAGGCTGAGGCTAGAGATGACGGAATTGATACCCGCCGTGGTCTGCTCGCCGGTAAGGTGAGCCGTCGCCACATCAAACGCAAGGCCAGCCTTGATCGCCGCCGCCTGCGCCAGTTCAAGCGCCTTACCCTTGCCCAGCATCAGGATGATACCGAAGATCATGGTGGTCGCCCCGACAACGGCGGTACCGATCAGCACTGGCTTGGCCGTAGCCTTAAAGGTATTGCCAGCACCGTCATTGCGCTCCAGGTTGAGCTTGGCATTCTCGAAGTCGGGCTTGAACCCGAAATCCTTCTCGATCTCCTTCTCGATTCCAGGAATGGACTCGATGCGGCTCAATTCATACACCGACTGGGCATTGTCCGAGACCGGTCCGAAACTGTCAACGGCAATGGTCACCGGACCCATGCCCAGGAAGCCGAACGCCACCAGACCGAACGCGAAAATCGGGGCCGCAAACGAATACTCCGCCGGTAACAGGCTTGTCAACGCGGGATTCAATGTGGCGATCAACACCGCGATCAGCATCAGAACCAGCATCGTCAAACCTTCCCAGAAAGCCGAGAAGTTACCCGCCACGAAGCCGGACAGGATATTCAGGGAGGCGCCCCCCTGCTTGGATGCGGTCACCACTTCCTTGACGTGCTTGGCATTCGTGCTGGTAAAGACCTTGGTGAACTCGGGAATCAGCGCACCGGCGATGGTTCCGCAGGAGATGATCGTGGCAAGAACCCACCAGAGATCCTTGTGCAGGCTGATATTCGAGGCCAGCAGGAAGTAGCTGGCGACATAGGTAACCGCGATACAAACAAAGGAGGTCAGCCAAACCAGCACCGTCAGCGGATGCTCGGGATCAAACTCCTTGGAGTGCTTCAACTTCCCGGTGAAGTACGCGTCATTCGCGAGATAAGCCGCCAATGCGGCAATGATCATCAGAATGCGCATGACGAAGATCCAGACGATCATCTGGGCGCAGAGGGTGCCCGCGCCGAGGACGAGCGCCAGGAAGGTGATCAGGGCCACGCCCGTCACGCCATAGGTTTCGAAGCCGTCAGCCGTCGGGCCAACGCTGTCGCCGGCGTTATCGCCCGTGCAGTCCGCGATCACACCGGGATTCTTGGGATCGTCCTCGGGAAGCTTGAAGACGATCTTCATCAGGTCGGACCCGATGTCGGCGATCTTTGTGAAGATACCGCCACAGATACGCAGGGCGGAGGCGCCCAAAGACTCCCCGATGGCGAACCCGATGAAACACGGGCCGCGCAAGTCGGACGGAAGAAATATCAGAATGCAGATCATAAAGAAGAGCTCGACGGTAATCAGCAGCATTCCCACGCTCATGCCCGAGCGCATCGGAATGGCCAGGGCGTCCCAGGGTGTGCCACGGAGTGAGGCAAACGCCGAACGGCTGTTGGCAAAGGTATTAATGCGCATGCCGAACCAGGCCACGCCATAGGAACCGAGGATGCCCAGAATCGAGGCGGCCAGAATCAGCAGCACGTTAGACCAGGGCATATGCTGCAAGCCCTTGAAATAATACACCATGCAGACACCGATCAACAACCATAGCATGGCCAGGAACTTACCCTGCTGAGCCAGATAGCTCTTGCACGTTTCCCAGATAATCCCCGACACATCGGCCATGGACTTATGGACCGGCAGTTTCTCCGTCTTGAAGTACTGGATCAACCCGAAACCCAGACCCAGGAAACAGACCGCGATACCCATCAGCATCAGGTGCGTCCCGGAGATTCCCCCCAACGCGGGAAAGTGCACTTCGCCCAGTTCGGGCAACTTCAGGTCGGCTTCACTGGCCATCGCCACGCCACCCATGCCGAACACAGACAACACCGCCAACACACCCAATCCCCATCGCGACCTTATGCTATTCATCGAATTATCGGACCTTTCCTATTGTTCAGACTGCTTCAACTGACTTCGACTCCAGGACATAATCCGGCCATCTTTTGATGGCGGAATCTCTCTCTGTGGAGGACGAAACAAAACGGGGCAGGAAATTACTATCACGGCCAGAATTTCGCAAGAAGTTTGTATGTTTTTTGAACGTTTTTTTTGCAACGAATCCCGCTTCGGCTTGCCATCCCCCCTCCTCTTATGCGATGACATGTCGGCTTTACGAAAGGAATCACTCATGATTAGCGACCTGATAGCGCAGTTGTTTCACTGGAATGTCGATCTCATCCAGCACATGGGATATCCGGGCATCGTGTTCCTGATGACCTTGGAAAGCTCTGTTTTTCCTATTCCCAGCGAGATGGTGATGCCCCAGGCGGGTTATCTTGTGGCCGATGGACAAATGAGTATGGCCGTGGTCATCACGCTCGGAGTGGTCGGAAGCTGGCTGGGCGCCCTGCTCAACTACACCGTTGCCATGTGGGTGGGCCGACCCTTTTTCCTGAAGTTCGGGAAGTATTTCTTCTGTCCGCCTGACAAGTTCGCGATGGTGGAGCGGTTCTTCAACGCTCATGGCGAGATCAGCACCTTCACGGGCAGGCTTATCCCGGTTATCCGCCATCTGATTTCCATCCCCGCAGGCTTGGTCCGTATGAAAATAGGCCATTTCCTCCTCTTCACCGGCCTCGGATCCGCACTCTGGGTGACAATCCTCACCCTCATCGGCTTCTTCTGTGGAAAGAACATGGACCTCATTAAGAAGTACTCGCATGTCTGTACGATCGGTGTCATCGCCGGAAGCGCGGTGATCATCGCCGTCTATGTCTGGGCACACAAACGGCGCCAGGCAAAATACGGAAAACCGTTTCCGACAGAAACTCAGGGATCCCCATGAGCCCCGTCATTCCTGCTTCGACGTGTAATAATCTGATATCCTCGCTCCGGCACGAATGGCTCGAGACGAACGGCCTGGGAGGCTATGCCCTCAGCACCATCCAGAATTGCAACACCCGCAAGTATCACGGGCTCCTGGTCGCCGCGCTCGAACAGCCCGCCGGACGTTTCGTCCTCCTGTCCAAATTCGAGGACACCGTGATCGTCGGCCGCCATGAGTTCCCACTTTCCTGCAACCGCTATCCCGGCGTCATCCATCCCGATGGGCATCTCGCCCTGTCTGAGTTCAGTCTTGAAGAGGGGCCGGTGTTCCTCTATAAGACCGGCGGCTGCACGCTTCGAAAGAGCATCCTGATGGTACATGGCGAAAACACCGTTCTGGTGCGCTATGACCTCCAAGAAGCCATCGCACCCATCCGTCTCCGGCTCAACCCCCTGCTCGCCTTCCGGCGTCACCATGAACTCAAGCAGGAGGACACCTTCATCCGGACCGCGACAACCCCCGTTTTCCGGGGAGTCTCCATCCAGCCCTATGAAGGCCTACCCCGGTTGATCATTCAATCAAGCCTCACCCCGAAATTCAAACCGGTCGCGGCCTGGTATCGGGATTTCGAGTATTCCGTGGAGTCAGAACGCGGTTATGACTTCCATGAGGATTGCTTTTCGCCGGGCCTGCTGGAATACACCCTGCAACCCGGCGGCGCCCTCATTGTCTGCGCCTCACTCACCGAACAACGCAACATCAAGGACCTCTGGGCGCAGGAGCTGGAACGTCGGTGCGCCAATACCCGTGCGGCGAAACAGGTTGCACAGCCTTTCGCCGGCACTCCTTCAGAAGCAGTCCTGCCCGGCCTCATCCGCAGCGGACGGCATTTCCCGATCCGCACACCCGGCACTGGACGAGCCACCATTATTGCCGGTTACCCGTGGTTCGACGACTGGGGCCGCGACACCCTGATCAGCCTCCCGGGACTGACCTTCTATTCCGGGCGACCGGAACTCGGCGCGGAAATCCTCAAGGCGGTCGTCCCCCATGAGCGTGACGGCCTGATCCCGAATTGCTTCGCCGCAGACCCCTCGCAACATGCCTATAATTCCGTGGACGCCTCGCTTCTCTATTTCTGGGCCGTGCAACAACTGCTTGAATGCACGGGAGACCGGGAGACGGTCAGAACCCATCTCTGGCCCCTGCTCACCCGCATCCTCAAAAAGTTTATGGAAGGTACCCGCTTTGACACCTTCATGCGGCCCGAGGGTCTCCTTCACGCCGGGAACCGCCATACGCAACTGACTTGGATGGATGCCAACTCGCGCGGGGAACCCGTGACCCCACGCCACGGGTTTGCCGTGGACCTGAACGCTCTCTGGTACAACGCCATTTGTTTCGCCGACCAGTTATCCCGTGAATTCGGCGACCCCGTGCCGTGGCCATCGGATTTGGCCCCCCGCATCAAGGATGCCTTTTGCAATCTGTTCTGGATGGAGGATGAGGGTTGCCTGGCCGACTCGTTTGCCGAAGGCAAACTGGACCGCTCGATCCGACCCAATCAAATCCTGGCCGTGTCCCTTCCCTTCTCGCCGCTGACGTCCGCACAGCAGAAACAGATTGTCGCGGTCGTCCGTCGCGACTTATTTACGCCATACGGTCTCCGGACATTGTCGCCACGTGACCCGGCCTATTGCGGTCGTTATGAGGGCGACCAACCCACACGGGATGCCCAATACCACCAGGGAACCGTCTGGCCCTGGTTATTGGGCCATTTCGGGGAGGCCGTCCTGAAAGTGGCCGATGACCCTAAATCGGAGGCCATCATTTTGGCAGCGGCTCTCCAGCCGCTTCTCGACTATTCACTCAATGAACAGGGGCTTTATATGGTTCCTGAAATTTTTGACGGAGATTCCCCGCAACGCCCCAATGGCTGTCCCGCCCAAGCCTGGAGCAGCGCCGAGTTGATCCGGCTTTTTACCCTTTTCGGGCGGGCTTGTTCCCGTTATGATAACGCCTTAAAAGTCAGGGAGAATAATCATGAAAGTCACGGACATCAAGGAACGCGCAAAGAAACTCGGGATTAATCCCGGGAAACTCAAAAAAACCGAATTAATTCTCGCCATCCAGAAGGCCGAAAGGAATCCCCCCTGCTTCGGCACTGGAACGGAAACCTGCCCCCAGATGATGTGTTGCTGGCGTGAAGACTGCATCGGCTAAGGACACCCCATCCGATGCGAATACTCATGTTCGGCTGGGAGTTTCCTCCTGACATAAGCGGGGGGTTGGGGACAGCATGCCATGAACTCACCCGTACGCTGACCCGGCATGGAAATACCATCGTCTTTGTTGTCCCGCATTCCAGGGCGCCAGGTCATAAAAGCCATGTCGAACTGATTGACGCATCGCGGGTTTCCCTGCCCTATCCGCCGAGTGTCGAGGAGTTTTTCGAGGCGCTCGATCTCAAGCCGGTGGACTCCATTCTGCGCCCTTATCTGAATGACGCCGAATACCAGACGGTTTTGAACGCAGCCGAGCGCGCCGCAGCGGAGCATCCCGGCGCCTCCAGCATAATCGCACCCCAGACTTTATACGGGGCCACTCTCATGGCCGAGGTGGCCCGCTACAGCGAGATCGGGGAAACCCTCGCCCTCGACCAGGAGTTCGACATTATCCACGCCCACGACTGGATGACGTTCCTGGCGGGGATCCGCGCCAAGCGGGCCACGGGAAAACCACTTGTGGTCCATATCCACGCGGTGGAACATGACCGAAGCGGCGGGGCCATCAATCGGAGCATCTTCGAGATTGAAAAAATCGGAATGGAGGCGGCCGACCACGTCATCGCCGTCAGCCACTACACCCGGAATCTGATTCTGGAGCAATACGGCATCAACCCGGACAAGGTCTCGGTGGTTCATAACGCCGTGTCGCGACGGAATGTGGGGAAAGTATACCACACACCCCGCACCCGAACCAAAAAAACGGTCTTGTTTTTGGGCCGCATCACCTCCCAAAAAGGACCGGACTATTTTGTCGAAGCGGCGGCCCGCGTGTTGGAAAAGACACAGGATGTGACCTTTGTCATGGCCGGGGCCGGCGACATGCTGCCCCGCATGATCGAACGAATCGGGCAACTTCACATCGGGCGCCATTTCCATTTCACGGGTTTTTTGAGTGGCCATGATGTGGAACGCATGTATGCCATGAGCGACCTGTACGTCATGCCGAGTGTCTCGGATCCCTTCGGCCTCTCCCCGCTGGAAGCCATGATCTACGATGTGCCGGTGATCCTGTCCAAGTCAGCGGGGGTCAACGAGGTCATGCCCCATGCCCTGACGGTGGATTTCTGGGATGTTGAGGATATCGCCGGCAAGATCCTTGCCATCCTTCAATACCCCGCCTTGTCGCGCGAACTGATCCGGAACACCCGGAAATCGCTTCAGTCCATACGCTGGGAAGTCGCGGCGGAGCGGATTCAACTGATCTATAACAAACTCTGCATGTGAGGGGTCCATGCCCACCTTCTGCCTGTCTTTGCACCTTCATCAGCCAGCCCGGCTGAAACACTATACTTTCTTCGACATAGGAGAATCCGCTGTATACGAAAATACCGACGGAACCCGGGACTTCATGAACACTGACGCCCGCGGCATCACCCTGCCGACCCTTCGGCTCCTGCTCCGGCAGATCACGGAATACCAGGGTGACTACCGGGTCGCGTTGTCCCTCTCCGGATTGTTCATGGAATACTGTGACCTCTACGCGCCAGAGGTCATGGATACCCTGAAAGCGCTGGCCGACACCGGTTCCGTGGAATTTCTGAACGGAACCTATTATCATTCCCTGGCCTCCCTCATTTCCGCCCAGGAATTCAGGGAACAAATCATTCTGCATTCGAGCGCCATCCAGACCTGTCTTGGCCAGGTTCCCACCGCATTCGCAAATAGCGGCCTGATCGCCAGCGATGACATCGCCCGCGAAGTAGAGAACCTGGGTTATCAGGTCATGCTGGCGGCACACACCGGAATGCCGTCTCCGGGACATGTTTACCAGCCTGCATCCTGCGCTTTGATGAAGCTGCTGCTGGTCCAGAGCCTGCCCCTCAAGAATCCTGCCGCCATCCTGGGCGGGCATACCCGCGGCGAGGTCGTCGCCCTCTCTCGCGACCTACCCGGTATTGGCCACGCCCTTGGGGAAGACCCCGTGTTCATGGACTTCCTGGAGATGTTGCCGGGCACGGCTTTGTCACAAAAAAATGCCGTCTTCAAAACACCGACCCAGGTGGCGCGGGAACATCCACAGGCAAAGAATCTCTCCCCGGCCGCTTTTCTATCCGGAGTCCCCCCGATCGGCAATCTGTCGCCATGGCTTGGAAATGATATGCAAAAAGACGCGTTGGACACACTTTATCACATCGAAAACGAAGTGAAATCGCTCCGGGATCCGGCCTTGTTGAGAACTTGGAGGATACTTCAGGATGCCGACCACTTCCTGGCTATGGGTGCCCCCGCTGTCGGCGAGGGCTTCAAATTGCCCCTTGGATCCTTCTATGACGCCTATATTAACTATATGAATATCCTCACCGATTTCACAGAACGCATCGGGAGTCGGGAATGAGGAAGATGCTCTACGTGACCCCCGCCTGTCTGTATATGGGACTCATCTACGGGTTGTCCTCACGCCCCGCTCCGGAAGTCTTCCAAGGGTGGAGCATGTTCGGGCCAGTCAAGCTGGTCCACCTGGTCGAATATGGCATTCTGGCGATCCTCTGGGTGTGGGGTTTGAAACGCGCAACCCTGTGGCCCCCGTGGCGCGTCATTACCACCGCGATTATCATAACTTTCCTTTGGGGAATTTCAGACGAAATCCACCAGGCTTTCGTCCCGGGAAGGTCAGGTAAAATCGCCGATGCAATGACGGACCTTCTGGCCGCAAGTCTCGCCATCGTGCTGCTCTCTTTATTTCAAAATATCAGCGCCAAACTGCACCACGGGATCATGATAAAGGGTGAATGAGAACTGCGATGGCCCACGAAACCTTTATTTTCCAATCCGTCTCCCCTCAGACCGCCAAACTGGTGGCATCATTCTACACCGTGTTGATCTTGACGGGGACAGTCGCCGCTGTTGTCCTCATCGGTCGGGCACTCCGCCAACCCGTGGATTGGGGATCCCGGGTTAACATGATGGAAAACCGGCCTTGGACATGGGTTGAGGGGTTGGGAGTCGCCGCCATTGCCGGAATCCTGATCAGCGTGACCATGGGCGTCGCCATGCTCCTCAACCATCCCCGTGAATCCACACTGGTAATTCTACAAAGCGTCCTGGTGGATCTGACGGGGATTCTGGCCATTGCCGTTGTCGTCCGCAGGCGGGGAGGCGGATGGGCCAATGCGTTTGGCATGACCGCCAATCCGCTGCGGCACATCAAGCCGGGCCTCTCGTTCTATCTTGCCATGATGCCCCTCGTGCTTTTCGCTTCCCTGGTCTATCAGGGAATCCTGTATTCGCAGGGATATACCCCGGGATTGCAGGACATCGCCCTGCTTTTGTCCGGGGATCATCCCTTCTGGCTGCGTTTCTATATGGCCGTTCTGGCCATGGTCATCGCGCCAGTCTTTGAGGAATGCCTTTTTCGCGGAATCATGCTTCCCGTAATGATCCGGGGCCTCGGGATGGGCGCCGGTATCTTCGCCACCTCATTCGTTTTTGCAGCCATCCACTTCCATCTGCCATCCTTGGTTCCGCTAATCGTGGTGGCCTCCGGCTTTTCGCTTGCCTATCTCTATTCAGGCTCCCTGTGGGTTCCCATTATCATGCATGGGACCTTCAATGGAATCAATCTGGCCCTGTTGCTTGCCATGCGTCATTAACCCGGAGAATTCGCCATGCATATCCGAACAATCGAATGGAATCCCGACACTCCCGCCAGCCTGACCCCCGGAACGGTGGTCATGGTGGACCAGACACGTCTGCCCGGAGAACTGGTCTATCTTCGGATACGGGATATTCACGAGATTTGGCACGCCATCAAGACGCTCCAAGTCCGGGGCGCGCCAGCCATCGGCATCGCCGCCGCCATGGGTGTCGCCACAGCAGTCCAGGGACTTCAGACGCCGTCCACCGGCGTCATCGTCGAGGCGGCCCTCCGGGCGGCGGACTACCTCGCCACCTCTCGTCCGACCGCGGTCAACCTATTCTGGGCGTTGGATCGGATGCGTTCGGTGATCCACGCCTCCGGATCCCTTTCTTCCGATGAGTTCAAGAACCGGTTGGTCAGCGAAGCCATGGCCATCCGGGACGAGGATGCCGCCATGTGCCGGGCCATCGGGAAACACGGCGCCGCCCTGCTCAAAGACGGTGACACGGTTCTGACCCATTGCAATGCGGGTGGACTCGCCACCGCGGAATACGGGACCGCACTCGCCCCCATTTACGTCGCAACCGAACAGGGTAAAACCATCCGGGTCTATGCGGATGAAACACGGCCCCTGCTCCAGGGCTCGCGCCTGACGGCCTGGGAACTCATGCAGGCAGGGGTGGATGTAACCGTCATCTGCGACAACATGGCCGCCCATGTCATGAAAACCAGAACCGTGAATGCCGTCATGGTTGGAGCCGACAGGATTGCGGCCAACGGCGACACCGCCAACAAGATAGGAACCTACGGCCTCGCCGTTTTGGCCAGGGCGCATCGGATTCCCTTCTACGTACTGGCTCCGAGTTCAACTTTCGATCTTTCCCTGCCCAGCGGCGAACGGATTCCCATCGAGGAACGCGCGGCCGAAGAAATAACACAGGGATTCGGGAAACGGACGGCTCCTGATGGCGTCAAAACCTATTCCCCCGCCTTTGACGTGACTCCGGGTGAACTCATCACGGCCATCGTCTGCGAGAAAGGGATTATTCAGCCACCCTTCCGGGCATCCTTAGCATCTGGCGCATTTTGACGAGCATGGACTTGACGGGCACTCCGTTAATCCGGGTCAACCGGGGCGCGGTTTCGAGCAACCTGAGCAAGCGATAGCTGTCGATATCCGCATCCAGGCTGCGCAAGGAGTGCAACGTCCCAAGGGACGCAAGATCCACCTCGGCAACCCCTTTGAGGTTCAACTCCTCAATCGGAAGCCCGGCGATCGGAGACAAATCCGAGACCTTTGTATGGGATAAATTCAACGTTTTGAGCGCCGTGCAACTCCGCAGAAATTCAATCTGGTCAAGTTCCGCGTTGGACAGGTTCACCTCCTCGACCCGTGATTGGGCAAACGCGGCGGCCAGCGCCATCGGGGACAATTTCGTCCCGGAGAGATCAAGTGCCGTGACCTTGATGGCCTTGAGCCCGGAAATATCCCGGATTGAAGCATTTCCCAATACAAGCCTGCTAAACGTCTTTCCGCCAAGCGGTGAAAGCGAAGGCAAGGATGTTCCGCTGATATCCAAATTGGTCAGGGGTAATTCCGAACAAAATGCCAGGTCCCGCACGGTTGTTTTGCTGATATCAAGAGTGTTCAATTTAAAACTTCTCAACACAGAGAAGTCGACAACCGGCGTTGCGGACAAATCCAGACTTTCCAACGGAAGTCCATGAAGGTAAGCAACATCACGGATCAGGGTACCTCCTAGGGTTAAGCAATGGATTGGCATCCCGGACAGAGACATGATACTGGCCACCTTGGTATTATTGGCCCGCAGAACCTCCAGCTTCATTCCTTGTAACGCGCTCAAATCCGAAACAGGAGTGCCCCGGATATCAAGCTCCTTCAAGGGCATTCCAAACAGGATCGTCAGACTTTTGAGTGACACATCAGGGATCGCCAAACGCGATAGTTTCATCCCCCGCAACTTCGATGGATCAGTGATGTCATACCCCTGGATGGAGAACTGTTTCAATCCCAGCGCGACCAGTGGGGCGATGTCCAGCGAACCACCGCGGGGTCCGGACGATTCCAGGGTCAACGAGGTGATATCCTTGAAATCCGCAAGAGGGCTCAAATCACGGAGGAATGACGAGACAATGAGAAGTCCGAAATTATCCCGTCCCTTCACCCGTTCATCAAGCTGGAAGGCACTCTGTTCCAAGCCGGGGTTACGGGCCATCATGGCGGCCGCAATCTTGGCCATCGCAGACGATTCAGGAGATACCACCGCGACAGGCGCATCGGGAATCAAGTCCACGGCATTGCCACAGGCACGCTGAAGACCCAGAATCAGTTCGGCATTCTTTTCGGCAAACGGCGAGCGCCCATAGGTCGTTAGAAACGACTCCAGGCTACGGTTCACCACCTCGACCGACTCCCGATCCAAGTGGCAGGAATCAATGGCGGCGCGCCACTGTTGTGAATCGTAGGGACCCGGCGCCAGCCCCGCCTCTTTCATGATCCCCAGAAAAGCCGTCATCGCGTCATCCGCCGGCACAACGACAGGCACGGCGGCATCGTGCATCGCCTTCAATTCCTGTTCCATGATGCGGGTCAGCAGAGGACCAAACACCGGCCCCGTTTTCGCCAGCAGGGAAAGGGCCTCATCGGTCTTGCCTTCATTCAATGCGGCCACCCCCCGGACCAGATAGGCTTCGGGAAGGTCCAGCATGGCCAGCCGCCGCGACCTCTCCGCGACCGCGATATCCTCCAACCGTACATTAATCCGGGCTTCCCCTTCCATCGAGCAGACTATTTTCCGGTCACGGATTTCCACCATCCGCCCCTCAAGCGCCCCCCGCTCCAAGGGAATCACCTTTCCGACATCCTTGGCAAAGGTTTCCAGGATTCGATCATTCAACGAAACGACTTTCTCCAGAACCTCCGTCATGGCGGACAACTCGGAATGATGGCTGGAAAGTTTCCCGCTCTTGTCAGTCGTGGCCAGCAGTTGCCGGGCGGATGAGAATTTGGCGGTCAACACACAGGACGTCACCTCCTTGATCAGGGATTGCCATTCGGCCTCCGCCTGTTTGAGCCCGTCCTTCTGCACGAGTTTCTGGCGCAACCCGGCAGCGAGAGCAACGCGATTGGACGCAGTTTCCGAAGTGCATCGCCCATAGTAGTGTTCCAACCAGCGGATCGCCTCATCGAAATTCCCTTCCTCCACATAACCGTTCGTGACCCGGTTGATCTCCTCCAGGGCTTCCGCAATCTCATCGGCCTTCGCATCGGGAGATTTGACCACATGCACGGCGGACGGGGGCGCCTGAGTCTCCCCCTGCACCCCGATGACGTTGGTGTGTTGCAGGAAAGATGTCGGGATGCTCACATCATTGACCTTGGGCGATTTCCGAAGCATCCAATATCCCCCGACGAGCATGGCCAATACCACCACGCCGAAGATCATCCCCGCCGCTTGACCCATGGAGGCATTCTCTTCCTTGATACTGCCAGCGTCCTTGACCGGCGGCGGCATTCCGGGCCGCCGCCGCATCGTGCTCGCATTCTCCTCTAGCGGAGGGCCTGACGGCGCAAGCCCCTTCTGCACCCGGTGCACTTCGCTCAACACCGACTGCCAATCCTTCAACCGACTCTCGCGGTTTTTCACCAGCATCCGCTCAATCAGGGCGCACACCGGACCCGGAATGGATGACACCACATCGCGGGGATCGGGGATGAAGGAGGAAATCTGGGCTTCCATCGCGTCCGAATCCGAAAGCTCATGGAAAGGCCGCATGCCGGTCACCATGTGATACAGGCAACACCCCAGCGAATAGATGTCCGCCCGGCAATCAAGGACCGCCGTGCCGATGACCTGTTCAGGGGCAATGTAACCCGGTGTTCCGGCAACCTCATCGTCCTGGAGCGATGATTTTGAATCCCGGGTCAATGAGAGGCCCAGATCGGCCACCTTGATGGTTCCATCGTTATCCACCATGACATTCTCGAGTTTGAGGTCGCAGTGGATCAATTCGGACGTGTGCCACGCATAGTTCAACGCGTTGGCGACGGACTCAACGACAATCAGCGCATCCTTGGGCTGGAGGAGTTGTTTCCGTCTCACCCATTGACCCACGGTGTAACCATCCACATATTCCATTACGAAGAAAAAGGAGCCATTCTGCTCATTCGCATCATAAACCTGTACGATGCCGGGATGTTTCAATTTCGCCGCGGTCCGGGCTTCCTGGATGATCTGCCTGACGCTTTCCACATCGTGGCTGAAACGGGGCGGCAACAACTTGATGGCAACAATACGGTCAAGGGACAGTTGCCGGGCTTTCCAAACGTGCCCCATCCCCCCCTCGCCGATTTTCCCAATCAACTCAAATCCAGTTAGTTGTACGTCACTCATGAAATAATCCGGTCACTTCAGCAATACGCCGATAATCACGCCCAGGCTGATGGCGCATAAATACACCAGCGAGGCAGCCGGATTGATGATAACCATGTTCACCAGATTAACAGGCGCAGGGCCTTTGGTGAAAATCATGACCAAAACCGACAGGGCAATCAGAATCAACGCGATCAATACGTTCCTTGACATGGATAGCTCCCCTCTCTCCTTACTTTTTGGTTTCGCGCAACAACGACTCCACTCGTTGCAGAATCTCATCCAGACCGGCCATCCGGCCATCCCCTTCACGTCCACAGGCGAGGTCGCCGGCTCCGACATCAATAAGGGACACCCCGCGCGACTTGAGCAACGCCACATTGGCTCGGGTCGCGGGATGCGCCCACATGTTATCGTTCATCGCCGGAGCCACGATCACAGGTGCGCGGGTGGCAAGAACAGTGCAAGTCAGCAGGTCATCCGCGAGTCCATGGGCCATCTTGGCCATCACATTGGCCGTACAGGGCGCAATCAGCATCACGTCAGCCCTGTCCGCATAGGAAATATGCTCGGGATGCCACCCGTCTTTCTCAGCGAAAAGCCCCGTCCCAACGGCATTCCTGGACAAGGTTTGAAAAGTCAGGGGAGTGACAAATTCAGCCGCGCACGCCGTCATGACGACCGACACGTCCCACCCCTTTTTCTTCATGAGGCGCACCAGATCAGCCGCCTTATAGGCCGCGATGGAACCGGTAACGCCCAACACGACATGAGGACTGGCTTTATTTTTTTCACGAATCGACATAACAGGGTCAGGTTGCCAGTTTCGCCCCTCTTTGTCAATTTTCGGCAAGGCAGTGTAAGGACTATTTCGCGATGATCTGCCCGACCGCGTGCAAGGACACGGGCCCGAGCAGGCCGGACTTCACCAGCGGATCGGCTTTCTTCCAAAGCTGCCACGAGCTGAATCCGATGCGGCCGGACGGGTTGGACTTGCCGTCCTGCAGCCACTGAGGCCACGCCTTCAACGTCCCGTTCGCATTTCTCTCGCTGTCTTCCGGCAACTGCTGGTCACCAATCTGCCTGTTGATCCAGAGGTTGACAACCTTGACCTCCAGCTTATTCTCACCGGGTTTCACCGCATCCGTAACATCAACACGGAACGGCGGTTTCCAGAGGATACCGAGATCCTTGCCATTGAATTTCACCTCTGCCATCACGGCAACATCACCGAGATCGAGAATGAATTTAGAATGCCGGGTGCCGTATGCTGATTTATCAGAAGCCTTGTTTTTATTCCTCATTTCGAATTCTGCACTCGGAATTTCCCCAAGGACAAAGTCCTTGCGATACACCGCCGTGCCGCTGTAGTAACTGATTTCCTTTTCCCCACGTTTGCTCCAGTCATCAAGCTTCTCAAAGGTCACCGCCTTGGCCGGACCACCCATCCGCGAATCGAACTGCACTTCCCAAGGTCCGGCAATCTCCTGCGGAACGGGCAATTTCACATCCAGCTCATGCTTCTGACCATCTGCCGTCTTGATGACATAGAGGCCACTCTGATGGATTTCGCCCCTTGCGATATCGAGCGCCGCGGCTTCCTCCCGGGTTTCGGCCGGTCTATCCGCCTGGGCGAGTTTTGCAATCTCATCCCCACTCAAGGCGTGATCAAATTGAAGCAAACCTGTAAGCCCGCCCTTGAACAGTGCAGCGCCACGGGTGTGGGTTACCCCGACCCCGCCATGAACAGTGAATTGGCTCTTCTTTCCGACTCGCACCAGCTTACCGTCAAGGTACAGGCTCGGCGTTCCATCGTGGTAAACCACCGCGACGTGGGTCCAGTTTGTAATCGTCGACGGACATACCAGCACAGCCGGGAGATGGTTTGCGCCGTGCTCACACACGCATACCCCATTGCGCCCTACGGCAAAACCAGAACCGGCGTCGGACTCAGTCCACACTTCGTGCCCAGGCACCGGGTACAGGACATCATTGCGCGAAACATCCAACGCGCCCGTGCCGGAACTGCTCTCAGGCGCAAGCACCGTGTCAGCCTCCGGGTTGACCCAGGCAACCATCGTGAAAGTATTTGAAACACCAGCCGATTGAGAGGCAGAGCCGGCGGTCAGCACCGGAAGCAGTTCGTTGCCGTCACGTGTGATGGAAACAATTTTTTCCGCTTCCACTGCCGCTTTGCGGAAGACCACGAACAGCGATCCGCTCGGCTCGAAACGGAGCTGCACACTTGTTACCCCATCATGTTCGTCAAACGCCATCGCCGGTGAAACTTCGCCCGTGTCAGGCCGCCAGATTTCCGGTCTCTTGCCGGTAACACGGAAGGACGCAACCGCTTCGATACCGCGCTGATCCGGGTTCGCTACAAAATACACCTCGGCATTCCCGATTGTTCGATGGATATACCTCAAGGTCGGCTTCGCGCTGAAACCCGGCTTCACGCCACGCGCACCCAACACTTCGGCGGCCGTCTTCCCGGTAATAATCTTCCCGCTGCCCCATAACTCATCCGCCAGCTTCTTCACCTGCGCATCACCCTTGCCCATGTCCCTGAGGCTCGGCGACTTTTTCGGCGGCTTGCTGCCGGCGATGACCGTGGCGCCTTGGTCAGCAAGCTGGCTGATCCTGCGCAGGAGATTCGGCGTCATGGTCTCCACCTCAGGAACCACCAGCACCCTGTAACTCATCCCGTCAGGGAGAACAATCCGCCCTTTCTTCACCGACATTCGCTCCATAACCACTTCAGGTGTACAGCCGTCAAAGTTATATCCACCCCGGACATGCGGGGCAATCTCGGCACACGCAGGCGGCGTGAAACGG
>Ga0118677_10006883_pt1 | contig 19065 bp, 8 predicted proteins | sample AliMusrvi5mmetaG_FD_86154 | JGI IMG/M metagenome (GOLD analysis project Ga0118677, IMG submission 86154) | reverse complement strand
ACCCCGGCGAGAATCAACTTGTACCGCCATAGCAGCACCGAGCCCGGCTATCTCGCAAAAAAGAAGATCATCGTTTGGTGCTTCACCGCCCGCGAATTCACCGAGAGCCAGGGCTGGCGCTTGGTGCCAGTGGCAAAGTGAAGCGTCAGGATTCATTGATTAGATCACAACTCTCCTATTAACCCAAACAGAAAAGACAGTATGAAACCAACCATGACAAAATCCCCCCGACGGATATCTGTAGGAGCGCCGCTCTTGGCGCTGGCACTTGGCCTCTGGCTCGCACTCGCTCCAGAATCCGGACTTGCAGCCGCCGAGACCCGTAGCTCGACACAGCAAGTGCTAAAGCTCACCGGGGGCCGTCGGGTGAAAGCGGCGTGGATTCAGGGGACCGATCAGGATCAGAAAACCATGTTCTTCGACACCAAGGACGGCGTCGTCCAGCAACTGCCGTTTTCCGGAACCTCGCCGCTGCTGACCCAAGACGGCCGCCGCATCGTGGTCACCGCGGGCAAGGCTGGCACCGAGCGCAAGGTCATGATGTATGACACGGAGACCAAGAATGTCACAGAACTGGCCAAGGGCCCGGGCAATGCCGTGATGGCGCTCTGGCAAGACCCCAAGACCAAGCGCGACTGGGTCTATGTGAACGACTGCGGGGACAAGGGTGAGTCGTGGGATGTGCCGGCCGGCAAGATCTATCGGTTTCCTATCGACAAGCCCGAGGCGCGTGAGTTGTTCTGGGAGCGGACCTCAAGTCACATCTATCTAATGATATCGGCCGACGGCACGCGGGCCTGTCTCGAGCCTACGTGGTCGAACATCGGACAACTGAGCTTGGTGTATGATGCCCAAGGCAAGTGCGACCAAGACAAGTCTGTCTTCAAACCGATAGGCGGCGGGTGTTTTCCGTCGCTAGCTCCCGATAACTCGTACCGGATGTTCCGCTTGGAGGGCGATCACCGGGCGATCAGCATGACTGACGCGGATGGCGCCAACCCGCGCAAGGTGGATGTGACCGGAATGCTCACCGAGGCTCAGAAAGCCAATAACACCTGGCTCACCAGATGGAGCACCGACCCGCGCTATCTAACGATCGTCGCGCCGGCCGGAGCCAATGCTCAGATTTGGATGGGGCGCTTCGATGAGGGGGCCACCAAGATCGAGGAATGGGCGCGGGTGTCGCCGGAGAAAGGTCCGCAATGCTGGCAATCCCAGGCATGGATTGAGCCTGCGCCCGGTGGCCAGAGCACTCCGTCCAAGAAGTGACATAACATATATCTAATTTAACCAATGATGACGCGATTCATGCGACGGACAGACTTGATGGAAGCCATCTGGGTACTGATGGCCGGGCTTTGGCTCGGAGTGATGGCCAATCCAGCGGTAGCGGCTCAAGCGCCTGGATGGCCTAAGCTGCCGGGAGCCGTGTTCGCGCTGCGAGATGGCAATCCCGTCACCCCAGTGGTGGCGCTGGATGCCAAAGGCCGGGACCTGATGGCGTTCAACTGCGCGGCGCGGGGGCGAAGTTTGCTAGGCCGATGCCATGAGCTGTTCTGTGATGGCGGGTCGTTTGTTGCAACGGATGCGGGTACTTGGATAGGCATGCAAGTGGCCAAATCCGGCATGTTCACGTTTGAGGCGACGCTTCTGCCAGCAGTGGCTTCGCCGACGACGACCGGGGTGGTGTTAGCCTATGCTGATGATCAGGGGGAGGATGCCGCGTTGGTGCAGGACAAGAACGGCCTGTCTTTGCGCTTGGGTGGTGCCCAATTGATCCCCCTGTTTGCGCTGGATGCCGCCAAGCCCGTTCACATAGTCATTGCCTGCGGAAAAAACCAGTGGTCGGCATATCGCGATGGTAAACCGTGCGGGTCCGGGCCGCTGGCGGCCGGGGGTCCGGCTTGGGGGACCCGGCAACTCGTCATGGGTGCCGCATGGACGGGTGCCGAGCCGTGGCACGGGCGGATGGAAGCGGTGGCGGTTTTTCCAAAGGCGCTGAGTGCCGGAGAGGCGGCAGCACAGGCGGCCTCGAGCAAACAATTGCGGGCGGGGCGCAAGCCAGCGAGCATCATTCGGTTCACGGGGACGCTTGTTCGGCAGGCGAAGACGTCCGAACTCAAGGATATACGGCCGTACACGCGGAGTCTTACTGCCGTCGAATACAAGGTTGAGAAGGTGTTGGCAGGGGAGTGGAAACAACCGACCATCACCGTGCTGCACTGGATGATCATGGACGGCAAGCGCCTGTCTATCGCCGATCGTGAGGCCGGCGCCACGGTTCAACTCAGTGTCGAGCCCTTGAACCAACATCCTGAACTGGAAAGTTGCCGCCGAGACGAGATGACGGATGGCGAACTGGTCACGAATCCGTTCTACTGTGAGTCCGAAGCATCCACCAAAGATACACCGAAATAGCATTTCATGGAATCTAACACTAAGTCGGCGACTTGGAGATTGGCTGTCGCATACGGGTTGCCCAATTTTGGGTTGGCGATTCTGCTGGGGCCGGTGCAGGGACTGTTGCAGGGGTACTTCACCAAGAATTACGACGTGAAGCTCGAGCAAATCGCGTGGATCTTCATCATGGCGCCGTTGCTTGCGGGAGTGGTGGATCCATGGGTCGGATTGGTATCCGATCATTACCGTGACCGGTTTTGGGGGCGGCGTTCCTGGCTGGTTGGAGGTGCCGCCCTTTCCTTGTTCTGCACCTATCATCTGTTTATTGTCCCGAGCGACTTGACCGTGGCATACTGCGGATTCTGGGTGATTTTGGGATTCATAGCTTGGACGATTTCGGAGATAACCTACAACGCATGGGGGACTGAGCTCACCAGTGATTACGACAGCCGGACCAGGATTTTTAGTTACAAGTCAGCGATGGGATTCATCGGCACCTTGATCTTTCTGGCGTTGCCCAATCTCGTCACTCTTTATCAAATTCATGTGCAGGGAGTTCCTGCCGCGCAAACGTCCAGGGACTTTACGCCGCTCTCGATGCATGTCTCGTTCTGGTTCCTGGCCATCGCCATGCCAGTTTTCGTGATGGTGGCGCTGTGGGTTTGTCCCGGCGGTTCGCACGTAAGGAAAACCCAGCGGAAGCGGCCGCTGGAAGTGGTCCGGGTCTTGTTTTCTAATAAGTCGATGTTGGTCTTCATGGCGACCTTTGCCACTCTTGGCATTTCCGGTGGGATGCAGACAGCTATGGGGTACTTGCATCTATCGACGTATCTTCGATTGGGGCAGGATGCGTCATTGATCTATACCATCGCATGTCTGAGTTATCTGCTAGGGGTACCAGTGTGGAACCGGGTGGCAGCGGCACGGGGCAGACATGTTGCCCTGATGATCGGGTTATCGATCAATATCGTTCTCTTCGTAGCCCTGGGCCTGCTGCAGCCGAGCAGTGGTGAGGCCGCGTGGCTGGGCAAGCCGCCGGTGTTTTGGCAATACCTGATCATCTTGTGTGGGCTCAACTTCTCTCAAGTGGTCTATTATTCGTTGTCTCCTGCGATCGTCGGGGATATATCCGACGCCGCGATGTTAGAGACCAAGGAAGACCAGTCTGCCACGTATTTCGCCGCCTATACCTTCATCTACAAACTCTCAATCGGCACGGGTTTATGGCTTGCTCTCTACATGGCCGGAGCGGTGTTCGGCTTCAACCCCAAGGCTGAGGTACAGGCCGAAACCGCAGCCCTCGGTATCAAAACCATGATGGGCTTCGTGCCTGCCGCCCTTGTTGCGATTTCGATTGGGATTTTGCTTTTCTATCCGATCACCAGGGCGAAGTATCTTGAGATCCAAGAGAGGATCAAGGGACTTGGAATGAAGGTGGAGGACTAGCGAGCGAGGCACAGACCCGATACGCAAGAATACCTGCCTGCGTTGTAGCGGCGTGTCTATGACCGTCGCTGCGCATGAAGCGGCAATGAACCTGCGTTTCCAACAAGTGTCATCTCTTTCGCATCGGCGCTCACAGAGCGCCTCTATCAATCTATCTCAGATGCCTTTCTGAAGTTTTTCAAACATTTACATCAAATGAGCGTGCAAACAAATGTGCTAGAGGTGGAGCCTGATTCCGGCGACCAGGCGGAAATGGCAGACACCGGCCGAGGCGGATCACGCAAGGGGCTCGTCACCGGGGCTTGGTCTGCTGTGATACCTGCGGAGAAGGATCTGCCGCCGGAGTGGGAGCAAGGGCTATATGAACGAGGCATGCCCAGGGTGTACGAGGGCGATTCGCTGATGAAGATTGGTATGCCTGTGGGCGGTGTTTGTGCCGGTTTGGTTTACCTTGGCGGGGATGGAAAGCTGTGGTACTGGGATATCCTCAACCGCTATCTATCCGGGGTGCAACCGCGCCAGATTCAGTACAAGGGCCGCTCGTGGCACGGACTACCGCAGGGACTCGGCGCTTGGCAGGGCGGCAATTATATTGATCCAATCACCACCCAACCTTGTCCGTTTGAGCAGGGCTTCGCTCTCAAGATATGCGTCGGCGATATGCAGCAGTTGCGGACGCTCGACCGCAAGGGCTGGAAGCATGTCTCGTTCACTGGCACCTATCCGGTGGGCACGGTCAGATATTCGGATCCGGATTGCCCGTTAAAGGTGACGTTAGAGGCGTTTTCTCCATTTTGTCCGTTAGACTTCGACAATTCCAGTTACCCCGCAACGGTGATGCGTTACACCGTTGAGAATACCGGCAGAGAGGAGCTTCGGGTGGATGTGGGAGGCTGGCTGGAGAACGCGGTATTGCTCGATACGGGTAAGGATTGCCCCGGAGTTCTTCGCCAAAACGAGGTAACTGTCAGGCCGGGAGGGACACTGTTGTCATGCGTCGCCATACCGCCGACGGCACCGCCGTCTGTCCGTCCTTGCATCGTGTTTGAAGATTTTGAGAAAGATAGCTACGAGGGGTGGGTGGTAGAAGGCACGGCCTTCGGCAAGGGTCCGATTGCCAAGAACGATGTGCCAGCGTACATGGGAGACATTGGCATGCGCGGTGGGCGGGCTGTCAACTCCCATGCCAGCGCCCCGCTGGATGCCTCAGCGCGACGCAATGACGCGGATGATGCTGCCCAGCGTGAGGCGGCCACTGGTAGGTTGACCAGTCGTGAGTTCATTGTGGAGCGCAGGTTGATCACGTTTCTGATTGGTGGTGGCAATTATCCGGGCCGCTGTTGTTTGAATTTGGTTGTGGACGGCAAGGTGCAGCGAAGCGCCACTGGCCACAATGGCCACCGGATGCGAGCCGATTTGTTTGATGTCGGTGAGTTCGCCGGGCGAACAGCGCATCTTGAGGTGGTGGATGACATGACGGGCGTCGCCGGAAATATCGGGGTGGATCACATTGTGTTTACCGATGTGTTGTCCCCGAAACAAAATCCTGATTGGGGCTCGATGGCATTGGCGGTGATGGATTCCGATGGGGCCTCAGGGAGGGCTCGACTGTGGGAAGCATCGGCGGTGGGGCTGTTTGAGGGCCGCACTCAGGGTGGTGAAGCGGGCGGGTTGCCCGGAAATCAAGACGGCGGGCAAGGTGCAACCGCCACAGCTCAGTTAGACGAGCTGTTGGTGGGGGGCGTCACCCGGTCCCTGACGCTTGCGCCGGGTGCCTGTGGCACAGTTGAGTTTGTTATCACATGGCATTTCACAAATCTATCCACCCTCGCCAGGGGCAGTGAGACAGGCTGTTATTATAGCAAGCGTTTCAGCGATGCCGCCGAAGTGGCGGAGCACATTGCCGCTAACAGGAAGCAGCTTGTTGATAGGACATTGCTCTGGCGCGATACTTGGTATAACTCAACTCTGCCCTATTGGTTTCTTGATAGATTGACCATCCCGCTGGACTGTTTGGCGAGCACGACCTGTTATCGTTTTGCGGACGGGCGATTTTACACGTTCGAGGGGGTCAGGAGCTGTTTGGGGCACCCGAACCACGTCTGGCATTATGCCCAGGGGCATGCCCGGATTTTTCCCGAGCTTGAGCAGGATGTGCTAGAGCGCGTTTGGTACGGGTTCGGGTATCGGCCCGACGGATCGATTGCGTACCGGGGTGAGCATGGCGGTGAGTCAGCGATTGACGGGCATTGTGGCACGGTCTTAGCCGTGCTGCGGGCGCATCAGACGAGTCCTGATGGGGCGATGTTAGCGCGTCTCTGGCCCAAGGTTAGAAAATCCATTGAGTACGCGAACGGCTGTGATCGTGACGGCGACGGGTTGCTAGACAGCTCGATGCTCACGACGCTGGATGAGCCGTGGTATGGGCAGAGTCCTTGGTTGAGCAGTTTGTATATAGCGGCGCTTAAGGCTGGCGAGCAACTGGCAACGGAGATGGGTGACGGGGATTTTGCGCGGGATTGTCGCGAGCGGGCCGCGTTGGGCCGCGCCGCAATGGATGCCAAACTCTTTAATAGCGAGTGGTTTGTACAGGTTGCCGACCCTGAGAATCCCCACAAGCTCGGTGCCTATGAGACATGCCATATCGATCAGGTTCTGGGGCAGGGCTGGGCGTGGCAGGTGGGATTGGGACGGGTGCTGAATGAAACGACGACCCGCTCCGCGCTGCGTTCGATCTGGAAGTATAACTTTGCCCGCAATCTGGATGCTTACGATGACCAGGCGGACCCCAAGGGCCGGCCGTATCATGCGGATGGCGAGGGCGGGTTGGTCATGACCGCCAATGCGCTTGGGCGGGAGGTACCGTTCGGGATATATTCGCCGTTTGCCTGTTATCTGAGTGAAACGATGAACGGGTTCGAATATCAGGCGGCGGCACACATGATAGCCGAGGGGATGGTCAAAGAAGGGTTGGCGGTCATGCGCACGGTTGACGAGCGCTACGATGGCAACAAGCGCAACCCGTTCAATGAAGTGGAATGTGGCGATCATTATGCCCGATCCATGGCAAGTTATGGTGCGCTCATTGCCATTTCCGGATTTGAACATCATGGGCCGAAAGGACATATCGGATTTTCGCCGAGGCTGACGCCCGAGAATTTCAAGGCCCCGTTCACGGCGGCGGAAGGGTGGGGGAGCTACGAACAGAGGATTCAGAAGTCAGAAGTTAGTGGGCAAACGACTCAACTCATCAGTCGGATTACTCTGATGCATGGCAAGTTGCGTGTGAAGTCGATCTCACTGGGCCTGAATCCCTCGCCTCAGCCGGTTTTGCTGGCGGTCACGGTGAACGGCCTACCGCTGGATGCCAGTTTGGAGTACGTGACTGACAAGGCGCTGATCACACTTGCTGTGGATGCCGTTATCTATCCGAATGATGTGTTGGAGGTGGCCATCAAGCAATCGTGAAGCGGTCGAATCGAAGTGAATATTTTTCGCTTTCAAGCAGAACCGGTGAAATTTGGAAGAACTGCCAGCCTGTAACTTCTTCTGACAGGCACAAAGGCTTTGCACTGTTGGCGAGGTTTGCCGCAACATTGGCACTTGTGGATTGAGAGCGTGCGAACGATGGCATCGACCGCCGTTCGGCAATCCCTTTCCAAGCACGTTGCCCGGTGATATTCCTGGCAGATATACCCAAAACACCAATAAAAGATACCATGAGATTAACCCAACCAAAAGAGATTCAGACAGCGGGGTACAGACCCGTTGTAAATGGAGCGGCGAATTCGCCGTGCAAGCGCGCTAATAGCCTAGCCATGGCCCTATTTTTGGGTTTGGTCACCAGTGCACAGGCGCAAATCATGCATGTTGGCGGGGAAGGTGCCATTGGTGACACCCCACTGCCGACCACAGCGGGAGTGGCGATGGTACCCAACTCGGGAGCACTTTGGGCAGCAGCGGGCGGTGCGGGCAATGTTTACTCCAAGCTTACCAGCCGGACACTTACTGTGCCGACTTCGGGAGCCGTGACCCTGAGATTCACCCATCGCTATTATTTCGAACAGGGCTGGGACGGTGGCGCGGTGTATGTGAGCAAGAATGGAGCTGCGGCCACTTATCTGCCTGCGGAGGCGTTTTCCGAAAACAGTTATGTGAGTGACCTGAGCGCCGCCAGCAACGGCTACGGCAATAGCAATGTGTTCACTGGGGGTGAGTGGGTATTTACCGGCCAGTCGGCGGGATGGGATTCATCGATCCATATCGAAAGCACAGCAACACTCGGGACGTTCAACGCCGGAGACACAGTCGCCGTTGAATTCCGCGGAGGCTGGGACGATGGATACTCGGAGTCAGCACCCAATTGGGAAATCGCGACAGTCGAGGTGAGCGACGCGGCCGCCACCTCGATTCTGAATGTGGATTTCATGACTGGAGCCGGCGGATTCAGAGTTGCTAGCGACTCTGGGCTGGCAGGTCCTTGGACATATCCGGGCACTGAGACCTGGCAATTCGAGTTGAATGCATGGGTTCCGAGCTCGGACCGGTTTGTTCCCAGCAGCCCGGGCATCATTGATCTGAATAGTGCGAAACTGAAAGTGGTGCTGCTGGATGGCAGCCTTGATGCGGGGCAAACATACACCCTTTTTGATTTGAGCGGTGGCTCCACGCTGGCGGGACATTACAGTGGCATTGATCTGCCCCAAGTGTCATGGGACTTATCGGGTCTTGAGCCCGGCGGCAACGGCAAGATCACTGCGCTCAGCGGCCTCTACTGGACATACACTTGGAACAAGGGGAATGCTGCTGGTACCTATAGTTGGGAAAGCACTAATTGGACATACTCCCCAACGGATCCGGCTCCCGCCACGGAGTGGCCGGATGGGGCTGGAACATCTGTGATTTGTAATTCCAAGGCGGGTAGCAATGTTTGGAACATCACCAGTCCGACCATCACCCTTGGCTCGCTGCATCTGGGAGGTGACGTCGGCGCGAACCAGACGCTCAGCGGTTTGAGTAGTACGCTTGTTTTTGACAATGGCGCGGCGAATGCCAGCTTCAGCCGGGGCACCGACATATCCACAACAACCGGTGCGGCCCTGAACTTTGGCGCAATCACGCTCAACTCATCGTTGGATATCAACATCACCAGCCACCTCACCAGCCAGGTGGTCATCAATGCTCCGATCGGCGGCACGGGCGGCTTGAATGTTATCAGCGCCACAGGAAACTACCCAGTTGAGGGGTGGTCCGGATTGGTTCTCAACGGTGCAAACACCTACACCGGTGATACCGTCATCAGTTCAGCCGGTTGGGTCAATATGACTAACAGCATGAAGTTCACGGTTACTGATTCCGGGAGCAACAAGATTACCGGCGCGGGCACCATCCAGTTGAACGGTTCTATAGATATTGATACCTCGGCTGTGACTGTGATTTCAGGCAGTTGGACATTGGTCGATGTGGCAACATTGAGCGAATATTATGGCCCCAGTTTCAGCGTGACGGGCTTCACCAAGAGCGGCGGCGTCTGGACCAAGACGGATGGCGAGAAAACCTGGATCTTCAACCCGGCCACCGGCGTGCTTGCCCTCCCCGCTGCATGGATCACCTCATTCATTTACGGAAGTGCGACTGGCTCCATTGACCAAACCGCAAAGACCATCTCCCTAACCGTCCCCTACGGCACGAATCTGGCTACCGTCAATCCGACCTTTACGCTGTACTCCGGGACATGCGCGGACCAGACGAGCGGCTCGGCTCCGTCGCCTACCTTCGCTGTCCAAAATCCAGCTACCTACACGGTTATCGACGGTAGCGTGGGCGTCACTCGCGTCTATACCGTGACGATTGCCGTGGCCCCGCCCGCACCAGGCGGCGTGGCTGCCGACCTCGCGCTGTGGCTGGATGCCAGCGATGCAAGCACGATGACGCTGAACGCTAACACCGTGACCGAATGGCGCGATAAGTTTGGTGGCACTGGCAAGGCTACGCTTAAAGCCGGCACGCCGACTTGGGTGGCTTCCGGTATCGCTGCAATCCCGACCGTGCATTTTGATACATCCTCATCAATGAATGACGGGGTGGATCGCTCGGCGGGACCGGTGACCATCTTTTACGTCTCGAGAGAAACGGGAGGCGCCAACAACCGCGTCCTTTCAGCGTCGACTAATAACTGGCTGCTAGGATACCACGGTGGCCAACGAAATCGTTTCTATTTCAACGGGTGGGTCAATGAGGCCGGTTTGTCCTCTGATACCGCTCCGCACTTGTTTGCTGCGACCATCGGTGGAGCCGGGCAGAACTCCACGGTTTACGCGGAAGGCGGCCTGGTGGCGTCGAATCAGAACGGCACTCAAGGACCTAACAATATTCAATTGAACGGAATGAACGGCGGGGAGTTATCCAATGCCGACATTTCGGAACTGCTAGTTTACAACCGTATTCTCACGTCCGGTGAGCTCAACTCTGTGGGTGCCTACCTCTCTGCGAAGTATAGCCTGACAACGAGTTATCCCGGGCTTGCCGAGATCGTTACTTTTGGGGTTCCGGGATATGAAGGCGTCATCGACCAAGCCGCCAAGACGATCGTTCTGACGGTGCCCGTCGGGACGGATCTGGCGACCCTGGCACCGTCCTTCACCCAGTTCTCCGGGACCTGCATGGATCAGACCAGCGGATCGCCGCCCTCACCGACATTCGCCGCACATAGCCCTGTCACCTACACGATTCAGGACGGGGCCGTCACTCATGCCTATACCGTGACGGTCGAAGAGTATGTGCCGCCATATACTTGGGTCAAGGCAACTACGGCCGGCACCTATGATTGGGAATCCGCCCACTGGGATCGGGCGGGCTATCCGAATTCTGCTGGAACCGCCGTGACTTGCAATACCCAAGCCGGGACCAACGTCTGGACCATCACCAGCCCAAGCATCACGATCGGCTCGCTCCACCTCGGTGGTGATGGCGGCGCGAATCAAACCCTCAGTGGTGTGGGGAAAACGCTTGTTTTCGACAATGGAGCGTCTCATGCCAGCCTGAGCCGTGGGACTGATATATCCACGACGACGGGTGCGGCGCTGAATTTTGGTGCCATCACACTCAACTCGACGCTGGATATCAATATTACCAGCCATCTAACCAGTCAAGTGGTGATCAATGCACCGATCGGAGGCACGGGTGGTTTGAATGTCATCAGCGCAACGGGTGACTACCCGGTTGAGGGGTGGTCTGGATTGGTTCTCAACGGTGCAAACACCTACACCGGTGATACAACCATCAGCTCTGCTGGTTGGGTCATGCTAAGTGAGGGCACCGGCAGTTTGAAATTCAAGGTCACCGATTCCGGCAGCAATAAGATCACCGGAACGGGTACCATCCAGCTGAAAGGCACGTTTGTCATCGACACCTCGGAGGTAACGGTGAGTAGCGGCACTTGGTCGTTGGTCGATGTGGCGTCCCTGAAGGAATATTACGCCCCCAATTTCAGTGTCCAGGGATTCACAAAGATCGGTAGCAACTGGATGCGTACCGAGGGAGGCCGTACTTGGGTCTTCGATCCTGCAAGCGGTCTGCTGTCGATCCCAGCAGCTTGGATCACCTCATTCAATTATGGAATTTATGCCGGGGTTATTGACCAGACAGCCAAGACCATCGCCCTGACCGTGCCGAACCTGACGGATTTGGCGACACTGAATCCGACATTTTCGGTGTCCACCGGAACCTGTGATCAGACCAGCGGAACCGCGCCATCGCCGACATTCGCCTACTCCAACCCGGCCACTTATACGGTTACCGATGGAGCCGACGTCAATAGTTATGTGGTGACGGTCGCCGTAGCTTCTTTGGGTGCGGGCAAGGATCTGACGAAGCTGTACTTCCCGGGCTATGGCTATGCATGGGCAACTGACTCCTCCAATTTCCTCATGGTGGTGCCTAACTCGGCCAACTTGATCACTCTGGCACCCACATACACCCTTTCCTGGGCCGCGAGCAGCAGTCACCCGTCCGGCACCGATCGTAACTTCACCGAGCCTCAGGTGTATCGAATCACCGCCGAGGATGCTTCCTATACCGATTACACGGTGACGGTGATAAAGAGCGCTAACGTGGGCACAGGCTATCAAGCGCGTGTTCTGGCTGGCAACCCGGTGTCCTACTGGCCTCTGGACGAAACCAATGGAACCACGGCGATTGACCTTGCAAGCGGCCTTAATTCCATGACCTATGGCGGCACGTACTCGTTGAACCAGACTGGTCTGAGATCTGACGCGAACCCCTCGGTCTTGTTTACCAATGCAGGGTTGGCAGACGCGACTAACACCCGGGCACCCTATAACTCGAGTTTGAATCCGTCGAATGCCTACACCGTTGAATGCTGGGTCAAACCCACCACAACAGGATCGCAATATCTAGTGTCTATGCAGGACCGCAGCGGATCAGTGCCCTCAAATGGGCGTTGGGGATATGCGCTTTGGAAGAATAATGGTGGTGCAGGGTTTGCATTGCAGTGGGGAACACCAGGAACTGGCACGGGCACAGCCCAAGGTGCAACGGCCATCGTCGCTGGTAGCGTGTATCACGTCGTCTCCACCTACGATGGGAGCAAAGTCCGCCTCTATGTGAATGGTGTGCTTGATGCATCGGCAGATGCCCCGATCTATCAACCGGCCAGCGCCACTCAGCCCGGCTTCTCGGTTGGTTCGCGCAACGGAAACACCCCCGCACCATCCTACATCCAGGACGTCGCGCTATACTCCCGAGCCCTAATGATTGATGAAATTCAGGCTCACTATCAAAACCCGCCGTCCACGCTGAGCTACGCCGACTGGGCCAGTTCGAGATACCCAAGTGCCAACCTCACCAATCCTGCTGCCGACCTGGATGGCGATGGTGTTAGCAACTTTGCGGAATATGCGTTTGGTCTTGATCCGACCAAGGGATCTTCGGTTAATCCGATCATTGTGCCGTTTGACAAGGCGACCCACACGTTCAGCTACACGCGGACCGCGAATACCGGTCTAACGTACACGGTGTGGACGTCCGCAGACATGCAAGGATGGAACCAAGTTCTGCCAGCCAACATGATTGGGAGCGTCGGCGCACCGAGCAGTGACGGCGTCGAGACAGTGGCGGTCACACTCACATCCCCCCCAGCAGGGCCCAAGCTCTTCGTTCGGGTACAGGCTGAGTGATCCGGAGATAAGAGTTGTCAGTTGTCAGTTGATTGCGGTGCCGGGCCAAGTATTGCACGCAAATTCAACGGGCAACTGACAACATCATTCTCAATCATTTCTCGGAGTTACTGGTTTTTCTCCGGGATCAAAGGGGTCGTCGGTGCGCACTGGCGACCCTAAATTTTATGAAAACTGAATTCATGAAGATTGTGCTGGCATGCGTAGGAACCGCAGTCCTGGCTGTGACTTCGCATGCCCAGAAAGCGGATACGCCGGTCACGGTTGAATCCATCAGGGACATCAAGGCATATTGCATCGACTTCAACTGGGGGCCGGGCGGCCCTAACGCCTTTCCCAAGCCGGGCACGTGGGCCGACGCTGATCCGGCAAAGCATGTGGCATGGTACAAGACGATGGGTGCCAACGTCATCCAGACGTTCTGCGTCTCCTGCAACGGCTACGCATGGTACAAAGGCGGCGTGGTTCCCCAACAGCCGGGGCTGCAACACGACTTCCTGCCGGAGATGGTCCGCCTGGGCCATCAGGACGGCATGCTCGTGATGGGATATTTCTGCATTGGTGCCAACACCCGCTGGGGTCAGGAACATCCCGAACTTAGCTACGGGTTACCTAGTAGCTGTCATATCCCGTTTACTGACTCGTATTTGACCTACCTCTCTTCGTCTATCGGTGATGCCATTAGAAGAACCGGGATTGACGGGTTCATGATCGACTGGGTGTGGCAGCCTGAGCGCGCGTCCACCGGCGGAAAATGGCTTCCCTGTGAGAAGGAATTGTACCATCAACTCATGGGTGAGGCGTTTCCGGGTGAGAGCAAGCTGACTCCGAAGGAAGATATTGCCTATGGTCGCAAGGCGATTGAGAGGTGCTGGATGGTTATTCACAAGGCTGCGAAGGAGACCAACCCGAAGTGCATCATCTGGCTGACCAGCAGCAATCCGACCCATCCGCATGTGGTTGATTCGGCGATGTATAAGGAAGTGGACTGGTTGATGAATGAAGGGGGGGATCTGGAGCGGGTCCGGGCGGTGACGCCGATGACCGGCAAGGACACCCGACTTATCACCTGTCTGGCCGGTTGGAATGGACAGGATGCGAGCACGATTGTGCCGGCCGCCTTGAAGGAAGGCATCGGCTTGTACGGGTTTGCCAAGCCCGGGCCGGATTCGCTGCTGCCTTTGGAGTCGCTGTTAGCTCGTCCAGTGGGCGAGCTGCAAGGTGACGAGCGAAACATTGCGGTGCTGGCACGCGCCTATCATGGGGTTTCCGGCGAAGCGGTTGCAAATGGCAAGTGACACCTGGAGCGAGCGTTGCGGTTGCTGTCGGGAACGGTGGAGCCAACGGCAATGGGTATAACTCGATCTTTGATGCTTTGATTGCTTATGGAGGCACTCTCGGGGGCGGATATACCGACGGTGGGGATCAGGGAGGTTATAGCATCGACGGCGGCAGCACCTTGGTTCCAGGTAACCCCGGCATGCACTACTCTCCCATGGACGGTAATTGGTCCACGGGTGGCGGCGCGGAGCACGCGGGTCATAAAGGCGACAGTCAACCCGGTGGAATCGGGCTGGAGTGTGATATCACCGGGACGATCCTCTATTACGCCGGTGGCGGTGGCGGCAATGCCCACGGTGCTGGCGGACTGGGCGGCGGTGGGAGTGGCCCGAGTGATTTTTGAGGAGTTTCCGGTTCGGGCGCTCCCAATACGGGCGGCAGCGGCGGCTCGGGCGTGGTCATCCTGGCCTACCCGATAAGTGGCTCCACACCCTATCAGACCTGGGCGGCCGGACCCTTTGCGAATGCCTTCACCGACACGGATCCAACGCACGACCCGGACGGCGACGGTCTGAGCAACTTCCAGGAATTCGCCTTTGGGTTGGATCCTACCACGGGTTTGTCGGTCAATCCGATCATCGCTCCGCTCGACAAGTCCAGCCACACGTTCAGCTACACCCGCTATGCGGCCAGCGGTCTGACCTACACGGTGTGGGCTTCGACGGACTTGCAGGGATGGGCTCAGGTTCTTCCAGCCGACATGACGGTGAATGTTGGAATTGCCGATAGCAAAGGCGTGTCTGCTGTTGAGGTGACGCTCATGAATCCGCCAGCGGGTGACAAGCTCTTCGTGCGGGTGCGGGCCGAGTGATGTGTAGCGGCGTGTCTGTGGCTGCCGATAGCCAATGAGGTGTCTTGTAGCGGCGGCCGGTTCACTGGCGATTCAGGGTCGTCGGCGGTCATAGGCACGCCGCTACTATCGACACATATTCGGGCTCGGCTTTTGAGCTTGACGGTAATTTTGGCTAAACTCAAGAAAACTCTTATGAATCACAACGCGCCATTCATGATCCGCTCGTGCGGACTTCTTCCCTTGCTGACGGTTCTGCTGTTTTGCCAACCGCTGCTGGCGACGGATATATACGTCTCGCCCGCTGGCAATGATGGCAACTCAGGCACCCAGCAATCGCCTTTTGCTACGATTCAGCACGCACGTGATGTGCTGCGCACCCAAATCGCCGGCGGCATGCCTAGCGACATCACCGTGCATATCGGCGCGGGCAACTACTTCATCGAAGAAGCAGTTGTTTTCGACGACCGTGACGGCGGGACCAACAACCACACGATTACCTACCAAGGTGCGCCGAATCTTGGAACCCGCATCTACGGCGGCCGCCGCATCACGAGCTGGACCCAGGTCACTGCGTCGCAATACACGGCCAACGTGGCGGACCTGCAATCGCACTACACGCTCTATGAGAATGACGAGGCCGCCAACGGCGGGTATTACCACGAGCTTGCGGATGTGACTGTGGGCAATTGGAGCAAGGACGGCAGCACCCTGACATATCATCCCCGCAATCTGCCCATCACCGATCAGGTGGTGGTGCTGGGTACGACCAAGGATGTGTTTGTGGTCATGGGCCGCTCGGCGCAACAGAATGTAACGAACATCGTGTTTGACGGCTTGCATATGATTGGTTCGGATTACACGGGTTCATGGCCCGGTGGCGATTCGGATTTTCCTGGCTACACCGGGATGTACGACGGCGTGCAGTTGACCAACATTCCCATTGGCGTAATTTTCCCGGAAGCTCGCCACGGGCAGTTCTACCTCCGGAACGCGAAAGGAATCACCATCCGCAATAGCAAGCTCTACGGTGCCGGGTTCATGGCCGCCTTCTTCGATCGCTGGGCGCAGTCCAACGTGGTCGAAAACTGTTGGATCGAAAACACAGGCCGCGATGGCTTGTACTTCCAAGGCTGGGAGCCCGGCCGCGGCGCGTCGGACGGCATCACCACGCTGGCCGCTTCCTATTGCAACAAATTCAACGTGGTGACCAACAACGTCATTTACGACGTCGGCCGGTTTGGCGGTTCGATGGGGGTCCGCTTCGACTTTAGCGGCGACAACCGGCTCGATCACAATGTCATCAAGGGAGTATCCGGCGGTGCCTATCACGGTCATGGCTGGCGCCCCAATATGATTAACATCCTCGGCTATTATGTGATGCATGGCATGCCCGCCAGCGGCATCCCGTACCCATACAATCAAGCAAATATCACCTTTTACGACGATAAATACGTGGTCACAGAGGCCAACCAGGGAGCCGAACTCAACCATTGCCGCAACAATCTCATCCAGTACAACGACGTCTCGCAAGCGCCACGGTCTGGGGGCGACACGGGGACGATCACGCAGTGGGGTGCTGGTCCTAACAGTGTATGGGCCTTCAATGCGGTTCATGACAATGTGGCGCTTGGAGGTTGGTGTTATTTCAGCCTGTACGATGATGATGGATCCCACAAGCCAACAATCAAAAGCAATGTCCTGTATTGGATCAACGCAACCGCAACCAATACCGCAGGCATTGTGTCCAAAGGAAATTTTCAGATCAACACGGGCAATATCTTCGCCGATTGTATCTTGGGGCAGGGCGGGGCGAATATCGGGCCGTTCTGCGAAGAGGCGACACGCGCAACTTGGTCGAACAACATTGTGGCCGCGCAGGTTGGCGCACCATTTACCGGCGGTGCCGGGACGCAGACGCCGGTCCAGGCGGTCAAATCCGCCTACATGATCGTTAGTGCCACGGATACCGACTCTAACATTTCAAGCATCTGCGGCCCGAATGCGAACACGGCTTATCCGCTGCTGCAATCGGCCGGGAACAATGTCTATTACTATCAGCCGCTGGATCGCGCCGACTCTGCCGCGTCCGGCGAGGCCAGTCTGCGGTCCCAAGTGACCAGCAATCAGTCGCTCGACACGAATTCCATTTACGCGGACCCCTTGTTCAATCGCCAGCACCCGTGGTGGGACGCCCGAACCACCGATTATGCACTGCAGACCAACTCGCCAGCCCTGGCCCGGGGGTTCCAGCCATTCGACCTGAGCCAGATCGGCCTGACATCCGGCTTCCCGTTCGATGTGACCCGGATTCTTGGCCAACCGGTGAACAAAATCCGGGCGGCGGGCAATTTCAGCCGACTCTTGAAACTTGGCACCAACGGCAGCCAACTTGTAACGAGCAGCGGTTCTTCATTCCCTGCGGGTTCCTGGGCCCGATATAACTCGATGGATTTCGGCGCGGGCCAATACGAGCAGTTCCAGGTGCACTCGCAGTGGGCGTCACCCCTGACTAACAATGGCCCGGTGATCGAAATTCGCTTGGATGCCCCCGACGGCACGCTCATCGGGACGGTTTCCTGCGGGCAGGAAACCTGCCGGATCGAAACCACCAGCGGCATTCATGACGTCTTCCTGGTATTCCCTAACGGAAATATGCAAGCAGTGGACTGGTTCATCTTCAAGCCCCGGCTCATTTGGACCGGCAACGGCAACGATGATAAGTGGACGAGCCCCGCGAACTGGAGTGGCACGCTGAGCACGAGCGAAACCCTGTATTTCGGCGCTTCCAGTCGGATTACCCCGTCTAACGACTCTTCGGATGGGGCCAGCGTGGCGGGCATCACGTTTGATGCAGGCGCGCCTGCCTATACCCTTGGGGGCAACGGCATCACGCTGACCGGCAATCTGACCAACAGCTCCGCCAACGATCAAGTGATCAATCTGCCGATCACCCTCCCGGGAACGGGCCCGATCCAAGTGGACACCGGCAGCAAGTGTCTAACACAGGTGGGGTTATCGCGCTCCTCGACAGTCACGATTGGAAGCACGGCCGGTGCCAGTGCTGTGCTCAACCTCAGTCACGGCCTCACCGATCGGGTGTTAGTATTATCCATCGACGGGGTGAAGATGGCGGACGGCAGTTATGGATCCAGCACCTCGGCGGCGACCCATAAGGACGACACCGCTTTCCTCGGAACGGGCATGCTGGTTGTTCAAAGTGGCCCTTGTCCTCCGACTTACACGACTCGTGCGGATGGCAAGACCATTGCCACATTCAGTTTCGCCGGCAGCGGCACGTGGACCGTCCCGGTTGGTGTTAGCAATTTGGAAGTGCTGGTGGTTGGCGGCGGTGGTGGCTGTTGGAACGACAGCTTTCAGAGCGGTTCCGGGGCTGGCGGGATGTATTACGGCAGTTCTTACGCTTTGACGCCAGGAGCTTCTATTTCGATCATGGTTGGGGCCGGTGCGACCCAGGGTGCCGGTGGGTTTTCGCAGTTTAACAACTGGATCGCCTATGGGGGCACCAAGGGGAAGGGTTATACGGACGGCGGCGATCAAGGCGGATACAGCCTGAACGGGGGCACCACGGTTGTCCCCGGTAACCTCGGTTACCATTACAGCCCGATGGATGGAAATTGGTGCAGTGGTGGCGGGGCTGGACATGCTGGCTATAAAGGTGACGCCCAAGTGGGTGGCGCGGGTTCCGCGTGTTCTATCACGGGCCCGGCAGTGTACTACGCCGGGGGCGGTGGTGCTCCCTCCAGTTACGCCTCGGGCGGGGGATTGGGTATCAATCCGGGCGGCGGCGGATCCGGCCCCAATGTCTTTGGGGGTCGTGCTTTTTCCGGAGTCGCTAACACCGGCGGTGGCGGCGGCGGTGGCTGGGGC
>Ga0118677_10006882_pt1 | contig 19068 bp, 11 predicted proteins | sample AliMusrvi5mmetaG_FD_86154 | JGI IMG/M metagenome (GOLD analysis project Ga0118677, IMG submission 86154) | reverse complement strand
TCGGCCGGCGCGCCGTATCATCTGCTCGCTCTCCAACCGGCGCCGAAGTCGCTGCTCTGGAAAGCGGGCAATCTGTTGCTGAATCCGGAGGAGAGCGCAGCCCGTGCCGACTCATATGCCCGGATGCTAGCCGAGACCACCTATCTCCAACAACTCCGCGCGGCATTGAGGGCGCAAACGGAAAGCGTGATGGATGATCTCCTGCGTGGGTTCGATTATCAGGGCGGTGCGCTGGCGGAAAAGCGCAGTGATCTGGCCCGACGAATCCGGCTGGGCGAGGAAGACCTAGTTACGCAACTGGAGGAAGTGAAGCAGCAACAAACGCTGCTGGACGCCGAGAAGGCGGAAGCCTTGCTGTATGAGCAAAGGCGCCCGGACCTCGTGGACGTCGTGAAACTGGAGCGGATCGCGCTTGCCATCGTTGTTCCCGATCCGACGCCGGAAGCGCGCGAGGCTTTTGACAAAGACATCGAAGCGATTGCGATGCGGATCGCCAGGAACTTCGAGATCGACCATTATCAGGCTCGCGTGTTCGATGTCTCCTCCCCTCACCTCGCGCGCGGCTACGATCTGGAGAGCCACCGCGCGAACGGCGACAAAGTTGTAATCGAGGTTAAGGGCCGCGCCGGGCGCGGGCAGGTCCAGCTAACCGACAACGAATGGCCGACGGCCGCGAACGTTCGAGAGAAGTACTGGCTTTATGTTGTCGTTGATTGTGCGACCGACCCAAAGCTCTTCCGTGTGCGGGACCCAATCCGGCTGGCCTTCAAGACGCGGCAATCCTTCAACATCAACATTGGCGATGTGATCAAGGATGCAGAACCCGAATGATGGGTAAGTGCCAGGTCGAGGGGCTGATCGAAGAAATGAGCCTGAACTCAGCGCTGGAGGTCTAACGTCTCAATGCCGAATCTTTATTCCATCCAATTCGAAGTCGTTACCACCGATGGGCGGAGAGCAGATGCCCTGCTAACTGAAATCTTAAATCGCGTCTCCAACTGGGTGGAGGAGAAGTATACCAGGTCGTGGAACAGCTCATGTGCTTTCCCGTCGGCGAACACGATGGCGGAACCGCTGCCAGGTCATTCCATTCACCACTCCCGTCAGGCTGTCGCCGGCGGAGCCCTGGTTCGCGTTCGCTGGATACATCCAGATGACAGGGATGCGTCGATGCGGTGGACCACCGACATCACCCTCGCCTGGTTGGATGACCGAATCCAGTTCGCCCTGCAGCTTGGCTCGGCCTCAACGTCCTTTGTGGTGCGTCCTGCCTGGATGTCGATCGGACGGCCGCGGGTTGTCACGGAAATACTAACGAATTACTCTTGCTGGGCCGGCCCGCGCCCCATCCTTTCCCACAAACAAGTGGTTGAGGCGTCGGATGTGCCGGCCTTCGTCGAGGAGATCCTTCTGGATGACAAACGAACTCTGCCTGTCGTCGTCGTGTCCCATGACCGGTTCAAGGATCAGCCAAATGTCGACCCGGATAGATTGCATCGTGAGCTTCTGGGGTTCGCGCACGTAGCGGTCCTCGACAAATGGGCTGCCTTCCGACTAACTGATAGCTTGGGCAAGTCCCTTTCTTGTTTCAACGGCTGCGTCCGAATCTACTGGCCGGGGCTTATCCGCACTTCTGATCCGATGGAGCACGAACTCTACTTTCAGGTACAAATCGAGAAGTTCGAGTTTTCAGTGAAGCCCCTTCAACGGCGGCTGTTCGTCTTCTTGTCGAAAGTTTCGGCATTCCGCTTCGCTGATGGAGAAGTAATTCGCGCCATCCAGGCGAGAATTGACGCCGAGCGGTTGGCCCAATCCGAACGGGCTCGTAAGCAGATTCAACAAGGAGCGAGCGACGCCAACACACTGCAGGAATTGCAACCGCTCCATGAAATGGCGATGGAAGAAAATGCCTCGCTTCTCGAACAGCTGAAGCAACTGGAGAAAGAGAAAGCGGACTTGGCACTCGAGTTGAGCACGGTCAAGTCTAACTGGAACCTGTTCCAGCAGCACCAGGCGCTCAGCTCTGAAGACGAGGCGGCGGCTGCTCAGGAACCGGAGGAAATCGAGCCAGAATCTGCGCTCGCCGCGCTGGAGCAAGCCGAGCGTGAGTTTGGCGAAGATCTCCTGGTCCTTGAATCTGCCAAGCACGCTGCCGGCGCTTCGGAGTTCGCACGGCCCGAAGAAGTTTACCAGGCACTGATGGCAATCAGGGACGTCGGGAACCTGTATTTCGACACCGTCCGCACAGGATCATCGATGGGCGGTTGGTCCGAGCAGCTAGCCAAGCGTGGCTTCACACAATATTCGCAGACCGAGAGTGACACGGTGAAGAACGACTACCGCAAGTACGGGCGATATCGGGAATTCACGTTTAACGGCTCCAAAAGGAAGATCTTCCAGCACGTTGATCTCGGTGGCGGGGACCGAAAGAACTGTCTCCAGATTTACTTCGAAGCCGACCGAAAGCTCGCCAGGATTATCATCGCGCACTGCGGGGAGCATCTCCCCTTTCCGCGACAGAGAACCTGATGCACTGATGGGATAGCGAGTTTTAGATGGGAGTAGAGGATTGAATCGATGAACGACAAGCCACGGCTAATCGAAGTAGCGTTTCCATTGAAGCAGGCGTCGATCGCCAGCGTCCACGAAAAGAACGTCAGACACGGTCACATCTCGACGCTGCACATATGGCCTGCGCGGCGGCCGCTGGCTGCGTGTCGCGCCGCGTTGCTTGCAACTCTCCTCCCCGATCCGGGAGACCCCGAGAAACGGAAAGAACTACTGGCCAAGATTGGCGGCAAGATCGTCAACAAGCCCGTCGAGGATACGGACGACGACGGAAATTGTGTTGTTGAAGACAAGGAGTTCGTCGAGGATGGAATTCTCGGATGGGGACAAGAGGATGAACATGCTCTCGCTGAGCTGCGAGATGAGATACGCCAATTTCATGGTGGGAGCGCCCCTAGGGTACTGGACCCGTTCGCCGGCGGTGGAGCCATTCCACTTGAAGCGATGCGTTTGGGGTGCGAGGTAACCGCGTGCGACCTGAGCCCTGTTGCCTGGTTCGTTCTGAAATGCACTCTCGAATACCCACAGCGGTTCGCGGGGAAAACCTGGGCCTTGCCAGACTTCGTGAGGGAATGGCCGGACTTCCTAGAGGATTTTCTGGCCGGGAAGTCGAAGAAGCGTAAGACCAACCGGAAGGCGCATTTTACTGACCCCACACAGCTGACCCTGATGAATCTGCCGGAAGCAGATCTTGCCTGGCACGTAAGAGCATGGGGCCAATGGGTGTTGCAGCGCGCCATGGCCGAACTCAGTGCGCGATATCCAACGATAAACGGGGAGCCTACCGTCGCCTACCTGTGGGCGCGGACTGCGCGGGACAAGGCGAGCTCCGGCCAAATCCCACTTCTCAAGACCTTTTGGCTTTGCCCCAAAAAGGGTCGCCGAGTCGCTGTGTTGCCGGTCCCTAAGGAAGACAAATCGGGTGTCGAGTTTCACTTGCTTCAAGAGTCAGACCTGGCTGACCCACAGAAGGTGATTGACCAATTCTCGTTCTTGAAGAGTTGGGATATCACACCGATCAATTTCTTCGATTTCCTCAAGGCTGGCACAAAGAGTCCTTCGGGCATATGGAGCCCCATAAGCGGCCGCCCCGGACTTATTGCGTTGACGACAGATGACCTTCGTCGCCAGGGAAAGCAAGGCCTTTTAGGTGTTCAAATGACGGCGGCTGTAGTCGAAGCAACAAAGCCGGGCGGGAAACAGACCTACCGACGATATCGATTGCCTGACGCGGTTGAATTGAAAGCTGCTTCCATAGAAAAGGAGGAACTAGAATCCGTCTTCGCCAAAATTCCCTTTGGAATCCCAGACGAGCTAGTCCCGCTGGGAAGCAGCCGGCGAGGAGGGGGTTCTGCTTTCACAGTTCCTACCTTTGGATTTGATCAATGGTGCAAGCTGTTTACCAGCCGTCAACTCTTGGCGCTCGGAACGATCGTGCAGCACAGCCGAATGGCGGCCGACCTGCTACTGAAGCGCAATGACGAAGCCAGTGAAGCAATCGCAGCATATCTCGCACTGATGGTGGATCGTGTCGCAGACCGGAGTAGTTCGATCTGCACTTGGACGGTAACCAGGGACTCTATACGGAATACCTTCGCCAGATTTGCACTTCCCGTAGCGTGGGACTTCGCGGAAGGCGTGCCTATCGCTGAAGCATCCGGAGGGTATCCAGGCCAAATCGAATTAGTCGCCAAGTTCCTTGACCACTCGCTGAGGATGGGCATTGCAGCCTCAACGCCGTCAATTGCACGACGATCGGCAATCGTTCCGCAGTCCTCAAATTACGACGTCATCATCACCGACCCGCCTTACTACGATGCCATTCCGTATTCCGACTTGATGGACTTTTTCTATGTTTGGCTGCGCCGCTGCCTGTACGGAATCTCTCCAGACGTTGATGCCGCTTTTCACGAGCCTCTTGGACCAAAGTGGGATCACAAGACGAACGATGGTGAGATTATCGACGACTCAAGCCGCTTCGGCGGTGACAATGACAAGTCAAAGCAGGTTTACGAAGACGGGATGTTCCGTGCGTTCCTGGCGTGCAATGAGGCACTCAAGCCGGGCGGCCGCTTGGTGGTCGTTTTCGCCAACAAACAGTCCGATGCCTGGGAAACGCTAGTTTCCGCTATGATTCGGGCCGGCTTTGTGGTTGACGGAAGCTGGCCAATTCAGACCGAAATGCCCAACCGCACGCGAGGCGTCAGTTCCGCTGCATTATCCTCTTCTGTCTGGATAGTCTGTCGAAAGCGCGAAAAGACGGTCCCGGCGGGATGGCAGGAGCAAGTAATCGATAAGATGAAGGCCATCCTGTTCGATCCGCGAGAGCCGCTAGGCGGGGTCAATATTCTTCAGTACTATTTTGACCTTGGCATTCAAGGTCCCGACTTCATCTGGGCCGCTCTCGGACCTGCCCTAGAAGCATACAGCGCCCATCCTTACGTCAAGAAGACCGGTGGCGGTGTGATGAAGGTGGAGGAGTTCCTGAGCGAAGTGAGAAAGCTCGTGCTGCATTTCAGCCTGGGAGAGCTTCCGGGATTCCGCGATGTCCAGAAGGAGACGCAGGGCCGAGGTGAGAGCCTCGAGATTGATTCCGTCACCCAGTACTATCTTCTCCACAGGGCATACTTCCGTTTGGACCCCACGCCTGCTGGGGCATGCATCCTATTCGCAAATGCCTGCGGGAAGAACGAAACCGAGTTGAAGGTGGTCTGGAATATTCTCGAACAGGGCGGCAAACCAAAGAAGGGGCGGCCGCGCAAGGAAGAAGACGAGAGCGAGGACGTCACGGACGACGCGCCCGAGGGCAAAGGGAATGAGTACCGACTGCTGGCGTGGCAAGAGCGCACATCCGCCGAGGGGCTCGGCGAAAGCAAGGCCGGCAACCCCGCACCCTTGATCGATAAGCTGCACCGTTTGATGTTCTTGTTTGATCGAGGACGAACGGTGGAAGTACAGCAGCTTTTTGAGAGATGGGGGCTCGCGAATGAGAAGGCGTTCAAGCCCATGCTTCAGGCCGTCCGGGAACTCGCGTTGCGCGACAAGCAGGAGGGGGAGCGCAGACTGGTCGAGGCGCTTGCGTCTCAGCTTCGGATGAACAGAAAGACCATCATGGTCGCCAACGAAATGAAGGAAGTGCCTCTGTTCGATTCGGTGGAGAATATCGGCCAGGTGCTGATCAACTAGGGAGCGGTAGAGAGAAAGCGTTGATATGAGCAAACAATCAGTTATTCAGCCGTGGAAGGCAACTTGCGAACTGCGCTCGGAGATCCGGGATCGGAAGTTGACGGCCAGCGACTTCGCCGTTGATCTCTACAAGGTGATCAACGGCTGGCCCGGCGAGACGCCTTTCTACTGCGATCCGGTGCGGTTTTTCAGCACGACCTATGCGACCCAGAACCTGCGCCAGTTCTGCAAAGTGGTACTGAGGAGGCTCGCCAAGGTGCCGGGAGGTGAGGCGGTAATCAACGTCGCCCAGACGTTCGGCGGCGGTAAATCGCATACCCTCACCACGCTTTACTACCTCACTACGCTCGGCGCGAAGCTGCCGAAGGGCGAGACGTCGGTGGGCACGATCCTGAATGACGCCCAGCTTCCCGACCCGCCGATTGCCCGAGTCGCCGCCGTATCGTTCGACAAAGTGGACTGGGTGAAGGGCTGCGACGTTGCGTCTCCTACGGGAGAGAAGCGCAGCTTCCGCATGCCGTGGAATCTCATCGCCTGGCAGTTGCTCGGCCAGCAGGGTCTGGACATTTTGGCGCGCGATGAAGCCAAGTCGGATTTCGACACGCCGCCCGCAGACACACTCTGGGCCCAGATCCTCAGCGAGGTGGAAGCCTCGGGCCACGGCGCGCTCATTCTCATCGACGAGTTTCTGATGTGGGCGCACGACGCGGCCTCGCCGGACTCAACTGGTCAAAGACAGGACCGTGGCCCGGTGTGGTACGACCGGTTCAAGAATTTCTTCCAGCGCCTCTCCCAGGCGACCGAGTCCTCTTCGCGTTCGTGCCTCGTGGTATCCCTGCTGGCGACGGACCCGCAGAAAAACGATGAGGTCGGGAAAGCAGTCCTCAATGCTTGCAACAACGGACTGAACCGCCAGGCGTCGCTCCAGTCTCCCGTCGAAAAGGACGACCTCGCGGAATTGCTCCGCCGGCGGCTGTTCACCAAGTTTCCCGAAAACCCCGCGGACCGTGAAAAACACATCGTCGCCTTTTGGCCGCGCATGAAGGCGGTCGATGGCGTTCGCGCCAAACAGCCGGATTCGCTTGACCGGCTGAAGACGGCGTACCCGTTCCACCCGGACCTGCTGGATCGTTTCTTCGGCAAATGGACCGACCTGGATCAGTTCCAGCGCACGCGCGGCGTCCTGCAGACCTTCGCCATGGCCCTGCGCGATGCGGAGCCGTGGGACGATTCGCCGTTAATTGGACCACAGGTGTTCCTGGCCGCTCCAGGGAAGGATGGCTTGAGCGAGGCATTGCTGAAGCTGGCTGAAGCGGCAAAGGACTCGCAGCGGGAAAAGAATCCCCAGTGGCCCACCAATCTGAAGACGGAGCTGCCGCGTTCGCTGGAGGCGCAGAAGGCGGATGCCGCCACTCTGGGCGGGCGGGAGATTGAGGCGGCTTGCGTCGCCGCGTTCGTCTTCTCTCAGCCGATTGGCGAACAAGCCGACCTTGCGGATCTTCGTTGGCTTCTGGCCGCCGCCTGTGAAATGCCCGCAGTCCTAAACAACGGGCTCATCGCCTGGTCTAAGGCTTCGTGGTATCTGGAGGAGTGTGACTCCACCGAGGCCGGCACCGGCGTGCCGAAGTACTGGAGGCTTGGCCCCAAACCGAATCTGAACCAGCTTCACGATTCATACAAGAAACGCGTGATCAAGCACGCGAAAAGCAAATTCGACGAACTTGCCGAGACAAAGTGCGCCCCACTTTATGAAGGCGCGGTCGAAGAAGGCATCAAACCCCACAAGCTGCCGGACACGCCTGCCGACGTGGATGACGACGGCCAGTTTCGCCTGGTGGTGTTGGGAGCGGATTATGCCGGCATCGTCGGCGATCCGCCGCTGGCGAAAGCTCAGGAATTCCTGCGTACACACTCTTCGCCGAGCGACATCCGGACGTACCAGAACAATGTTCTTGTCGCGACGCCCAGCGTTACCGGACTGCATCAAGCGGAGCAACAGATCGCGGAGTGGCTGGCTTGGGAGGAGATCGAGACTTCCAGCCAGTTCAAAGAAATGGACAGCTTCCAACAGAAGACTGTCCGGGATAAGAAGCGCGATTCGCTGAAGGCTGCGCAGACTTCGGTCAAGAACGCCTACGAGTTGGTTCTCTATCTGGAGAAGGATGGTTCGATCCAGGCCAAGAAGATCACCCTTGGCGCGCAGTCGCTCTTTGGCACGCTGATGCAGGAAACGGCGTTGCGGATGTTCCGCGAGAAGATCGACGCTGAGGCCATCATGCCCAACGGCCTGTACCCTGTTTGGCCGCCGACAGATTCGCATATCCGGGTCGCCGACCTGTATCAGCAGTTTGGCCGCGATCCACGGCTGCCTAAGCTCTTGAGCGGCCGGACCGTTCTCAACACAATCGAGGATGCGGTGCGGCGCGGGGTTCTGGCCGTGCGCTGTATCCGCACGGATCAGTCCGAAGCGTGGTTCTGGCACTCCGGTATCGAGGTCACGGATTGGGGCAAGAACGCTGAAGCCTGGCTGCCCGGACAGGCGACATTGAACGCACTCAGTTCGGGAGCGGTGATGCCTTCCGCCCTGCCCGGCCTTTGGCCGAAGACAGACGACGGTGTCAAGCTCTCCGATCTTTTCGCGTGGTTCGATGGAGCGCACTCCTTCGAGGAAGAGACTCAGCCAGGCTATCCGCCCGAGCTGCGGCCGATCCCGAAGGTGGATTATGCCATCGTGAAGAAGGCGGTATCCAAGGCCATCCACGATGGCGGCCTTTGGTTGGTCTATGGCAACGATAGCGTATTCTCCGAGGTGCCCACGGCGCTCCAGTTGGATGCCGACGCACTGATGTTCCGGCCGCCGGCGGCGCTGGTCGCGATCGACCTCCTGCCCATGGCACTGCCCGACGCGTGGACAAAGGACACCGAGCCGAAGACCACCGTCTCTGCGCTCTACGCCGAATTGAAGGCCAAGCGTGGCCGCCCGTGGCCGCCGAAGGCCTTCCTCGACAGCCTGAATTCCGCCTTGGGACAGGGTTTCGTTCATCGCGCGAGCGGAAGCGGCCCGATCAGTTCGTTGCAGCATGACGGCGCAACCGAACTGACGATCCGCAGCGCCGCGCCGAAGCCGCCGGAGCCGCCTCCCGTCCAGACGCCGGCGGGCCGGCGTGGATCGACCTTGGCCGTTCTGAGCATGTCGGAAATCCAGGATCTTGCTGACCAGATCCACACACTTTCAAAGCCGCTCGCCGGCATGGACCCGCAGATTGAAGTCCGCATCACGGTCAAAACGAAGGGGGATGGTGATCTGTCGCTGGCGAATAGCATCCTGGACAAGATCAAGGCGGGGTGGAAGCTGTGAGGGCTGCGACTTCCCTGACTCGACAGCTTAGAGTCTATGGAATTAGCTGCCGACCAGTGAGCCGTCACTGCGGAGCCTCAATATCCGTAGCACGATAAGAGGGCGATCACGACTTAATGATAAAGAATTGATTGTGCTGCAAAGATAGCAGCCACAATGATTGGCTTGGAGTATAAGATGAACTGTTTCCGAATGGTAAAAGATGTTCTTATTGAGTCGTTGAAGTATTGGAATGAAACCCGTGGTCTCTCTTCAAAGTTGATCAAAAACAAGATGGTTAATTACCTTGACCACATGACTACGGAATGGAAGTCCGGCGACCGACCAGCTATAAACTACGAAAAACCGCTGTGTCGTCTAGCATATGTATATCGTCATGTTGCGGCTAATGCAAACCTGTTCGAAACTGTACTTGGAACCAGTGCGAAGCTGCGAAACCTTGTAGAAGACAAACTGGCCGAGGGCGACTTCCGTGTCGCAGCATTCGGCGGCGGTCCAGGTACTGAACTTCTTGGACTCGCAAAGTACATTTCGAAGGTTGTAAAAGATGGCCAAGCGTGTCATGTTCAGTTTACTGCGACCGATCGCATTCAGGAGTGGTCGGATAATTGGGCCCGAATGGCGAACCACATCAGGAATGATGAAGACTTCAAGCGGGGGCGCAACGGAGTCGTTTTTGATACAACATTTCTTTCTCTTGATCTGGTGAACCCGCAGCCTTTCAATAGATACGAGTATCTTCTTAGGCAAGATCTATATATATTTAACTATGTTCTGTCAGAAACTATAGATGATATCGATAGCATTCAGGAAGCTATTAACATTCTGGCAGCATCGGCCGATACAGGTGCAAGATTTGTGGTAGTTGATAGAAGTCAAAAAGAAGTGCGATCGCTTGCTCGTAAGGCGCTGGTAGGTGCAGGACTCTCTGTGGGAAAGGACGCACTGGTACAGAGAAACATGGATTCAGATGAACAGTGTTCCGTTCTATCTTCGTGTAATAAATGGCTTGGGACAAGCCCAAGAATTGTATGGGATTCATTTTGGGTTGTTGGCACAAAACAGTGATCATCTCGGCCAGCTACAAGACGGACATACCGACCTTCTATGGCGAATGGTTCATGAATCGTCTTCGGGCTGGTTACTGCAAGATTGTCAACCCCTATGGACGCCAGGTGTCCAGGGTCTCCTTGTTGCGCCATCATGTTCAGGGGATCGTCTTCTGGACGAAGAACCTCGGCCCCTTCCTCTCCAAACTTCGAGAGGTCCAGGAACGAGGGTTTCCCTTCGTAATCCAGTATTCGATCAACGGCTATCCGAGGACGCTCGAGTTCTCTGTCGTCGACGCGAAGCGATCCGTCGAGCATATGAAAGTTTTGGCGGGAGAATACGGCCCTCGGACTGCCGTCTGGCGGTATGACCCGATTGTCTTCTCGTCCCTCACCTCCCGTGAGTTCCACCTCGCGAACTTCGAGAAACTTGCTCGGTCATTGCAGGGGTGCACCGATGAGGTGACGATCTCTGTCGCTCAGATCTACAAGAAAACTCAACACAACATGGACTGGGCGGCGACGGAGTTTGGCTTCACGTGGGAGGATCCGACAGACGAAGTCAAGCAGGTGCTGGTAAAGGATTTGGCCGAGTGCGCGCGCGCATTTGGAATGGCGCTCACGGTTTGTTCGCAGGAGAGGTTCGTGGGAGGCATCGTCGAGGAAGCTCGGTGCATCGATACCGGGCGGCTATCGGATGTGGCTGGGATGCCTGTGCGCGCGGCGCAAAAGGGCAACCGCCGGGAGTGCGCGTGCGCTGAAGCGCGTGACATCGGTGAGTACGATACATGCCCGCATGGGTGCTTGTACTGCTACGCGGTCCGCAATCGAGCGCTTGCCCAGAAAAGGTATGCTCAGCACGATCCCGCCGGTGAGTTCCTGTTTCCGCCCACAGATCCGGCGCCAACCGACTCCGGCCCCGATGAGCCATTTCAGATGGTCATGTTTGAGTAGACGGTGGTAGGTCAGGACTGGAGGCGTCCCGAAACGGCATCGTGCATCATCCAGCGCTGTGTGGGCCAGTCGACCACCGAAATAATAGGTCGCAACTGGCGCTCGAACAGAGGCACATTGGGTCCCGTAAGATTGCTGGCAAATAGAAGTTGCTCCTGGATGTCCGGCGCCAAATTGACGAGATTCATGATCTGCGTGATCCTGGCGCGTGTCACGTACCCCAGGCGAGCGAGTTCGGCATAGTCGCGGACCTCACCGCGGTCGACCATGTCCTGGAACTTTATGGCCAGTGCCATGAGCCGCGTGATTCGAGTCATGAGCGGCGGGCTACCAGGCTGCGAAGGGCTTGAGCCAAGCCGGCCGCGCGTCTCGCCGCGACGTTGGCGCACAGGCAGTGTGACCTCGATCTGAATGGCCCCGTCCTGGTGCGGTCCCGCCGCGGCCGCGGTCAGCACTTTCCTTGGCATAGTTCCTTCGCTCCTGCGTTGCTGAAATTGACCGTCACTTTGCCGGTCCGCCCGTCGTAGCCGACCTTGGCCACCAGCAGATGGATCATCTGCTCCTGCTCTTTGGTCGTCAGGGAGGACCAGACCGCGTCGAATTCGATCAGGGTGCGGCGGAGGTCGTCGGCGTTGATGTGGTTCGTGGCGAGGACGCCACGCTCGCCGGCAAGCTCCACCAAGCGGCACTCAATCCCCTCGATCTCGCGCTGGATCCCGGCCATGCGCTCGAACCGCGCGCCGGAGTCAACGCTGGTGTCCGCAGCTTCCCGCGCGAGGTGCTGGTTCAGTTGCCGGAGGCTTCGCCGTTGGGCTTCCGTCTCCTGGTCAATCTCCTGTCGTCTGTGCGCCATCTGGCCGATGGCCTCGGCGGCCACAGCTTCGGCGAGCTTGGGATCGGTCCCCAGGCGGCGAATGCTATCGAGGACCGCGGATTCGATCGCATCGGCCGGCACGGACTTTGTCTCGCAGTTCTTCCATCCCTTCTGCTGGGCGTTGTAGCAGACGTAGTAGCGGTATCGCTTGGACTTCCGCATCGTGTAAGTGTGCATCATCGGGGTTCCGCAGGGCACACAGAAGAGCACTCCACGCAGCAGTGCCCCGAACTTGTTGCGGACGCTGGCGCCCTTGTCGATGTTGTTTCGATCCAGGGTTTCGTGCACGCGATCCCAGATGTTCTGATCGACGATCCTCTCGTGCTCGCCCGGGTACAGGCAGCCTTTGTGATCGACCATCCCGGTGTAGATCGCGTTGGTGAGCATCCCGTGCATGGTCCCCTTTGCGATGCGCTGGCCTCCTCGGACGTGGCCATCCTTGGTAGTCCACCGCTTGGTCACGATGCCGCGTCGTTCGGCTTCCTGCAGGACCGGCAGCAGGGATCCGAGTTCCAGGTAGAGTCCGAAGATCGTTCGAACCTGCCCAGCCTCCTCCGGGTTCACCACCAGCCGTCCGCCCTTCGGATCGATGTCGTAGCCCAGGACCGGATTGCCGCCGATCCACTTGCCTTTCCGTCGCGCAGCCGACATCTTGTCGCGCGTGCGCTCGGAGATGATCTCGCGCTCGAACTGGGCGAAGGACAACAGGATGTTCAGCGTTAGGCGACCGAGCGAGCTGGTCGTATTGAACTGCTGGGTCACGGCCACAAAGCTGACGTTGTTCCGGTCGAACCCTTCGACGATGCGGGAGAAGTCCATCAGGGACCGGCTGAGCCGGTCCACCTTGTAGACGACCACGCAGTCAATGGCCCCGGACTCCACGGCAGCAAGGAGTCTCCGGAGTGCGGGTCGCTCCATGTTGCCACCCGTGTAGCCTCCATCGTCGAAGCGATCAGGAACCAGCAGCCAGCCTTCGGTCTTCTGGCTGGCGATGAACGCTTCGCCAGCCTCCCGCTGGGCGTCGAGGGAATTGAACTCCTGCTGGAGCCCTTCCTCAGTGGACTTGCGCGTGTAGATCGCGCACCGCACGACGCGGTTCTCAGTGGAGCCGTTCTGACCGTTGGCGACCGAGCGCGCCGGGCTGCGCGGAGCGCTATTTCTTGCCATGGTTCGCCTCCTCGGTCTGCGCCAAATTGAAGAAAAGGAAGCCGTTCCACTTCGTTCCTGTTACTTCGCGGGCGATTGCGCTGATGGACCGATGTAACCTGTTGTCGAACTCGAACCCGTCCGCGAGGACTTTCACGATGATCCGCCGGCCTTTGTACTCCCGATCCAAGTAGGATCCGGGCGGAGGCAGCCTCGAGTCGAGTTCACCGGGGATCTTGCGCGTAACGCTCAGTTTGGGATCCAGACTGGCGTCCTGGCCGAATCGGGAGCGCGGTGCCCGGATGCGCAGGTCGGCGTCATTGGCGATCTCCAGAGCGCGGCGGCGCGCTCGCTCGGATAACCCGCCTTCTGCTAGTGCCTGGATGCGCCAGGCGATCCTCCGAAACAGGAACTGCTTGTGGTTGGATCGGGACTCCTCTGCAAACACCTCCAGGTACTTCTGGCGCAGCTCGCCGACGGTCATCCGGATCAACTCGTCAATCTGTTTCCGCATTGCGGATTCCGTATCCATCGATTTCTCCCTTCTCAAGGCCGTTAACCTCGTGTCCATGAGGGCTCGAAGTGGGCTGGCTATCAAGTGGAGGTTGGCGCCGCCGATGATCGCGGAGCCGGAGGTAGCCGGTGGCGAGGAGACGGGCAATGGATCGGAGTTCCTCGGCTGGAATGCTCAAGACGGTTCACCTCGCTGTGGATTGGCACCACAACGAAAGTCCGCCTTGCGGTCGTTCCGCTGTCGAGTGGCTGAGAGTGTGTATGAAACGCACTCTCTGCTGTAAACATACGCAGCGAGTTCGAAAAGTGTAAACCAAGAGGAACTATGTTAACCGGCACACGTGGATCACGGAGCTCGCGAAGAGCGGGGCCGGTGGCCAGACCACTATGGGAATCGCCGTGCACGTCTCACGCGGGATGCTAGCTCGCTTTCGCACATCCGTATGGAAGTCAAGCGCACGCCCCTGGAAGGCATCGTGAGCGAGCCAGAGCCAGTGCCACAAGCCCAGCCAGCTCGCATCAGAACCGAATCCCGCTGAAACCAGTTGCAGATCGTTCAGTAGCACGCAGGGCCCTAACCAGCTTTCATCACTCAACGTCCCCACGTTTCAGGTTCGAAAAAACAAGGGGAATCGTCTCCTTCAGTTTCTTATACTCGCCACAGAATTCATCAGGATTCTCGGAAAGACGCTTCGCCCGTTCAATTGCCTCCAATGTTTCCTCGCGCGTGACGCGTCCCGGATGCAAACCAAGCTCCCCAGTTTTGGTTATGTCAACGTAAAAGGCCGATTGCTTCTTCCGCTCAAGCAAACCATCTGCAAGCTTGCGGGCCTTTCCCGTTGACCAATCGTCATCCTTCCAGGGCTCGCGGAAGCCAAATCTCTCAATTAGTTCATGACGGTAAATATTCAACGCGTCCGCAACATCAGGGGGGAAGAAGACTTCCGGCTCAATAGGCTCGGGATCGTTTGGATCGGACAAGAGATTTCCCTGCTCGTATCTATCCAGGCGCCTTTGCGACCACGCCATCCATTGATTGTGCTGCGCTTGATGGCGTTCTGTTCGCTCAACGCGGTTGTCCCAATCAAAGATTGGGAGCCATTCCAATACCAGTGCCAGCAGGTGTTTGCATTGGTGACTGGCCATCGACCGTTGAACCTCTGGCAGCCAGGGTAGGGCTTCGTCCAGGACAAGCCGGAGTAAAAAAGCCTTAGAGAACTCCTCTTGAGCAAGCACAGAGAGAGCAAGCGCGGTTGAGAACCGATCCCAACCAAACAGAAGTTCTGCATCACCAAGAAGCATCTTGCCGTTTGCTATGACTGCATCAATGGACTTTGAGAGGACTTCAGCTTTGGGCGGCATCTTACGTTTCCTTCGATATCAGTATGATGCTCTCCTCGTCGAACGATAAAGGATTCCCCGAAACCGCTGGGGCTGGATTTTCCAACCTGACAGGGACGACGCTGAATCGCGCGTCGGGGACCCTGAGAATGGGGCTGAGAATTGCGCTCACACGCTACACCTTCCGCTACAGTGGATGAATTCTGCGGTGAGTTCATTGGCAACAAAGCGCATTAGCCGCTTCCATCGGGACGGCTGTTAACCGGACGGATGTAGGTTCGGATCCAACCTGGCAGAGCGCGGGCGGCACAGCCCTCTGTTAACATTCGGCGCGAATTCGAAAAGTGGCGAACGAGGAGGACGGCGACGTTAACCAAACGCCGACACTCTCCGGCGCCGCGGAGAATACGGCCGAGAAGGGGAGAAGACAGGCTCGCGCACCTTGCCACGCGGACTCTCCTGGATCTATCGCGGAGAGTACGTGTGGCGGCAAACCACTGGTTCAATTGGGGATAATCTGCGAACTAGACGTGGGTGCGCAAATGGCGTCGCCGTCAACCACTGGGGACTTGAATTGCGTAGAGGAAAGAATTGGCTCCTCAGGTAGGACTCGAACCTACAACCCTTCGGTTAACAGCCGAGCGGCTATATTTCACCTAATGTTGCAAACAAAAGACTTACACGCGCTTTTTTTGAAAAGTGGCACGCCTTGGTGTGAGTTTGGTGTAGGTCTGAAATGGACACTAAAGAAGACGGTCCGCGCGGCCCGCCAAACCCCGCCAACGGCTTGCTCTACGGGATGGCTTCTGTGCGCGCCCGGGTGGCTTGGGTGGCACCGGTCTGGGGCTCCTGCACCAGTGGTGTGTGCGCGCCCGGCAACGCCGGTCGGGGTGTGGCGATTCTGTGCGCCGAACGTCGCCGTGTGACATCCTTCACTGATAAAACTGTCTACGGCTGGCCGTTGGTTGCCGCTCCCAAACTCACTCCCCAGAGCTTTCTTCTGATTTCATTTTTAACCCTACCCGAGAATGGCTTGCTCTTACTTGCCGACCATCACAATGGTAAACGAGCCTGGAACCGCAGTTCCCTGGCGCCCGCGGCCGCCGCCAGGCGGAGGCGGGGGGGCCGGCCCACGCTCCTGGCTCATCGTCAGGATATGGTTCGTCTTGCTATCAAGCGTGATCGTTCGGGCACCGGTCATTGTCTGGAGACTCTGCTCGACCTCGAAATGCTTGGGGCTCTTCTCCTTGATAACTGTCAACGTGCCGTTGCCATGCGTGCTGAAGGCCTCCTTCGTCGAGGGATTGAAAACGGCGCCGTCAGATCCGCCGGCGAGCGGCAGACTTGTGATGATCTTGCCGTTTTGCGCGCTCAGAATCACCATCATTGGCTGTGGCGGCTGGGCAGGCGGATTTCCCGAGATTGCACACGCGGCGAAAAGCACGCGGTGCTTTGCATCTAGCGCCAGCCCATTGCACCGGCCTCTGTCGCCCAGTGGATAGTGCGCGATCGACTTCATCGTTTTCACGTCGACGGCCGTAACACTGCCTTGCGCGTCCTGCATGACGACATAGAGCATGCCTTTGCCGTCGCCGACGCCCTGCTCCGGTACGCCGCCCAGGTCGATCTTGCCGAGCACGGTGCCGTCTTTGGCATCGATCACTGTCGCATCCTTGGTCGGGTGACTAAAGACATACACCCGTTCGCTGAACGGATCAAAGTAGATACCGTCCGGTTGCGCGGCGCCTACATCGATGGTTTTGATGAGCTTCTGCGTCTTCGTGTCAAACATCGAGACCGGTTTGCTACTGGTGAAGCCGTGGCCGGACTTCGGATCGACCGCTGTGCCATTGCCTCCGATGCCGACAATCTCGCCAGCCGGTTCGAGCGTGTCCAGGTTGAAGATCGTCAAGCGCGTCTGGGCGCCGGACGGGGCCTGTCCTTCGCGGCGCGGAATGTACAGCCGGCGTCCGGCGACATCGGCATAGATATAGTCCCAGCCGCCTTCTCCCCCCACCCTGGCCTTCTTGAGCACCTTGTAGGGGCCCGGTTGTTGAGACAATCCAATTGGGGCGAAGGCCGCGATTGTCGCTGCAAATAATAGGCAAAACGGCCGCATCAGATTCCTTCCGGAACGATTATAACAGCAGGGTCTTCGCGAGGATCTGACGAGCCAACATCGATGGTGATAACCTGCTTCATCGACAATTCTCGAAATTGCTTGAGCCATTAGCTCGGCGGGAGTCCCGCTTCGACAGGATCCCTGGCCGCATCACGCATTGCACGCGTTCGACGATAACATTGCCGTCTTCTTGCCTATGTTGGCGCTGCGTCTCTCTCTTTTCCGCTTGTAGTAAGATCTGCTGTTACCTCATCATCGACTCTGACACGTCATGCGAACTCCATCGGAAGAACCGCCTAGTTCAAGCTCAGCGGCAAATGACAACAGCCTGGCAAGCGGCGACTCGTCAGGCAGAGATACGCTTGGCATTGCGACGTTGTGCTGTGGCTTCTTGCTCCTTACTCTGTCTCTGATTGGGGCTTACTTTCAAAAACCGCCGATTGAGGCCAAGCCGACAGCGGTGTCCTGGCTGGTTCAGCCTCAGGAACGCAATTCCTCACTGCGTCTTCCGACAATTGGAGCGATGTTATTCGGTGTACACTTCGACGGGCCTTTGCGCGGCTGGGCCGTCGGAGAGAATGGAACGATCCTACACTCCACCGACGGGGCGACCTGGCAGCCACAAACCGGCGGCACCAGGGCGACCGACCTTTATTCAATCTTCGGGACGGGCGACGCCAAGACTCTGTGGGCCGTCGGACAGCATGGCGCTATCCTGCACTCCGCCGACGGCGCAACCTGGCAGCCACAAACCAGCGGCACCACGAATGAGCTCTATTCAATCTTCGGGACAAGCGACGGCAGGACATTGTGGGCCGTGGGAGAGGGTGGCACGATCCTGCACTCGACCGACGGCGCGACCTGGCAGCCACAAACCAGCGGCACCACGAACGGTCTACATTTCATCTGCGGGACAGGCGACGGCAAGACGCTGTGGGCTGTGGGAGATAAGGGCACGATCGTGCACTCCAATGACGGCGCGTCCTGGCAGCCACAGACCAGCGGCACCACCGCGACGACCGACCTCTATTCAATCTTCGGGACCCGCGACGGCAAGACGTTGTGGGCCGTGGGCGAGAAGGGCACGATCTTGCACTCCACTGACGGCGCGACCTGGCAGCCGCAAAGCAGCGGCAGTACCAACCACCTTATTTCAATTTATGGGACGGGCGATGGCAAGAGTTTGTGGGCCGTCGGAGAGAGGGGCACGATCCTGCACTCCACCGGCGGCGCGACCTGGCAGCCACAAAGCAGCGGCACCACGAACCACCTCATTTCAATCTACGGGACGGGCGACGGCAAGACTTTGTGGGCCGTGGGAGAGAGTGGCAGGATACTGCACTCCGCCGACGGCGAGACCTGGCAGCCACAAACCAGCGGCACCGCGAACTCCCTCTCTTCAACCTACGGGACGGGTGACGGCAAGAGTTTGTGGGCCGTGGGAGAGAGGGGCACAATCCTGCACTCCACGGGCGGCGCCATCTGGCAGCCGCAGGCCAGCGGCACCTGGTCCTTCCTCAGTTCAATATTCGGGACGGGCGACGGTAAGCACCTATGGGCTGTGGGAGCAGAGGGCACGATCATACACTCCATCGACGGCGCCACCTGGCAGCAACTAACCAGCGGCACCGCGCAATCCCTCTCTTCAATCTACGGGACGGGCGACGGCAGGAGTTTGTGGGTAGTTGGAAGTAATGGCACGATTCTACACTCCACGGACGGCGCAACCTGGCAGCCACAAACCAGAGGTACCCTGAACTTCCTCAGTTCAATTTACGGGACGGGCGACGGCAAGACTTTGTGGGCTGTGGGAGATAAGGGTAAGATACTGCACTCAATCGATGGCGCGACCTGGCAGCCACAAGCCAGCGGCACCGCGAATTTCCTCAGTTCAATTTACGGGACGGGCGACGGCAAGACTTTGTGGGCCGTCGGACAACATGGCGCTATCCTGCAC
>Ga0118677_10005479_pt2 | contig 19071 bp, 16 predicted proteins | sample AliMusrvi5mmetaG_FD_86154 | JGI IMG/M metagenome (GOLD analysis project Ga0118677, IMG submission 86154) | reverse complement strand
GGGCAATATTAAGGTCAGTGATACTGATCTCCCCATTTTGGAACCTTTTAAGGGCAATTTTATACCCATTTTCCGCAACTCTGTCAGCTTCCTTTGCGGTAACCAACTGACCTCTTAAAAGTCCGAATTGTTCAACCTGAACAATCACACTTCTATCGAAATCTTCCTTGGCTTTTTGTACATCAAATTCAGCGAGATCACGCTGCGATTCTGCCATTTTTACTGCCGAGGCTGCCCTTCCCCAATCAAGTATAGGGACACTCATTGTCAATTGGAGAACCTCAGATTTTTGCGGATTATTATAAATCCCCGCAATCGAAGTACCACTATTTGACAATCCATAACTTCCGGATAAAGTAGCCACTAATCCGGAAGCCCTTTTGGCCTGTGTCAATGCCTGATCAGCATTAACCAATCTTCTTTCAAAGTTCACTGCCTCAGGCCGGTTGGCTTTGGCCTCTTCAAGTGCCTTTTTAGAATCGATATCAAACAGGATGATATTCAAAGGCATCTGTAATTCAATTTGCTCATTTTGGTCAATGCCGACATATGACTTAAGTTCAAAATCAGAATTTTTTAATTGCATACCTGCAGAGTTCAAGGCTTTTTGCGCGTTCAAAACGGACAGTTCAATTCTGGAAAAATCGTTTTCCGAGATTTGACCCAGTTTTTGTTTGGTTTTTGCTATCCTCAAATTATCATTGCTATTTTTAAGGGCACTTTCAGCAAGTTTGAAGTCGGTTTGGATTCGAAGATAATTGAAGAACCTTAGGGTGGCATTATAAGCGATCCCCTCAATAGCCTGAATAAAATTCTTTTGCGACTCGTTATAAATCATTGGCTCTAACTTCTTCGACCATTTCATCCAGTTATATGCAAAAATTGGCTGATAAAAACCTACTGATACCGGGTTTCCCGAAAAGGTTGTAAGATGCTGATAATAGTCCTGTGCCCGATTGGCGGATGTTGAGGCATAAATATAGGTCCCAGTTATTGGAATATATTGATTAAGAGATAGATTCGCAGAAGACATCAGGTTGGATACCGCTTTGAATTGGATGCTCCCATCCGGCTGGGTAACCGGAATAGTAGTTTGGTTAAAATTTGGTAAAGTTCCGGCGATAACCAGATTTGGAAGAAAAGTTTTCTGGAAATTTTTCCACCGCCAAAAAGAATTGACATTTGTGTTTTGAACGTACTTTACAGCAGAAGACTTCCCTATTGCAAGTTCTACTATATTGTAAAGGCTAAGGTTGAATTTCATTTTTACCTCTTCACTGCCCCCCTTTTTCTCCTGAGCCTTAAGAATATCTCCAGACAGAAGGAGTATGATAATGCCCAAAATATAAATGATCGGTTTTTTGGCCATCGCTCAATTGTTAATTACGACACTTTTTTCATTGCGAAAAGCTGACATTCCCCTTTTTGGAAGAATAATCTTTTCACCTTCCTCCACGCCAGTTAACATCTGAATATAATCAGGATTTTTAATTCCCGTTGTAACTTCACGGCGTACAGCTGTTCCGTTATTCAGAACATATAGCGTGTTCATGGATTCTTTATCAAACAAGCCAAGATTTTTTATCCTCGTTGTATTCTCAGCTTCGGCACCAACAACCCACAACACTATTCTTTGATTTGAAAGGAGCTTTGGATGACTTTTCTCTTCCAAATGAACATTAAATTGCACCTTCCCATTTTCGATCATAGGGTTTACTATTCCAATAGCTCCTGGAAGCCGATCATTGTCAATAATAGCGAAAACTTTCCTCCCCGTCTTGATGAATTCTGCCTGTTTATCCTCTGCAGACCCTGAAATTTTAAAAGTAGAAAGATCTGACATCCGGATCAATACATTATCCGTATTTACCTTTTCACCTACCTTATTGGTAATTGAAAGTACTATTCCGCTTGATGGTGCAGTAAGATGCATCTGACCCAGGATTTTCATTTTATCCGACAACTCCTTCTCCTGCATATTAATTTCCAAAACTAAACCTGTTTCCTCTGCCTTTAACTGTTTTACCCTTATTCCATTCTTTTGTTTAAGCATCACAAGATCCTTCTCTGCAAGTGCAATCTCTTCTTTAGTTTTTTCGATCTTTGCCGGAGAAATCCCCCCAACTTCCAAAAGTTGGCTTTCGTCAGCAAGCTGTGATTTAAGAGAGGTAATATTTAATTTCTTCACTTCCTCACTGTAATTCAGGTCTACATTAGCGCTAACTTCACTCAGTTTATTTTTTTCAAGAGTGTTTCGCTTTAAATCCAGCTGGTCGTTTATTTTACTAATCTCATCCTTAATCGGACCATCCTCCAAAACAAGAATAAGATCTCCCTGCTTAACCTTGCTCCCAGGTTCCTTAATAATCTGCTTAACAATGCTTGGATAAGGACTTCGAATAAGCACTTCGTTTTCAGCCTCTACGGTCCCCATAGCCGGTATAACCTGATATATATCCCCCTTGTCCACACTAAGGATAATACAATCCTTTAAATTTATTGCCTGTGGCATTAAACTGCGGGATATAAAAAGTACAGATAGAATTATCAAAATCCCAATTGGAATTAAAATTATAAATCTTAGTTTTTTACTTATTCTCATTGCATCACTATTTAAAACCAGTATTTTGCACCCACTACGATCATTTGTCAATTTGAAATCTCTTGACAAGTGCGGGGTTAAAGTTATAAAAATTTGAACAATCGCAGAAACAGTTCAACATACTAAAATGATCATTTATATTATAATTAAAAGATAATCAACTATATAAATATATTACACCGATATAGCCACCAATTAGATAAAAATAAGAAATGCTGAAATTGCAGTAATTACTATGACCAGCCATTTATAGATTATCTCCGGAATACGCTTTACAGCGTATATACCGATCAAGGCGCCTGCCGCTATGGCCGGAATAACCAATATATCAACCGTTAAGGTGTTAATATTGATATTTTTCCAGACGAAAGCCTGAAGTGGAAATTTTGATAAATTGATGATGAAAAAGAACCAGGCTGTAGTACCGATATAACTCTTTTTATCTAAATGCATAGCTAATAAATAAATTGCAAAAATTGGTCCTGCAACATTTCCGATCATCGTTGCAAACCCCCCGACAATACCTAAGATCGCCGCAAACCACCAATGATCGGCTACTACTCTATTTTTAAATCCATAATCATTCAATATCATCAGAGCAATACTCAAAAAGACAATAACTGCAATCATTCGTTTGAACTGCTGATCATTAACCTGATAGCCAATCCAAAGAGCCAGAACAAGACCTGCCAATGCCCATGGAAGCGCCTTTATCAGATGTTTCCAATTTGCATGTCTATGGTAATAAATCACTGCAAATACATCTGCCACAATTAAAATTGGAAGTAGAACTCCTGTAGATTGTTTCCCGCCAAATATTAACGCCAATGTTGGAACAACAATCATCGAAACACCGGGAACACCAGTTTTTGACATTCCTATAAGCATTGCGCAAAGCACAATGAACACCCAATCAACAGAAGAATGCACTAAAGGGGAAGACCAATCAATCATCAAAAAAATAAAATTATCCGTTGCCAAATTTAGAATAAAATGTAGTGGTAAATCCAGCTTTGTAAAACCAACATGAATATTGTCAAAGAAAATAACTCTTTGAGATAAAATCAATTAAAAATGATGCCGTAATGTTTCTTGTCAACAAATTCGAAAAATAATAATCAGGCAACAATTTATTTTAACTATTTATATATCTGTAATTTATATCGCTAAAACTTAATTTGGATGATTGGAAATATTATTTCCGGGATTTAAACGATTTGTCTAAATTTGCAAAAAATTTCCCTTAAGGGTTTTTCACTAGTTTATAAATATCATAAATACAAAAGACAATGGCAACTACAGCAGAAATCCGGAACGGGCTGTGTATTGAGTTTAACGATCAATTATTTCAGATTGTATCGTTTCAACATGTAAAACCGGGAAAAGGTCCTGCCTTTGTCCGTACAAAATTGAAGAATTTAAAATCGGGAAAGGTGATTGATAATACTTTTTCGGTAGGAACAAAAATTAATACTGTGCGTATTGAACGAAGACCTTATCAATTCCTCTATAAAGATGAAATGGGTTTTAACTTTATGAATTCAGAGACATTTGAGCAAGTTTCAATAGGTACTGAACTTGTCGACAATGCAGATCTTATGAAGGAAGGAATGACACTTGAAATAATGTATCATGCTGATACTGAAACCCCACTTACCGTAGAGTTTCCGCCCTTTATTGAACTCGAAATCACCTATACAGAATCAGGTGACAGGGGAAACACCGCTTCATCAACTGCTCTTAAGCAAGCAATTGTTGAGACAGGTGCGACAATCATGGTTCCGCTTTTTATCAACCAGGGAGATGTTATTCGGATTGACACACGCGATAAATCTTATTACGAGAGGGTTAAAAAATAACCCTTTTAAATCTATTCAAAACAAAGGCCGGAAAATTTCCGGCCTTTGTTTTGAATGAAAAAATTGATACCCATTATATAATCAACATCGCGTCACCATAGGTTCCAAAGCGATATTTCTCCTTCATGGCTATCTTATAGGCATTCATAAGTTTATCGTAACCAGCAAAAGCCGCAACCATCATAAGCAGAGTAGACAGGGGAAGATGAAAGTTTGATATCATGCTGTCGGCAACTGAAAAATCGTAAGGAGGGAAAATAAATTTATTGGTCCATCCTTCATATGGCTTCAACATACCATTCGTGGATACAGAACTTTCCAGGGTCCTCATAACCGTTGTGCCTACTGCACAAATATGTTGTTTATTGAGTTTTGCATTATTTACGACTTCTACAGCCTCATCCCGGATCCAAATCTGCTCAGAGTCCATTTTATGTTTAGTAAGATCTTCAACATCAACGCTCCTAAAGTTACCCAAACCAACATGCAAGGTAATATCGGCAAAATTGACTCCCTTTATTTCAAGTCTTTTCAATAGTTCACGGCTGAAGTGCAAACCTGCAGTGGGCGCAGCAACAGCCCCCTCATGCTTTGCATAAACAGTCTGATAACGTAGTGCATCTTCTTCCTCAACAGGACGATTAATAAATTTTGGAAGTGGTGTTTCACCTAGATTATACAGGGTATCTTTAAATTCTTCGTAAGTACCGTCAAAGAGAAAACGTAATGTCCGTCCGCGTGAGGTGGTATTATCAATAACCTCAGCAACAAGCAAATCATCGTCGCCGAAATAGAGCTTATTTCCAATTCTGATTTTACGTGCAGGATCCACCAGAACATCCCATAACCGTTGTTCCCGATTTAACTCCCTAAGCAAAAAAACCTCAATTTGAGCGCCGGTTTTCTCCTTATTACCATATAAACGTGCCGGGAAAACCTTAGTGTTATTGAACACCATTATATCGTTATTGCCAAAATAGTCCACTACATCCTTAAAAATTTTATGTTCGATTTCCCCAGTATTACGGTTTAAAACCATTAATCGGGATTCATCTCTGTTGGGGGTAGGATGTAAAGCAATGAGCTCATCCGGTAAATTGTACTTAAATTTTGAAAGCTTCATAGATGATGACTATTTGTGCTGATATTAATATATATTAATGATAAACAACTATTTACCAAATCTTTTGTGACTATGCCATTAAAAAATCTGAGAGACCAATGGCTTGATTCAGATTATAATTTCCAACTCTGGTACGGCGCAATCCGGTGAGATAAGCTCCACTATGAACCGCTTCACCAATATCACGCGCAAGTGCTCTAATATAAGTGCCTTTCCCACAAACAATTCTGAGTATTACCTCTGGCAGATCGAAACTTAAAACTTCAATTTCTTTAATTTCAAGCACCTTTGATTTTATTTCAACTGCAATCCCTTTTCGTGCATATTCATAGGCCCGTTTCCCATTAATTTTAACAGCCGAATATTCGGGTGGAACCTGCATAATGGTACCAACAAATTTCTGTAATACTTCAGTTAAAAGTTCCTTTGATATATGATCGGTACAATAATATCCGTCTTCAGCACTTTCAAGATCAAACGAGGGTGTAGTCGCACCAAATTTTAAAGTAGCCACATACTCCTTTTCGTCTGCCTGAAGGGATTCAATTTTTGAAGTTGCTTTACCGGTGCACAAAATTAATATTCCGGTTGCCTTTGGGTCGAGAGTACCAGCATGTCCAACCTTTAATTTCTTAATATTTAACTTTTTGCAGATAATATAACGGACTTTATGAACAAGATCAAACGACGTCCAGTCAAGTGGTTTGTCAAAAACCAGTATTTCCCCTTTTTGAAAATCTAACGCTTGAATTTCTGATTGCATCATTAAATAATCCAGAATTTTATTTTACCGATCCTGGTTTTTTCATGATTGCATAAATTTCAAATACAAAACCGATCATAACTACGATCGGAGCAAGAACAATTCTTTGAAAACCAAATATTTCCTTGTTAAACACATTGGGGTCAGAACTCCCACCACCAACCATTAAAGCGAATCCTATGATGATAATCAGTACCCCAATCACTAAAAGCCGGAGGTTCTCTTTACCCAAAGCAAACCTCTGCTCCTCCTTATTCTCGGTATTTGTAGCCATTTAAAAAAGATATTATTTCTAACCTACGAAGATAGTTCAATAAAAGAGCTGATCAAACTTCATTCGTAAAAATTTATTCACAGCTAAATAAGTGGATATCAGCGTTATAAAAATTCCCATAATAAAAATAGCTCCTCCGACTAGTGCAAGAGAGGTCGGATTTTGGAAATCTATGAATGATTTCAATTCATTCTGATACGAGAAAAAGAGGGCCAGAAACATTGAACAGGCAATTAAACTTCCATATATTCCATGTAAGGCGCTTTTAAAGATAAACGGACGTCGAATAAACGACCGGGTTGCCCCAACCAATTGCATGGTATTAATTAAAAATCGTTTGGAATAAATCGATAATCGAATCGTATTGTTAATCAGTGCAGCGAAAATAATAAACATCAGAAAACTTAGCGCCAGCAGGATAAGACTTATTTTTCTTACATTCGAATTCAACTGCTTTACCAGATTGCGCTGGTAATAAACCTCCTGAATTTCCGGATGACTCAGAAGTTTTTTCTCAAGCCTGTAAAGGCTGTCCGGATTAGCATAGGCGGCATAAACAGTTACGTCAATTGAAGATAACAGTGGGTTAAAACCTAGAAAATCGACAAAATCTTCTCCAAGTTCCTTTTTTAGTTCGGCCGCAGCACTCTGTTTATCAACAAACCTGGTAGATTTGATGAAATTAGTTGTCTCAAGCGTTTTCTGAAGCTTCATCACTTCAACTTCTTTGGTCCCATCTTTTAAAATTAGGGTTACTCCGATGTTTTCCTTCATAAAATCAGAGAGCCTTTGAGCATTGATCAGCAATAATCCTAACAACCCAAAGAGGAAAAGAATCATGGAAATACTGAGAGTAGTCGTAAAATATGAGCTGAATAAACTTGTCTTCAGTTTCTGGGGTTTACCTTTTGCCATTATAAATATCCTTTATAAAAACTCTAATTTATTTCTCCTCTTTCAGGAAAAACCACCTTATTACCAAACCTGCTATAAGTAAAAGAAGCACTATAGAACTCCAAACCGAGATTCTCTGCCCAAATATAAAAGAGTTGGGTTCAAATTTAAAGACAATATCATAATTCCCCTTCTTTAAAAACATACTTCTTAGTAAATAATCAGCCTGGAAATGAGGTGCAATTTTTCCGTCAATGTAGGCATTCCAACCCTTGGGATAGTAAATAGCCGAAAAAACAGCAAACTGATTTCCATTGCCCTGATAATGGTAAGTCATTTTATTCAACGATTTTTGAGTTAAAGCGATCTTCGACTCTGAGTCGTTATTTAATACTTCTCCGGAAATGAGACCCTGGAATTTCTTGTCAATCACCACCTCCCTGGAAGGATCAATCAATTTCAAAGCAGCAATTTCCTGATCTGCATTTTCTACGATCTTATATTTGCTAACCAGCCAGACGCTTCCGAAAGCATGATGGTTTTGAATTGGGGCAGCTTCTGGATTAAAGATCAAATATTTGGTATTAAGCATATTCAGGACGTTTAAACCAAGAAACAGAGAATCCTCCCTACCAGCTTCCGATTTTATTTTAGGAAAACGTTGTGCAATGGTGTTCATTTCATCGCTGATATGGAAATTGATCAGCTCCTGATAGCGTCGCATCTTGGCCCCATGGTAACCTCCGATGGATTGATGATAATAGGAGGTGCTCACATCATTGAAAGTGCTCACAGCCATATTCAAAACTCTGTAATCCGCTGATTTATCTTTTAATATCGCAAGATCTGCACCAGTCGCTTTGTATGGATTCTTTGCTTCCCGATCTGAAACAAAAAGACTGTCATTCAGGTATCGTTTGTCAACTCCCCACATATCCACTAAAATCAATGCCCCCAAAACCACCAGGGCAGTATTGACTTTCAATTTTTCTTCCACAAAAGCCCAAATCACACCCGCCCCAAGCAAAATAAAAATGGCTGATCGAAACGCATCATACCGCAACAGAGATTCCCGATCTGCAATTAAACTGGTTTGAAGCCATTCCGGGAACTGGCTATCGGCTGAAGAGATGAATGAACCTGCAATTCCTGGCAGAAGGGCAAAAATAAGTGCTAATCCGGCGGTTAACCCGACACTCCAGGCCAAGGGTTTAAGCCAGGCTTTACGGTCAATTTCATGGCTCAATATCTTTTGCAGGGTCAGGAAGGCAAAGAGTGGAAAAGTAAACCCTGCAATTACCAGGATCATTGTCACCGTCCTGAATTTGTTATAACCGGGAAAATAATCGAGAAACAGGTTGGTCAGGGGCATAAAATTATGTCCCCAGGCCAGGAGAATCGACAGGACAGTAGCGATTACAATCCAGATTCGGATAGGCCCTTTCAGAAGAAACAGTCCCAGTACAAAGAGGAAACAGACAATTGCTCCAAAATAGACGGGTCCTGAGGTTCCCGGCTGAGTTCCCCAATACCCGGGAAGTTCTTTAACCACAGAATTTGCATTAGGGACATTATTGCTTTTCAATAATTTACCGGTTTCAGAATCCTCAGAGAATCCTACCGATGAAGACCCGCCATTGAAATTCGGGATCAATACAGTAAGAGTTTCACCAATTCCGTAACTCCATCCAGTCGCATAATCACGATCGAGTCCCGAGGTTTTATTCTCCTTGTCACTGGTCAGATCGGATTTTCCCCTCATTGAATACTTTCCGTACTCCCAGGTGGTCCAAAGTTTATTGGTATTTGCGGCTATTGCAAGAAATGCAAAAGCAAAAATGATTGCAAGTTTTATGAGTAATGCCCTGATATCCTCTTTCCCCTTGATTATTGCAATCAGCTCTGTTACACCCATAATCATTAAAATCAGGAAGGTGTAATAGGTAATCTGAGGATGGTTGGTATAAATTTCCAATGCAAGGAAGATGGAAAAAACTGCACTGCCAATCCATTTTTCCTTTTTTAAAGCGTAATAAAAACCGGCAATAACCGGAGCCATATAGCCAATTGCAATGGCCTTTGAGGCATGACCGGCCGCAATTATGATAAAATTATAGGAACCAAATCCAAAAGAAAGAGCCCCTACGATAGCTAGCCAGGGGCTTACACCAAAGAGTAATAAAGCGATATAAAAACCAATCAGATAGAGAAATACAAAATTAACAGGTCTCCAGCCATAGAGATTTGTAAAGGTAAAGACCGAAGTAATCACTGTTGTGGTGGGAAGACCTATAAGATACGAAGGCATTCCTCCGAACATGGAATTGGACCACAAAGCCAGGTCGTCACTTTTCTTATTGTAGTCAACGATCTCCTTTGACATCCCGATATAGGTCTGAGAATCGTGCTGACTCAACTGTTTATTCTCTAGAACAGGTGAAAAATAGATGATTGGCAATAAAAGGAAAAGAATTATTGCGGTAATATGAGGTACACTCTTCTTCCACGAAAACTTCATCATAACGGTATCTTTTTCAGTTTAATTACAAAAGTACTTTTTTTTTGAATGATGGGGTATTGTCATCCAGCCTGATAACATTAATTTACAACAAACTTCCGGATTCAGCACTCATTTTTGACCTGCATTTATGGCTAATTGGTTTTGATCATTACGCTACAAACCGGCAAACCTTCGCCACTTGCATTAAGTCTTAGGATTCCCGGCTTTTCACCCGATTGAACAACCACGAGGCATTTCCCGTGGAAAGCCTTGCGCTCCGAAGCTTTAAAAGACTCATGGCTGACAGGATTTCCATTATCAACACCGATGACACTTCCGAAACCTTCCACCTGAAATTTTACCAGGTTATCAGCATTTGGAACAATAATGCCATTTGCATCAACTACTTCGACGGTCACAAAAGAGAGGTCATTCCCGTCAGCTTTTATTTCTGACCGATCGGGTGTAACTACTAAACGTGCAGGTGCTCCGGCTGTCTTCACTTCCTGAACCAAAATTTGTTTGCCACCGGTTCGTGAAATGGCCCTTAAAGTCCCGGGAGTAAAAGGTACCCGCCACATCACATGTAAATCGTCACCCTTCTTCTTCCTAATTCCCAAAGATTTATCATTCAAATATAATTCAACTTCCTCAGCGTTGGAGTAGGCCCAAATGTCTACAGTTTGGCCTTTTGTCCAGTTCCAGTGGGGAAAAATATGGAGCACATCTTTGTGTGTCCATTCACTTTGATACATGTAGTAAACATCCTTTGGAAAACCGGCCAGATCAATAATTCCAAAGTATGAACTCCGTGCAGGCCACGTATAAGGGGTTGGCTCGCCCAGGTAATCAAAACCTGTCCAAATAAATTGTCCGGACAGAAAATTGTATTTTTTTATTACCTTCCAGGTTTCTTCGTGAGTTGATCCCCATGGAGCTGAAACATTGTCATATGAAGAACAGGTTAAATCCTTATTCCCAGAAGTAAAAGGGATATCCCAGCGGCTTGGCCACCGTCTGACAGAATCGGAAGGCATATCGTACACACCACGGGTCATCAGTGCTGACACTGTTTCCGTTCCAAGGAACTTTTCTCCGGCAAAAGTATGCGGGAAATCCTTAAAATCATTCTGATGATAATTAAACCCAATCAAATCCAGGGCATTTGAACGAATTATGAAGTTGCCAGGTTTTGGATCATTACATGCCGAGGTTATCGGGCGTGTTGGATCAATTTCGCGAATATAACCTGCAAGTTCTTTGGCGATAGTTATCCCGGTGCTGTCACCCTGTTCCGGAATTTCATTCCCAATACTCCATGCGAACACACTCGGATGGTTGCGGTCACGCAGAATCAAATCCTGCAGATCCTTTTTGTGCATCGAGTCCCAAACTGTACTGTAATCATACTTATTTTTGGGTTTTTTCCACATATCGAAAGCCTCATCCAAAATGAGAAATCCCATCTGATCAGCAAGATCGAGCAATTCGGGGGCTGGAGGGTTATGTGAGGTCCGGATCGCATTACATCCCATCCCTTTCAGAATTTCAAGCTGACGCTCCAGCGCCCGTCGATTGATCGCAGAGCCTAAGCAACCCAAATCATGATGATCACATACTCCATTAATTTTCAGATTTTTGCCATTCAGAAAGAATCCTTTTTCGGCTCTAAATTCTAGATTGCGGAGTCCAAACTGTGTTGTATAATTATCCACCAAATCTCCATCTACAAAAACCTGCGAAACTGCACGATACATTTTAGGGAGATCAAGGTTCCACAATACCGGATTTTTGAGGATAAAATCAAATGAGGCATTGAAAATTGAGTCTTTGACTCCGTTACTTTCGATCTTACCGGTGGCGACTTCTTGTCCGGAAGGATCAAGAATAACAGTTTTCAGCTTTAGCGTTTGGCCCCCTTTCAGATTGTTTTTTATCCGGGTGACAATCTTTACTTTTGCCTGATTATCTGTGATTTCAGGAGTCGTTATTGAGGTTCCCCAATGATCAATATGGGTAATCCCGGTAGTGACCAGCCACACATTTCTAAAGACTCCGGACCCGGAATACCATCGGGAATTTGGCTGGGATAAATTATCAACCTTCACTGCGATTACATTCACTTTATCGCCTGCGACCAGGAATGGTGTAATTTCGTATCTGAAGGAAATATATCCATAGAATCTTTTCCCGACCGAATGTCCATTGATCCATACTTCACTGTTTTGGTAAACACCATCAAAATCAATGAAAACGGACCTTTTCAAATCTGCGGACGAGATTTTAAAAGATTTCCTGTACCAGCCTATCCCTCCGGGTAAAGCGCCTCCACCCGGTGTTGCCGGATTTTTTTCACTAAATTCACCTTCAATACTCCAGTCATGCGGAACATTGAGTGTTCGCCAGGCCGAATCATCAAATGCAAGATCTTCAGCCCCTTCAGCATTTCCAAGGTAGAATTTCCAGTCTTTTCCAAAGTTCCTGATAATCCTGGCACTTTCGTGATTGGAAGTGCACTGATTGAAAAGAAGGAGAAGTAATAATCCGCATGAGAAACTCCAAAATAACTTTTTCATTTTTTCAAAATTAGGGTGTCCGTTGATTGAATATCTTTTTACTATGAGAATAGATTAAACCTTTTCAGCCCGGATTAATACTTTGCGAAAGGATGGCTCTTCGCCGGGTTGAAAGAAAAGCACAAATCCTTTTGAGACCTTAGAATTAAAGCCATATTCGCCTAAAATCGTGTTTATCTCCATTAATGCATTAGGTTGATGATAAGTGCAAACGTTCATTTTAATCGCATTACCTGATGCGACCAGATTTTTCATCCCGGCCAGTGCCTTTTGCTCAAACCCTTCTATATCCATTTTTATAAAGTACCTCTCATTGGCAACCGGCTTAAGAAGACTGTCTATTGAGACCGTTAATTCCCCTTCAGAATCTGACATATACTTCTCCACAAAAATTACCTTGTCTTTCCAAGGGGCAAAGGTCAGTTTCAGGGCTTCAACCCATTCGGCTTCACATTCAATTAAATATAAGCGTTTTGCCTTATCAACCACCGACAGCGCAAAATTACCTTCAGCTACTCCGGCATCTATTACCACACTATCGGGTTCTAACTGAAAATCAGGAGTGAGATAGAGGTGAGGGGATTCGGTATCCTGCTCTTTATAAATACTCCGAATAGCCCATATGATCTGTGTTTCGGTATATCTTTTGGGAAAATACATCTTCTTTCCTTCGAAAAGCACATACATGCGTTGATTTTCAATATCAGTGAACACTTCCGGAAGAAATGTGTCATATTTTTCTGTCCATTTGAATGGGAAGGAAGCGTATTTGTGAGTTTTTAAATATTTAAGTGCTTCCAGAATTTCGTGGTCAAGGGTAGTTGGATCGATGCCTTTAAAATGGTGCAAAACCGCCATCCGTCTTGCTTTCAGACTTTTTGATTCAAGCATAAACCGAACAAAAACCAATAATCTGTAGGGTACTATTTTTTGCCAGGTTCGATGTAATATATTCATTTTTAACAATTTAATTTTTTTAACAAATTCAATACCCTGTTTGACTATTTGTTGCTGTCGTCGTTTTTAAATGTCTTCACCATATTATTAACTGTAATTTTATTTCGGAGAATTTCAAGTATTTCAAGAAAGCCCGCCAATTTGAAAACATTTGAAATCCCCCCGGCCACCAAAATATAAACGATCATTTGAATCACCAATAACGGGAAAGCTCTCACCGGAAATACCACACCTATTCCAAAGACGAGCGCAGCCGGAATACCCAGCAGGAATATCAGGGGGAAAAAATCCTTACACTGCGCTCCAATGGAATAGTTGATTAACCGTTTGGAATACAATGCATTTATGAAGAATCCGATCCAATAAAAAACTACAATTCCGGCCACTAAAACTTTTAGCCCATAAATGATTCCTAAGATCAGAAGGGGTGTAAAAATGATATATTTGATAATCTCAGTTTTTAGAAACAAATCTGACCGTCCCTTAACCTTGAGTATATTATGATTAATCACATGCATCGGAGAGATCACGTAAGCCAGGCAAAGTGCCTGAAATATAGGGACAGAAGGGAGCCACTTATCTCCAAATAAAACTTTAAACAAGGGGTGCGCCATCGCTGCTAATCCTAACATAATGAGTAATGATACATACATGACTGTTTTGATCAGCTTACTTATACTGGCTTTAAGCCTCAAATCGTCCTTTTGCATCTCTGACAAAACCGGGAAACTGACCTTGCTGGTAATATTAGTCAGAGTGCTCGAAGGCATCGAGCTGTACTGATCGGCATTGGTATAATAGCCTAAAACGATATTGGAGTAGTTTTTCCCGATAATAAAGTTGTAGAAGCTTTTATAGATTACTGCAACGATTGAGATCAGTAAAATATTAGAACCAAAAGCAAAAAGCTCCTTAAAAATCCGTTTGCTGAAGGCCATTTGGGGAAGCCAGTGATTATGCTGCCACATCATAAAGCTACGTAATGCCTGATTGATTAGGGACCGCCACACCAGGCTCCACACTCCGAAACCGTAAAAGGCCAAGGCCAGAGATACAACACCTGATACAAAGGTACTTATTGTCGATATTTTAGTAATCGTTTTAAAATCAATCTCTTTAATCAATATTGTTTGCTGGATAAGCGTAACAGAACCAATAAGAATTGCAAGTGCGGAATAATGAGTAAGTTGAATCAGTTCAGGCTTATCATAGAAACCGGCAATTAGTGGCGCGCATAACCAGATAATCACATAGGTGAGTAATCCGATCACGATATTTACCCAAAATATAGTGCTGTAATCGAGTTTTGTGCAATTCTGTTTTCCGACCAGAGCCTGGCTCAGCCCGCTGTCGACAAAAACCTGGGCAATAGAAATGAAGATGGTGATCATTCCAACAAGGCCGAATTCTCCCGGAGAAAGCATCCGGGCTAAAAATATACCAAAAATCATCCCTTGTCCCTGACTCAGAATGCTCTCCAGCATACTCCAAAAAAATCCGTTTACAGCCTTTCGCTTTAAATTGCTTACACCCATTCAATTTGTTACTAACAATAACGTGCTAAAATTAAACAATTTTTCTTAGGTCAGTCTTAATATCCCCGCAATTGGAACAGGGATAAGATATTAATCGAAATCGGGTCAAAGGCTTTTTGGGATAAAAAGGTTACTTTTAAACCGTCAAAAACATAAATTTTTTTATCAAGACGATTATGAATAACCATCTGCCCCTGGTATCAATTATTTCACCGACTTACAACCACGAAAAGTTTATTGCAGATTGCATTGAGTCTGTACTTGCCCAAACTTATTCCAACTGGGAGATGATCATTATAGACGATGGTAGTAATGATAGAACTTTTGGTGTAGCTACTGAATATGCGAAAAAGGATTCACGCATTAAACCATTCACGCAGAATAATATAGGAATCTTTCGACTAGGTGAATCATACAATTTCGCCCTCTCGCAATGTCAAGGCAAGTACATTGCTATTCTGGAGTGTGACGATGTGTGGTTACCTGAAAAGCTGGCAATTCAGGTAGAAGTTTTGGAACAACATCCGGAATGTGTTTTGTCCTGGGGCAAAGCATATCTTTCATCTATTGACCTTTCCTACAACTATTTTCTTGCTCCAAAGAATAGTGATGATCAACACCTTTTTTACAATAAACCCCCGGGTATTTTCCTGAAAAAATTCATTTATCACACCCTGATTCCGGCCCTTACCATTGTCGTCAGACGTGAGATACTGCTCGAAATCGGAGGGTTTATTCAAGGATTCAACCTTCCGCTAGTCGATATACCAACCACTCTCGAATTGTTGATGAAAGGTGAATTTGCCTACGTAGACCAACCGCTTGGCAGCTGGAGAATCTATCCCAATCAGGTTACCAAGACTTATACCGGCCAGATGACTACGAGCTACTATGCGCTTATTCAATCGGTTATGGAGCGTTTTCCAGCTTTATTCGAGTCCCATGGCCTGACCAAAAAGGAAATTGATGATCATTTTCGTAATCGATTGGTAATCAGCTATTCACGTTCAGGGCGTTATAAGTTAATCCGTAAGGATTTTAAGGGAGCTCGAAAAGATTATATCCACTCAATTACCCATTATGGCTGGACGCAGCCGGTATGGAAACTGCGTTCTTTGGTAGGTCTCTTTTTTAGCCTTTTCAAAATGGATATTGAATGGCTCGCAAAGATTATCGGGAATGCTTCGTACAAATAGGCAATTTATCCCAGCGAGAATTAAATCACTATCTTTTTAATCAATCTAGCCCGTTTTTCACGGCTAAAGCAATTCAATACCCTGTTTGAAACATCGGGTTGCGGTTCGGGCAGGATCTGCGATAACTCATTAATTAATTTAGCAATATCTTCTGGATTCCGTTTCACCAGATAACCCATATCACCAACCACTTCTGGCAGTCCACCCACATTCGTTACGATGGGTATGCATCCATAATACATCGCTTCAGCTACTGAAACCCCAAAAGATTCGGAACGGGAAAGCTGGCAATAAAATTTTGATCTGCGGTAATATGATGGCAAATCAATATGGGCAACTCTTCCTGTAAGCACCAGATTATCAGGTATATTAGTTAATACCTCAGTCAATTTTTGTTGATCTATACCAATAATTTTAAATTGGAAATCAGGCAGGTTTTTGGCTACCTCAATAAACGTATCAATCCCTTTAAGGTAAAAAGAACGCTGATTTTCAATAAGTCCAACAGTCAGAATAAGCGGTTCTTTAACTGAATGCAAATTTGAAGAGGCAGCAAGATCGACACAATTGGGGACCATATGTCTTCTTGAACCAGGTGCGATATATTTTACTTTTCGATCTACGTAGTTAGATACGGTAAGATTTAATGTGCTTAATTTTATGGAACTAACGCAAAAAAAAGGGCGTATTCCGGAGCAAAGGGCGCCATAATTCAGACTTTTTATCCTGGCAACTTCGTATCCCCCAATCACGAGAAACGATTTCTTTCCAAATATCCTGGCTAACATCACAGGAAGAAGCGAGTGATAATCTGCAAACCAGATGTAGACCGCATCAAAGCGCCAGATATTGAGTATCAGGAACAAAAATTGCTTCAAAAGCTTTATCCCTGTGGAAATAATTCCACTTCCCGGTTTAAATACATATTTTGAGACTTTTGCAAACTCAGACAAAATCTCAAAGTCGGCCTTTACAAAGGAAGAGAGATTCACATACACGAACAGAATATGCTTCTTTTGCATAAAAATCAGGCTATTTATTCGATTCTGGAGAATGGATGTGACGACAGTGGTTTTCCAGCAAAGGGGTGATATTCCCCTTTCAGGCCGATAGGTATCTGATTGCGAATATCGTACACGATTTCAATCGATTTGCGCGCCTCACCAATTTCAAATCCATTTCCTTTCAGAATCTCTTCGTAACTGCGGGTGTGCAAATCGGTAAACCCCTCACTGAATTCGATTTCTTCACCTTCCATGGTTATTGACCGGAAGGTTGTCTTACCCTTTTGTTTGACCTCAGCAGGCAATGTGTCACTGTTAATGCTCAAAAACCATCGGACCCTTGCTTTTTCTAGCATGAGAATTCCTGAAGCCCTGTCATGGGTATGAAGGTTCACGAGATTTTCTTTGACATCACCGAAAATCCAGGTCAGCATATCAAAAAAATGGATCCCGATATTGGTGGCGATTCCCCCGGATTTCGATAGATCTCCTTTCCAGGAGGTGTAGTACCAATTCCCTCTTGAAGTAATGTAAGTCAGGTCAATATCGTAAACTTTGTCGGCAGGAGAGGTTTTAATTTTCTCCTTTAGGGCAATTATGACCGGATGTAGCCGAAGCTGCAAAATGGTATAGATTTTCTTTCCGGTATCCAGTGCAACACGCTCAAGGGGCTCAATATTCCAGGGGTTTAATACCAGAGGTTTTTCGCAGATAGCATCTGCTCCGCGTCGCAAGGCCACCCGGATATGGGCATCATGCAAGTAATTAGGCGATGTGATACTCATGTAATCAATGGCCATCCCTTTATCATATTTCAGTTTTTCAAGGTACCGGTCAAATCTTTCAAATTCAATAAAAAATTTTGTATCAGGTGAGTAGCTATCCATTACGCCAACTCCATCGTAAGGATCATAAGCAGCAAGAAGCCTGTTCTCGGTTTCTTTAATCGCCTTCATATGACGGGGTGCCACAAATCCGGCTGCTCCGATCAGTGCAAAATTCTTAATCTCAGTCATTTATTTTGGATAAATAAGGTTCCACTAAATTCATTCTGTTTTTGGGGACATAGAAAAGATCACCGAAATTCTCCTCTGGATTTCCTGCTCCAGGATAAAGGGATCCTTCATTGAGATAATATGGCCGATATGAAAATTGGGCAAGAAACTTGCTGATTTCCTTCCGGTTAACAGGTTCAATTTCAATCTGGATAATTGGATGAAACTGCTCGAGTAAAAATCCAAGATGGGGAATAATGTGAATCTCATAACCCTCCACATCACATTTGATATAGTCACAATGTTTCAGATTCCGGAAAATGGTGGCTGGGGAAAACATTTTTTCCGTGAAGGTGAATTCAAATATCTCATTTTCATCTTTATCCAATACCCTGGTTAATCCATGACGCAAGTATTTATTGCTTTTGGGAATCCCCATTTCAATAGACTTATTATCCTCTTCTCCCAGTGCATATGGGATAATTGTTACATTTGGAAATCCAATGGTATTAATTGTCAGTATTTTGCGGAAAAGCATGACAGGTTCGACACAATGTACCTTCCCGCCAGGGCCGGCCAATTTGGCAAATAATCGTGAATAATATCCCAGATTTGCCCCAATATCGATGATATGATCCCCATTTTTAATCAATTTTTTGATAAAATAGTGACAATCAAACGTTCTGTTTTTCTTTAGCAATCCAAGAGAATAGGATATGAAAAAAAGCCTGCTCACTACAACCAGATAATTTTTTACTCCCAGGAGTTTATATAGCGTTTGTTTAATAATCAT